>Ga0228672_1000497_pt1 | contig 19805 bp, 12 predicted proteins | sample 90DmetaG_FD_182788 | JGI IMG/M metagenome (GOLD analysis project Ga0228672, IMG submission 182788) | Seawater microbial communities from Monterey Bay, California, United States - 90D | ecosystem: Environmental > Aquatic > Marine > Coastal | place: USA: California | collected 2016-11-08 | reverse complement strand
TCGCCGTATCAGAAAACGATGTGATTGGCAAAGACAATGATTTGATCTGGCATTTAAAAAATGATTTGAAACGCTTCAAAGTGCTTACTTCTGGACATTGCATTATTATGGGGCGAAAAACCTTTGAAAGTTTTCCAAAGCCCCTGCCCAACAGAACGCACATCGTTATTACAAGGCAAGAAGATTACAACGCTCCTGATGGTGTCATTGTCGTAAACTCTTTGGAAGCGGCTCTTAAAATGGCGGAACAGGACACAAATCCGTTTATTATTGGTGGTGGTGAAATTTACAAACAAGCCTTAAAAGTCGTGGATACAATCGAATTTACAAGAGTACACCACAACTTTGAAGGGGATACTTTTTTTCCTGTTATCAACGAAACGATTTGGAAAGAAACCAATCGCATCTTTAATAAAAAAGATGATTTGCATAAATTTGATTTTTCATATATCACATATAAAAGACGTTAAAAACTAATAAACACAAACACACATGAAAGCATATATATTTCCTGGACAAGGCGCTCAATTTACAGGGATGGGATTACCTCTCTATGAAAATTCAGCTGAGGCGAAGTCCCTTTTTGAACACGCCAATGATATTTTAGGATTTGACATTACATCCATCATGTTTGAAGGAAGTAAAGACGATTTAAAAGAAACTAAAGTTACACAGCCTGCGATTTTTTTACATTCTGTAATTTTAGCAAAAAGCTTAGGAAGTGGATTTCAACCCGATATGGTTGCAGGACATTCACTTGGTGAGTTTTCGGCCTTGGTGGCAAATGGAACGCTTCGTTATGAAGATGGACTACAACTTGTTTCTCAACGTGCGCAGGCAATGCAGCAAGCTTGTGATATGACAAAAGGAACAATGGCTGCCGTGTTGGGCTTAGATAATGAAATTGTTGAGAATACTTGCCAATCAATTGATGGGGTTGTAGTTGCTGCTAACTATAACTGCCCGGGACAATTGGTGATCTCTGGAGCAGTTGATGCCATTCATTTGGCTTGCGATGCCCTAAAAGAAAAAGGCGCACGACGTGCACTAGTTCTCCCTGTTGGAGGTGCGTTTCATTCGCCCTTAATGGCACCTGCAAAAGAACAATTGGCAGCGGCTATAGAAAATACAATATTCCATACCCCTGGCTGTCCTATTTATCAAAATGTAACAGCGATGCCAGTTGCGAATGAAACGGAGATTAAATCGAATTTAATTTCCCAATTGACTGCCCCTGTTAAGTGGACACAATCGATTCAGCAAATGATACAAGATGGTGCGGATGAATTTATTGAAGTAGGACCTGGAAATGTGCTTCAAGGCCTAGTGAAAAAAATAGATAGAGGAGTACAAACAAACGCTGCGACCATAGAAAACTAAACGGTATGAACACAAAAAGAATCTTAATCGCACTTCTCATCCTATTTAATATTGGTTTGGATCAATTTTCTAAGGAGTATGTGCGAAAAAATGTTGTTCCAGGTTCAAGAACAGAGCTTCTAGGAACTCAATTACAATTGATGAATGTAGAAAACACAGGGGCATTTTTAGGCATGGGTAGTGACTCAAATCCAACGGTAAAATTGATCTTTTTACTCATTCTACCTGTAATTGTTTTAGCAGCTGTAGTGTACTATGTTTTTACTAGCAAAGCGCTTGATAACTTGTCAGTTATAGGGCTTTGTTGCATTGCAGGAGGTGGAATAGCCAATCTTTACGATCGTTTTTTGTATGGCTCAGTGACCGATTTTTTATACATAGATCTCGGGGGCGTATTCAGAACAGGTATCTTTAACAGCGCCGATTTATCGGTTACTACTGGGATGATTTTGTTATTAATCTCGTCATTCTTTAGTCGGCCTTCAAAAACTATTGAATCGTCTAACTAATATTATTTAGACAAAAAATCAAGGACTGTTGAAGTGATAAAATCTATTTGATCATCGTCCAATTCGGTATGCATCGGCAATGAGATTACTTGGTCGATTAAAGTGTTTGTGACTTTAAAATCTGCATCATCATAACGTTCGTCTTGATAGGCCTTTTGCTTGTGTAGAGGAATAGGATAATATACACCACAAGGGATATCTTTTGATTGCAAATGTGCTACTAGCGCATCGCGATCAGCATTTTGTATTTTTAACGTATATTGATGAAATACGTGGCAATCGCAAGTGTCGCAAATTGTTTCGCATCCGTTACCCGCTTTTGGCGTAATTATATCATCATGATTTTTGAAGGCTTCGTTGTATTTTCGAGCCGCAGTTTGACGGGCTTTATTGTAAGCGTCTAATTTTGGAAGTTTGGCGTCTAATACGGCTGCTTGGATAGAGTCTAATCTAGAGTTCACTCCTACTACATCGTGGTGATAGCGTTTGTACATCCCGTGATTTACAATTCCTCTTATGGTGTGTGCTAAGTCATCATCATTAGTAAAAATTGCGCCACCATCTCCGTAACATCCTAAATTTTTTGAAGGAAAAAAGGAGGTAGATGCCACGTGACCAATCGTTCCTGCTTTGGCTTTTGAGCCATTTTCTGAAGTGTATGTTGCACCAATCGCTTGCGCATTATCTTCGATTACATATAAATTATGAGCTTCAGCCAGTTCCATTATCGCATCCATATTGGCGCATTGTCCAAATAAATGTACAGGAACAATTGCTTTTGTTTTTGGGGTAATTGCTTTTTTAACTACATCAACATCAATATTAAATTTATCAGGATCTACATCGACTAAAACTGGGGTCAATCCCAATAACGCAATCACTTCTACTGTTGCTGCAAAAGTAAAATCAGCAGTTATAACCTCATCACCCGGTTTTAAACCCAATCCCATCATCGCGATTTGTAAGGCATCGGTTCCATTGGCACATGGAATGACATGTTTGATTCCTAGGTAGGACTCTAAATTTGCTTGGAATTCTTTAACTTTTGGTCCATTAATAAATGACGCATTGTCAATAACTTCTTGAATGGAGGTATTAACAACCTCTTTTATAGATGCATACTGACCTTTCAGGTCAACCATTTGAATTTTGTTCATATGTTTAAATTAGGTGATGTAGCAATACATTTTGCGAGTACAAAAATACAAAATTAGCATTGCTAAGTCATAAAATTAATATAAAGAATGTATTTTAGCTTTAAATAATCACTATTGGGACTTTTTTATAATATCATCGTTGGATTAGCTGCAGTTGCTGCTCGTCTTTTAGGAGGCCTTCACAAAAAAACCCAAAAAGGGCAAGTGGGAAGGAACGAAAGTCTTCAGATTTTAGCACAAAAATTAAAACAAGCAGATAGAGTTATCTGGATGCATTGTGCGTCTTTGGGCGAATATGAACAGGGACTGCCAGTCTTTGAAGCCTTAAAAAAATACTATAAAGACCACAAGTTTGTGATGACTTTTTTCTCTCCTTCTGGTTATGAAATTAGGCATGACAATCCGGTTTCAGATGTTGTGGTGTATCTGCCTCTAGATCAAAAGTCTGAGGTAAAAAAATTTTTAGATCTCACTCATCCTGAATTGGTAGTATTTGTGAAATATGATCTTTGGCCGAATTACTTATTAGAGTTAAAACGTCGAAACATCACTTCTATTTTAATTTCTGCGCTGTTTAGACCCTCTCAGGCATACTTTAAACCTTATGGCGGATGGCTTAGAAAAGTACTCTTTTCCTTTGACCATATCTTCACACAAGACAGCAGTTCAAAAGAGTTATTAAGTTCTGTTGGCTACAATGCCGTTACTGTTTCAGGGGACACCCGTTTTGATCGTGTTGGCAATCAAACAGCTACAGACAATACATTGGATTTCATTGCAGAATTCAAAGCTAATCAAACCTGTTTAGTTGCAGGAAGTACTTGGCCTGAAGATGAATTGCTATTGGTTGATTATATTAATAATAGTAAGGAGGATATTAAGTTTATAATAGCGCCTCATAACATGGATTTGAATCAAATTAAATCTCTGACTAATCGGATTCAAAAACCAACAGTACTTTACTCAAATTATAAAAACGAATCGCTAACTGACAAATCTGTTTTTGTCGTTGATACGATTGGGCTCTTAACCAAAATCTATAACTATGCAGATATTGCCTATGTGGGTGGCGCTATGGGCAATACAGGGCTGCACAATACATTGGAGGCTGCTACTTTTGGTGTCCCTATTGTGATTGGTAAAAATTATGAAAAATTCCCCGAAGCAAAAGCCATGCAAACTCTAGGCGGATTGATTAGTGTTGACTCCTATACTGCGCTAGGTTTGGCTTTGGATGGATTTGTTTATAATATAGAAAAAAGAACACTATCAGGTCAAAAAAATAAAGATTATATAAACTCTAATAAAGGAGCTTCTGAAATTGTTATGACTGAATTACAACAGATTTTCAAAAAATAATCGACGCTATCTTTCCATTGATTACTATAAGTTGATTCTACTTTCAAGTTTTGTGTTAGAGTTGCCTCCAACAAAAATTGAAAATTCACCAGGCTCTAAAACAAAATCCCCGGCATTATTATAAAATCCGAGTTCTTTTTCTGTGAGTTTAAAATTGATTATTTTACTTTCATTGGGATCAAGACTCACTAATTCAAAGCCTTTGAGTTCTCTTACTGGTCTAGTAACACTTGCATAATGGTCTTTGATATAGAGTTGCACAACTTCTTTCCCTGTTAATTTTCCGGTATTTTTAAGTGTGACAGAAACGTTTACTTCGTTGTCAGAAAGCACTTGTGTTTGAAGCGCGCTATATTCAAAGGTTGTATAACTTAATCCAAATCCGAAAGGATATAGCGGAGTGTTTGCTGTATCCTGATAATGAGACCAAAATACAGTACTAGGGGTTGGTGTTAAAGGGCGACCAGTAGTTTTATGATTATAGTAGATCGGAATTTGACCTACTGCTCTAGGAAAACTCATTGGTAATTTTCCACTTGGGTTATAATCGCCATAAAGGACTTGTGCAATTGCATTTCCACTTTGAGTGCCTAGCTGCCAGGCTTCAACAATAGCGGGCAGGTGTTGTTGATGCCAGTTTAAGACTAAGGGTCTTCCGTTGTTTAAAACCAAAACAATGTTTTTATTGACCTTGTAAATAGCTTCCAAAAGGTCTTGTTGTACTCCTGGTAAACCCAGTTTTGTACGACTTCTAGCTTCTCCACTTTGGTAGCCAATTTCTCCTAACACCATCACCACCACATCTGCTGTTTTGGCTACTGCAATGGCTTGTGGGAATTCACTTTTATCAGTTGTATTTATTTTAACTTCTTCGGTGAATTCTGTTTTACCTAAACTGACATCCGCACCTTTGGCATAGGTTAGATGATTGCCTGTGTAGGCTTGCATTCCCTCTAAAACAGATACTGCTGTATTGTCTTTAGCTGCAATTCTCCAACTTCCTAGGGGGCTTGTTTTGTCTGAGGCTAGAGCACCGATTAAGGCAATTTTTTGGCCTTGTTTTTTTAAGGGGAGTAATTGATTTTTATTCTTTAATAGAACAATTGATTTTTTGGCCATATCTAGAGAGGCTTCATGAAATGCTTGTTGTCCAATCACTTCTTTTTCGCGTTGTGTATCGCAATATCTGTAGGGGTCATCAAAAAGACCGAGTTGGAATTTTACACGTAAAATTCGCGTGACTGCGTCGTCAATAACAGCTTCTTTGACGGTTCCTTCTCGCACCAAAGCTGCCAATTCATTGACGTACACATAGGATTCCATATCCATATCAGAGCCTGCATTGACTGCAATTTGAGCGGCTTGCTTGTTGTCTTTTGCATATCCGTGAGAAATCATTTCTTCAATAGATCCCCAATCAGAAATCACAAATCCATCAAACCCCCATTTGTCTTTGAGAATATCGCGTTGTAAATAACTGTTTCCTGTTGCAGGAATTCCATTGAGTTCATTAAAGGAGTTCATAAAGGTTCTGACCCCAGCATCAACAGTGGCTTGAAAGGGCGGAAAAACACTATTATTTAAAGTTGATGTTCCTATATCGGCAGTGTTATACTCTCTTCCTGATTCTGCAAAGCCATAGGCCGCAAAATGCTTAGCACAGGCTGCTAGTGTGCTGTGGTGGGATAAATCTGATCCTTGGAACCCTTGCACTCTTGCATACGCAATTTTAGAGCCTAGATAGGGGTCTTCACCAGCACCTTCCATAACACGTCCCCATCGCGCATCACGAGAAATATCTACCATGGGTGCAAATGTCCAGTTAATTCCAGCTGCTGCTGCTTCTTCGGCGGCCACTTCCGCAGATTTTTTAATGGCTTCTAAATCCCAACTTGCAGATTCTGCTAGAGGAATTGGACTTAACGTTTCATAACCGTGAATGACATCAAACCCAATAATTAAGGGGATACCTAAACGGGTTTCTTCGACTGCTATTTTTTGAATTTTGCGAACATTTTCAACGCCTCTAAGGTTGAGCATGGATCCTACGTATCCTTTGCGCAGATGTTCGTATTTTTTTGCGGCATCACCACTACTCGGTGCGGGTCCTGTAAGATCCCAAAACCCATTGTATTGGTTCATCTGACCAATCTTTTCTTCGAGGGTCATTTGTTTTAATAAGTTGGCCACTTTTTGTTCTACTTGTTCAACAGAGGTTACAGACGACAAACTTACTTTTGTGGTAGAGGAATCAACTTTTTTACAAGAATGTAATCCAAATACACAACATAGTAATCCTATTTTTAAGCTCTGATTAATCATATTATTGATATACACGTATATAATCTACTTCCATTGAATCGGATGTGAAATTTGGATCAATTGCTCCTCCATTAGTTCCTCCCATTGCGATGTTAAAGATAAAAAAGAAATTGGCGTCAAAAGGCATTGAGCTGTTTGTTGACATTACAAAATATTCAACATCATCTACATACGCTTTGATACTTCCTTGTCTCCAATCTATGGAGTAGGTATGAAACGCTGTTGGAGTGCTTAAATTTGTTGGGAGTCCATAACTTGCAGTTGAGCCGTTATTATCCCAATGGCAGGTCGCTTGTACATAGGTTTTGTCTGCGAATTGTTCCATGATGTCAATCTCGCCACATTTAGGCCATCCTACCGAGCTGTTAGAAAAATTATCGCCTAACATCCATAAAGCTGGCCAAGTCCCTGCAAGAGAGGGAAGTTTAGCACGAATGTCAATACGTGCATATTTAAAATCGATTTTATTTTGAGTTGTAATACGCGCTGATGTATAAGTTCCATTGGATTCATTCACAGCAGTTATTTTTAAAATGCCATTTTCTTTTACAATATTATCACTACTTGTGGTGTAAACTTGTACTTCTTGGTTACCCCAACCGCCGCCGCCAGTTTCATAGTTCCAAAATTGATTGTTAATGGCTCCATCGCCATCAAATTCATCAGACCAGACTAGTACGTCATTATTTCCAGATCCTTCAATTATATCGGGGGTTGAAGGTGGATTATTTTGATTTTCGTCACTAGAAGAACAGCCTCCTAATGACAGTCCCATTAAGATTATAAAAAGACGGGTAAAGGTGTTTAATTTTTTCATGATTAAAAAATTATAAGATTTCGTTTATTTTAATTTATTTGATGTTTTATATTTTGGATCCTCTGCAAATTTATCTCCTTGTTGTATGGTCCTCACATGTAGTTTTGTCGCACTAATTAAAATCACATCAATTCTACGTCGCCCATATTTATAGCAATAAAAATAGGGTGTAAAAGTGGTAACTGACCATTTTCTCAGAACTTGACATCAATTGTCCGATAAGTTTGGTGTAATCCTGTAAAATTAAACATCCCCCATAAAAAAATATGGAGGATGTTCATTTATTAAATTAATAGGGTTTTAAAATCCTATTGTCTTGCTAGTTTGAACGACCAGTGTCCACCACCTGCAATTTCGATATCTAATTCTAGAGTGTTTCCATCTTCTGAAAGTGCAGCTATATACGTAATTGAATCTGGTGCATCAGCAGGATTTGCTAATTCGCCTCCATTGATCGCTTTAGCTAACCCTAAGTAAGCACCTACTCCATCTAGTGTAATGGTTCCGGCTGCTTCGTCGTAAGTGTAGGTCGCTGTTGCTGATCCATCATGTGGAGCTACTGGAGTACCACACCCTTCACTTGCAACACCTTGCCAAGGCTCAATCCAAGTATCTGCTCCAACAACATTTTGGAACGAACCGTCTGCATCAAATACATATTCATCGTCAAATAAACAGGCTCTTGTTGTGACATCATCTGATGAGTTAGACCACCAAGAAATGTTGTCTAATTCTGGACCTACTCCAATTGCTCCTGCTTCTGGTGCTAATTTCCAAGTGCCTTCAACGCCTTCAGGGATTACATCTTTTACAAGTTTGAACGACCAGTGTCCTCCACCTGCAATTTCGATATCTAATTCTAGAGTGTTTCCATCTTCTGAAAGTGCCGCTAAATACGTAACTGAATCTGGTGCATCAGCAGGACTTGTTAATTCACCTCCATTGATCGCTTTAGCTAAACCTAAGTAAGCACCTACTCCATTTAGTGTAATGGTTCCGGCTGCTTCATCATAGGTATAGGTTGCTGTTGCTGATCCATCATGTGGAGCTACTGGAGCACCACACTCTTCACTTGCAGCTCCTTGCCAAGCTTCGATCCATGTTTGATCTCCAACAACATTTTGGAATGAACCATCTGCATTAAATACATAGGTATCGTCAAATAAACATACTCTTGTTGTGACATCATCTGATGAGTTTGACCACCAAGATACATTGTCCAATTCTGGACCAACTCCAAGTGCTCCTGCTTCTGGAGCTAATCTCCATGTACCATCAAGTGCTGAAGGTGCTGGAGGTGCGTCTTTTACAAGTTTGAACGACCAGTGTCCACCACCCGCAATTTCGATATCTAATTCTAAAGTAAGTCCATCAGCTGAAAGTGATGCTATGTACGTAACTGACTCTGGTGCATCGGCAGGACTTGTTAATTCTCCACCATTAATGGCTTTAGCCAAACCTAAGTAAGCCCCTCTTCCATTAATTGTAACAGCTGTTCCAGAGAATTCGTAAGTTGCTTCAGCTGTTCCATCGTGTGGAGCTACTGGAGTACCACACTCTTCACTTGCAGCACCTTGCCAAGCTTCGATCCATGTTTGATCTCCAACAACATTTTGGAACGATCCATCTGCACCAAATACATATTCATCGTCAAATAAACATGCTCTTGTTGTGACATCATCTGTAGTGTTTGACCACCAAGATACATTGTCTAGTTCTGGACCAACTCCAATTGCTCCTGCTTCTGGTGCTAATCTCCATGTTCCTGTTAAAGCATCTCCTGTTGGTGGTGCTTCTACTATAGTTACTGTATGTTCTTTACTAATTGATACGTCATTTCGTCCTGGAAAGGAAGCTGTAACAGTTATCGTGTAAGTGGCAGTCTCAGCTGGATAATCATGAGTTACCATTGGACCGCTTGTTTGATATACATCTGTATCATCATCGGCAGTTGCTCCAAAGTCTACAGTGTACACAGTTCTGTTGTCTCCAGGAACTGTTGAGGCGAGAACCCCTGTTCTATTTCCATCAGCGTTTAGAGTTGCAATTACAAAGTCTAAACCTTCAATGGTATTTCTCATTTCTTCATCTTCATGACAAGAAAAGGTAGTGCTTAACAAAAGCGCTACTATTAAATACATTCCGTTTTTTACTAATTTCATTTTTTTAATTTTTTGTGTTAATAATTTTTAATATCCTGGGTTTTGTCCCCATCTTTCTACTGCGTTTGCTAGTTCTAGCTCGATTAAAGGAATTGGGAATACTTCATTTTTGTTGGCTGTAAATCCAGGGATTGCATTTGCTGCTTCACCAGTTCTTACAAGGTCAAAGAAACGGTGTCCTTCTCCTGCTAGTTCTTTACGTCTTTCTAAATATATAGCGTCAAGTATATCTCCTTCCGCTGCAGTATAGTCATGACTGTTATTTCCATAAGCTCGTGCTCTTACTTCGTTTAGATAGGTTTCAGCATTTGCTCCACCACTTTGTGCATCTGCTTCGGCAGCCATTAATAAGACATCGGCATAACGAATAGAACGGTAGTTGTTTGCGAAATTTAAAGGATCTGATCCTGCTCTATCGTCGGCTTTACGTGGGATGTATTTTTTATTGAATAATCCTGTATCGTCTCTTCCTTGAGAGTATGAATCTTGCTGATCTCGTAAATCGTAAATCGTAACATCTCTTCTGGCGTCGTCCTCATCGTAGAGGTCGTATAATTCTTGTGATGGTAAACAAAAGCCCCATCCTGTTACAAATTCTGGATTATCATAAGGAGATCTTGGACCACAAAATTTAGGGAAATAACTTCCTTCACTACATATGATACAATTCCATCCTGCTGGCTCTACTCCAGTATATTGAATTTCGAATACAGATTCTGTTCCGTTTTCGGCACTTGTTTCAAAAAGATTTTGGTAATCTTCCCCTGTTTTTAAACTGTATTGCGAACTTCCAATAACGTCCGAGAATGCAGATGCCGCATCGGCAAACTTAGCGGGGACAAAAGTTCCGTGATATAAATACACTTTTCCTAATAATGCTTGTGCAGCACCTTTGTTTACTTTGTAAACGTCATCCTGTACTACTGGCAAGTTTGGAATAGCTTCTTTTAAGTCTTCTTCAATTAGGCTGTAAACCGCCGAAATACTACCAACTCTGTTGATATCATATTGCTCACCAATAATTGTACGTTGATCAGCAATTCTACTGACTCCATCACGGGTTTCTACCTTTAAAGGAATATCTCCAAAATGCTTAGCTAACTCAAAAGCATAATACGCTCTTAAAAAATAAGCTTGCGCAACGATTTGCTCTTTCCCACTAAAATCTGTTTTGTCTTTAAATTCTAATAAGTAGTTTGCTCTGTTTAAACCTGCATACATCAAATTCCAAATATCTCTTAATTGGTTGTTGTCAGACGGCGTTTGAATCATAAGATTCACATTTTGAATGGTAGGTTGATCGTAGTTAAACGAATCGCCTCCAGCTGCATAATCATCAGAAGCAACAACATCAAGCAAAACATTCCAAAAAGAGGATTGTAACATATCGTAAGCACCAATTAAAGCACTTTCATATTCTTGTTCGTTGTTGAAGTAGTTGTCCGCATCTGGTCCGACCGGTTCTACATCAATATAATCGTCACATGATGCCAAAAACACAAGTGAGAATACCATTACTGTTTTGAATATTTTTTTCATAGTATAATTATTAAAAGTTTAAATTAACACCTAAAAGATAAGAGCTTGCTACAGGGTAAAAGCCTTTATCGATACCAGAACCTATTGGGGCTCCGTTGCTTGCTGAAGGATCATATCCTAAATAATCTGTTAGTGTATATAGATTGTTTCCTGAAACATAGATTCTAAATTTATCTAAGCCAAGGTCAGAGAGGACTTTAGCATTGAAAGAATACCCTATTTGAACGTTTTGTAAACGCAAGAATGAAGCATCTTCCACATAGAAATCGGAGAATAAATCTGTATTCACAGATGCTCCTGCAACAACTCTTGGCACTGTATTGCTTGTTCCTGTTCCTTGCCATCTGTCTAACATATAAGTTCCTCTATTGGCATATAAATCTTTACGCTCGTAATCTCTTACCATATCGTTTCCTATAGAAGCAAATGCATTGGCACTGAAATCTATATTTTTGTAAGTGAACCCAAAGTTAAAGCCCATAGTAAAGTCTGGTAAAGGATCTCCTAGATTTGTTCTATCGTCTGGATCAATATATCCGTTGCCATTTGTATCTACGAATTTTAAATCTCCTGGCGCTACACCGTCATGATATTGTCCATTTGCTTCAGCTGCAGTTGCATTTGCATTTAAAGCATCAATCTCTGACTGTGTCTGGTATATCCCATTTGTTTGGTATCCATAGAAATATCCCATTGGCAGACCTGCTTGCATGCGTGCGATACCTGTTTGGCTAATACCAACACCAAATTCTCCGCCTTGAACAATACCATTGCCTCCAACATCAACAGACAAGACTTCGTTTTGAAGAGTGGTAAAATTAAACCCAACATTAAAGTTAAAGTCTTCACTAAGGTTATCGTTATAGTTGATGCTAAACTCTACCCCTTTATTTTCAACCGATCCCGCATTTACAATTGGTAAAGCAGAACCTGGAGCCGCTGCACCTAATAATCCAGAACCGTCTGGCGCAATAAGTAAATCTTCCGTTACTTTGGAATAAATATCCGCAGAGATGGATAGTTTATTGTTGAATAAAGAGGTGTCAAAACCAAGGTTTTTAGACACTTGCTCTTCCCACTGAATGTTTGGATTTCCAATTAAACCAATGGCTACACCATTTAGTAAGTCTGGAATTCCTGTTGCATTTCCAGGATCGTATGTAGCCTCTCCGGTTAGAAGAGATGTATATCCAAATAATCGAATCTTATCATTTCCGATAACCCCGTAACTTGCTCTTACTTTTAAATTGTTGATCCAAGAACTGTCTTTTAAGAAATTTTCTTCAGACACATTCCAACCCACAGATCCTGATGGGAAATATCCATATCTGTTATTAGGTCCAAAAGCAGAAGAACCATCTCTTCTCATCACAGCAGAGAGTAGGTATTTTCCTTTATAGTTATACTGTACTCTTGTGAATATTGATGAAAGTCGCTTTTCAAAAACATTATTTCCTATAGCTATATCAGAGGGAATAAAACGTGGATTTATAATTTCCATATCCCAAATAGTTTGATCTGGATTATTGGTTGCTATTGAAGTTGTTCCTTGATTACCATAAAATTCGCCTTCCTCATGAGAAAAAGAAGCTCCTAAAAGAACCGTTAAATTATGTTTTTCGTTGAACGAGTTTTCATACGTAATGTAATTGTCCCAAATGTAGTCATTATAATCTGCGCCATGATCTACAACTTCATTTCCAATTAAATTCGCACCTCTACTTGGTCCATAATTTACTTCAGGTCTAAAGATATCGTCTCTTACATTGGCACTATTCATTTGTAGTTTAGTGCTCACTGTAAAATTATCAAGGAACGTATAATCTATGCCAAAGCTTCCACTTATTTTAGCAACACGAGCTGTATTGTAAGAGTTTTCTACTTGTGCTAAAGGGTTGATAATTTCTATTTGTCTAATATCTTCAACTAGGGAATAGTTTCCATCAGCATCAGTTGCTGCTAAGTTTGGATTGATATTGACTGCATTATATAATACTGCTCCAATTCCACCTTCCGGAAGGTTATTTTTTTCTGAAACTGTATGTAGTGCTGTCGCTGTAAGTTTTAAGTTATCTAATATATTATATTGATAATTTAAACGTGCAGTAAGTCTGCTAAAATTAGATTTTCCCAGTCCTACAATACCATCCTGATCTAAATAAGACACTCCAAAAGAGTAAGCCGATTTTTCAGTACCACCACTAGCGCTCAAATTCAGATTTGATATGATCGCCGTTTCAAAAACCTCATCTTGCCAATCCGTGCCTGTTTGTGGATAAACAAAAAACTCTGTCTCATCTGCAGCATCATTTACGTAGATTGCAAAATCCGTTGGATTTAATAAATCCAGTTTTTTACTAGTTTGTTGGATTCCTGTGTAGGAGTCAAATTGAAATTTTAGTTCTGTATTTTTTACCCCTGTTTTAGTTGTAATTAAGATAACCCCATTCGCGGCTTGAACTCCATATATACCAGCGGTTGCATCTTTTAGAACATTAATAGATTTGATATCGCTTGGGTTAATCGCAGATAAATCTCCTACTCTGATCCCGTCAACTAAAATTAAAGGCGCACTATCTCCATTTGTAGAGACCCCTCTAATTCTAATGTTTGATCCTGCTCCAGGTGATCCTGAACCAGAGGTTACATTGACACCAGCTACTTGACCTTGTAAGGCTTGTTCAACTCTTACAGGATTTAGTTTCTCAATTGCTTTGGATCCTAAAACGGTAACGGCTCCTGTAACTTCTTTTTTCTTTTGTGTTCCATATCCAATTACAACAATCTCATCCAGAGTTTCGTTGTCCTCGTCTAAAGAAACATTCATATTTGCCGATACTGGTAACTCTTTAGTTTGAAACCCTATGTAGGTAAAGACTAAAGTTGCATTCGGCTGTACGTTTGTAATGGTAAAATTTCCATCGAAATCTGATACAGCACCAGTGCTTGTATCTTTGACGATGACGTTAACTCCTATAAGAGGGAGGCCATCAACACTCGATTTTACTGTCCCGCTTACTGTTGTGTTTTGAGCGTAGGCTGTAAAAGCAAACGCCAAAGTCATCAGTACGGAATAACATATTTTTTTCATAAATATTGGTTTGGATTAGTTTTTTATAAATCTACTACAACCAATTGCTAAATCCTTAAAAACTAACGCTACAAAAAATATACAACACAAAAAAAATGTATTCTATTTAACACAATCTTAGTTTTAAAGGTTAAAACTGTTGATTTGAGATCAATAAAATTTACATATACAACATTAAAAAACTCTAAATGTAGTGCCTATGTATGGGTGTGAAAAGAGTTTGTAGGGTTATTATATTTCTAAAATATAATTTGTTAAGCTAAATTCGTGAGGTAAATCCATTTTTTTACGTAAGCGATAGCGCTTTACTTCAACGCTTCGTGGTGAGATATTTAACAGTGGTGCAATCTCTTTAGAGGATAAATTTAGACGGAGATATGCACACAAACGAAGATCGTTTGGAGTGAGTACTGGATGCTTTTCTTTTATGAGTTTAAGGAAATCTTTATCGGCATTGTTAAACGCTTCTTCAAAAAGTTTCCAATCGTCTGTATTGTTTAGATTTTTGTCAATAATTCGAATTACTTTTTTAATGTCCTGTTGATTGTCTTTTTCTTTCAGTTCAGTTTTGATGCTGTTTAAGAACTCATTCTTTTTAATCAAACTCATTGTAGAAACGGCTAATTCTCTGTTTTTACTTTCGATATCAAGCTTTAGTTTCTCGTTTGTTAACTGCATAAATTTTTGAGAGGTTTCAAGCTCTTTAAGCGCGAGTTGTTCCTGAGATTTTTGAAGAAGTTTTTGTTGTTGTTTTCTGTAATATCTTTTGTATAGGTTATGAATTAGAATCCATAAAACAATAAAGATGATTACATATATAGTGATTGCAATATTTGAAAGGTACCAAGGACGGTCAATCACAAAGGAGTATGAGGCGACGTTTAATGTTTCGGAATTCCCAATTTTGCCTTTTACTTTAAATTCATAGCTTCCATAAGGCAAGTTTTCAAAAACTTGATGTGAATCCGATTTCCAATCAGACCAAGAGTTAGACCATCCTTCTAATTTGTAAGAGTATTTTTTGCTGACGATGTTGTCATAATGTGGGATACTAAAACTTATATAAATATTGTTACTCTCAGGGTCTAGGTTTTTTGGGTTTGTTGAGTCGAGTCTAAATTTGTCTTCGTTAATATTACTCGCTTCAACAGAATTGATTTTTAGGTTGTAAATATGATTAGGTTTAAGGGTGTCTGAGTTAAAAATAAAATATCCGTATGCAGAGCCTAAAAGATATTCGTCTGCACCAATTCTTGTTAGGTTTTCGAAACCAGAAACGACTCTTTTAAAGTTAGATATTGCCACTGGGATAATTTCGACTTTTGGGGTTTGTGTGACACTTCCTGAGCTAATTATCAAAATATTATCGTCTGCAAAGCACCATTTAAGACCTTCAGAGTCCTTAACATCCATTATTGTTGTTCGAGTTGAAAAGCCCTTCAGTACATCTTTGAAGGGTTCTGAATCTGTAAATGTTGCATCTGAATTATACCTATAAACGTCTTGAGAAGAGGTATAATAATAATTTTTAGAGAATTTAATAAAATTCGATCCATTCCCCTTGGTCATTGGAGTAATGTTTGAAACTTTTGTGACTGCTGTTAACTCTTCATTTATGTTGAGTTCATATAACCCTCTTAATTCGTGGTTGACATATATTTTATCACCTAAATAGTGATAAAAACGACTTGATATATCAAAGCCTTTAATTTTGTTTCTATAACGCCACTTCCCCTGTATCTTCTCTAAAAGACTTAATCCGTTATAATTTCCTTGTAATATGATATTTGGATTATCGCTAAGACGTTTAAAATCCCATGTTCCAAGCGATTGGCTAATGCTGTACTGTAATTTTTTGTTTTTAATGAGTAAGGTTCCACGGTCGTGACCACAAAAAATTTGATTATCAATAACTTTAAGATTCCACACTTGACCATTTGTGCCTTCAATAAAGGTAAAGTCAGAGTTCACATCTCTTTGCTTGTAAAATAATCCTTGGTTTGTACCTAAGTATAAATAATCATCAAACAATACAGAGGTGTAAACGGTTCCGATGGCTCCTTTTGTGTCATTGTAAACTACAAATTGAGATGAAAGATTTATATGACTGATTCCAATATCAAGTCCTAACCATAAATTATTCTGGTAGTCTTCATAGACCGATAAGACGGTGTTATTACTCAGACCCTTTTCGAAGTTAAGGTCGTATTTTAGAGTTCCTTGTGGGCTTAGATGATAAATCCCGTTTGACACTGTTCCAATAACAATACTGTTGTCTTTTAACTTAATGGCACTGTAAATTGTAAGTGCATTCAGGTTGACTTTAGGATCAATTTTCCATGGTGTTAATTTCTTATTGTTCAAGAAATAAAACCCATTGGATGCCGTCATTATTACGAGTTGGTCATTATGTTCAATTAAACCCGCAATATTATCAGATTTTAATCTTGGGTCGTCACTAACAAGCTCAACATTTCCATCGATTATTTTGTAAAGTCCTTTACTTAACTGATTGAAAAATAATACGCCTTCTACTTCAAAGATATTTGAGATGACATAATCGGATTCAATATACGTTGATTCTTTTGCTTGTTCATTAACTAAATAGATTCTAGAAAGCGATTGAAAAATCAACCAATCATCTAGTTTAATAATATCCCAAAACTGTTCGTCTTCGGCGAGTTCAATGCCTAACTTTTGAACTAAAGATGTGTACTCTAATATGCCTTTAGTATTTCGCTCCCAGACTCCAAAATCCATGTAACTCCCTGTATAAATTTGGTTGCCAACTGCCTTAACTGATCTCACAATAGAATTATCTGGAACCGGATAATTGTTCCAATTCATCCCATCATACTCCAATAAACCGGAGTTGTTGGCGAAATACATAATTTGATCAGTGGTTTGAGAAATACTCCAGTTTTGATTTTGAGCGCCGTAGTTCTCTGGATTATAAGCCATTACGGGAGGGTGCTCTTGAGCAGAGCACACAAAAGTGGTTAATACTACTAAAATATACTTAATAATCCTCATTACAAAAACAAAGGTCCAAGATAAGGAAATTTTGAAATTTGAACTAATGTAAATGAGGGATAAGTTTAGATAAGCAAAGGAGACGTTACTATAGGATTACAAAAAATTATAATCACTTGATATTTAAAAAGGATACTAAATCTTCTTTTCTTCGTTTTGCAACAGGTAATACAAGGTTTCCGGCAAGTTCACAGTGACTTCCATCAGAATTATTGATATTTATTATGTACTTAAGATTTATTAAATATTTCTTATGAATTCTAAAAAAATACTTTGGAGCTAAAATCTTATCGTACTCTCCAATATTTTTAGAGACAAAGAAGGTTGTCTTATCCCTAAGATGAATTATTGTATATCTTCCATCGGATTCAAAATACAAGATATCATCTATCTTGATAAAATCGATTTTTTTTGTTGATGGAATTGCTATAAAATTATAATCAGACGTTTTGGTTTCAATTGATGTTTTGGTCGATTGTAATTGACAGTCCGTCGTAAACAGCTTGTTTTTAAGATTCTCTTCAAGAATATTAACCGTTGATATTAAATCCTTTGGATCTATTGGTTTTAAAAGGAAATCAATGGCATTGAATTTAAAAGCTGTTACCGCATATTCTTGAAAAGCTGTTATAAATACTGCGGAAAAGTCCTCATATTCTATTTTCTCGAGTAAATATACTTAGCCCTCCTAAAACAGGTGTAGATTTGATGTGATGTTTTCTTGAATTAGGGCAATCTACTAATGCAAACCGATATGCAAACCTAATCATTGGAGGAATGACACCTAGGGCTGTAAAAAAAGTAACCCCAAATATCAAAATAGTTAAATAAAGGGCTGATGGTAAGCCGAGTGGTTTTAAAAATATTGGATGTGAGAACAACATATCATTAATCCAAATTCTTGTGCTAAACTCATAAAGACTATAAAGGGTAGGTAGTTCAATCATATAAATAAAACAGTTACTGTATCAATAGATATGTTTTGGGGTGCTATTAAAACATCTCTAGAAAGTTTTAAAACTTTCTTCTAGAGGCGTGCGATGTGCATATTAGTTTATTTTATTCTAATCACTTCTACGCGACGGTTAAGGCGGCGGCCTTCTTTTGTTAAATTTGAGGCTGTCGGTTTTGTCTCTCCAAACCCTTCAGCAACTAAGTTTTCTGAGGGAATACCACTATTTATCAAATAATTACGAACCGCGTTGGCTCTGGTTTGAGACAAACGTTTATTAAATTCATAAGACCCAACAGCATCTGTGTGACCTTCAACCTTAAATTTGGCTTCAGGGTATTGCTTCATCATTTTGGTTATTTTTATTAAAATCGGATATGAATCTTGTTTAAAATTAGCATTCCCATTGTTAAACAAAATCGGTTTCATCATAGTGTTTATGGGCGTTTCTGTAGTGCCAATCACTATTTCTTCGTAAGGACATCCATTATTGGATTCGATTCCCGGAACTGTAGGACATTTATCTGCTGAATCAACGATGCCATCATTATCACTGTCGGGCAATGGACAGCCATTATTTGTGGGCAACCCTTTTATTTTTGGACAGTTATCCACTGAGTCCATGACAGAATCTCCATCGGAGTCAGCTTCTAAGACGGTTTTGGGGCACCCTACAGAATCTCCATAAATATCTGGACAGTTGTCTATTGCGTCAACGACACCATCACCATCGCGATCATTTATTTCTTCTGGACAGCCATTATTACTAGCAACTCCAGCAACGTTTGGACAGTCATCATTACTGTTTTTGACTCCGTCATTGTCATCATCGTTATTAATAAATCGGTACATTAATGACGCTGAATATTGAATATGATTTGAATTATACAAGTTATCACCATGATTTAACATCCATTTTCATGTGCTATTAACGTTGACTCTAAATTGTTTGGTGATCCAAAAATTAGCACCAGGACCAAAATTTAGACTAACTCCTGATGTGTTTGCCTGAACTACTGTACCCAAACCACCATGAAGGTAAAGCTCTACCCAATCATTTCGGTCAAACCAATCAAAGCGTTCATCATAATAAAACTTTAAATCGAGATCTAATGCTAAATACTTTTGATCTGTGTTAACGATTACTCCGTCAATATTTCCTTTATTGGCTATCCATTTATTGTTACCCATAGAGACCGCCATACTAAACCATTTACTAAAACGGTATTCTAATTCAATATTATAGTTGTCCGAAAAAGCCATTTGATCAAAATCAGAGAATGACGTAAAAGGGTCCGTATCACCTGAGCTATCAACTAAATTAGCCCCTAATTTCAGGATAAATGTGCTGTGCATTTCATTTATAGAATCATTAGATCTTGATTCTTGGGCTTGTGACTGTAATGACAGAAATCCTCCAATAAGAAATAAAAATAGAGTATGTTTTTTCATGTTGAGGTTGTAAGTTTTGAGATATTCTTGAA
>Ga0228672_1000496_pt1 | contig 19846 bp, 17 predicted proteins | sample 90DmetaG_FD_182788 | JGI IMG/M metagenome (GOLD analysis project Ga0228672, IMG submission 182788) | Seawater microbial communities from Monterey Bay, California, United States - 90D | ecosystem: Environmental > Aquatic > Marine > Coastal | place: USA: California | collected 2016-11-08 | reverse complement strand
ATATTTGATTTTTTAATAAATTTATTATCTTTTTTATTAACTAAATTATCGGCCATATTTTACCCCTTAAAAATAAATTTTAAATCTAAATTTATTGTAACATATTCATACCGGTATATGGTGAAATTCATACCGGTATATGGTGAAATTCATACCGGTATATGGTGAAATTCATACCGGTATATGGTGAAATTCATACCGGTATATGGTGAAATTCATATAAATTTTTATATATACAATATAGATATAATGATATTCTATAATAATAATAAATATTAATAATATATAATAAATAGAAAAATATTTTTAAAATTATTGATTATTTGTTTATTATTAACCCATATAATAGTTTAAATATTGTTTAAAATAACAATATTTAAACTATTATATTTATTTTAAATTTCACCATATACCGGTATAAATATTCAAAGTAAAAAGAGAAAAATCAATCAGTAAAAAATAGAAAATTTATTATTTATAATTCATTTATTGCCATTTTTATTGTACAATTATCTAGTTACTGGTGTGGTCTTGGTCGATGGCATCAGTAACGGTTTGTATTTAACTAAAGATTATATTTGCAATCTAAAATTAAATATGATAAAGTTAAAACATAAAAATTGAATATTACATTAGGTACATCGACCAAAAATAGACCTATCTAGTTTTTTTTATTTAAATCTTTCTTTTGCATTAAGAAAGTTTAAAAATAATTTGAGTTGTAACCTATGTTGTTACAATTTTTATTTTTAAAAACACTTTTGGAAAGGAAGATATTTTTTATGAACAAAGAATATTTAAAACTTATTCAAGTTGAGTTTATGCATGGTGTAGAAGAGCCTTGATGTAATAACCAAGGAGTTGCTATTTTACCCTATGTCGTTAAAGATAATGATATTCATTATTTATTATCAACAGAATACAATCCCTTATTTAAAAATAAGCAAATAAGTCAGTATAGTACTATCACAGGAGGAATTGAAAATAATAACCATTATCAAACAGTAATTAATGAAATGTTTGAAGAAACTGGCATTGATATTAAAAATAAAAAAATCAAAATTCATTATTTAGGAAAACATTATGCTAATAAATCAAGTACAAAATTATGATATTTTTATGGAATTGATTTATCTAAATTAGGTTTAGATTTAACTGTAACCTATAAAGGCAAAAGTGATAATAGCGTTGGTGAAAAAGAAATTAGTGCAAGATTTGTTAATGAAAAACAATTAAACAAATCAAATGACGCTTTAAGTTTAGCTACTTATGGCAAATTAAATTTAAAAAATCTTATTGGATTTGATAACAACATAAATCAAAAATTAGATATGATTTTACAAATTTTAAATGAGCAAAAAAATAATACTGATAAATCTAACGAAATATCTTGAAAAGATTAGGAGGAGAAAATTATGCAATTAACTCAAGAAGAACAAAAGCTTCTATCAACTTATCAAAACTGATTAAAGAAAAATAATTTAAGCGGTAATTGTAATACTTATTTTATTTCTAAAACTTCGATGTTGGTGTTTCAAGTGTGAGAATTAGAAAAATTGATAAGTGAAACAATATGACTTAAAAATGAGAAACAAAATTGACAATATTATATTAAAACCTTAGATGAAAGATTTAATAAATCTTTTTCATTAGAAGAAATTTTGAAAATTGAAAAAGATTTTGTTTTAAAAACTTTTAAAGAAAAGCAGAATTTGTAAACAATATGGAACAATGTATAATTAACTTGTTTATATAGTGTTTGAATAATTAAAAGCGTTGAATTTAAGAATATGAATACAAAAACCATTCATATTCTTAAACATCGCTAAAAACAGCAAATATGAGCGATTTAAAGGCATGTACCTAAAAAGGAGTAATAAATGATGATAAATTGAATAAAAGTATAATAAAACTTGAAATATAAATTAAGGAGAAATTAAACATGAACGAACAAAATTTAGATTTTTTATTTAAAAATCAAGATAAATTAGAAAAAATAGAAACAAAAGTTGATGATTTTATTAAACAAAATTTATTTATAAATAATTGTAAAAAAATAGAAAATTTAAAACAGAAAAGAAAAAATGAATTCAGAATGAGAAGCCATGTTTGGGAGTTCATCAAAACAACAACACGAAGAAATTCCTTTGAAGAAATTAAATCCAAAAACCTATGTTGAACAAGGTATTGATGTTTTTGATTATTTTAAAGATAATAATGAAATAAATCCATTGGATTTGCAAAGTCAACAACTTTCAACAAGTACTACTAAATCGAATTTGCTAAAAATGTAAATAAGGAGAAAACATAATGAAAAAACTATTATCATTACTTGCAGTTTCTACGTTAGTTGGAACAAGTACAAGTAGTTTAAAACCAGTATTTACAAATAATATTGTAAGTCATGGTTTTAAATCAAATCAATTAAATAATAAAGACATAAGTATTCAAGGGGAAAATGATAAAAATCCATTTGCTCTTGCACAAATAAATTCAAAAATTAAATTAGATGACATTTCAGTTTCACCAAATGGTACTGTGTATGCTATTTTTAACGGTCAATTAAATAAATCAAATGATAATGGTTATTCTTTTTTACCAGTAACTACTATACCCGATAAGTATTCTATAACTAATATTGCAATTGCTGCAAATGGAATTATATATTTAGGAACAAGTGGTTTACTAAAAATTAATACTGATGGTAGTTTTGAAAAAGTAAAAGATATACCTGACATTGCCATCTGAAGTTTAACAATTGATGAATATGGAAAAATTTACGCTGGTAGTGGTGATGGTATTGTTTATAAATCAACAGATGGAAATACATTTGCAGCAATGACCGGAACCAGCGAATCAATTTTTAGTTTAGCAACTGATAAAGATGGCAATGTTTATGCAGGAACTGGTGATAGTAATAGTAACGGTATTGTTTATAAAAGTACTGATGGAAATACATTTGTAGCAATGAATTATATAGGAACAAATGGTTCAGTTGGGAGTTTAGCAACTGATAAAGATGGCAATATTTATGTAGGAGCAAACAATTATAGTGGAAGTAAAAATGGGAATGTTTATAAATCAAATGGTACAAATGCATTTACAGCAATGACAGGAACAAGTGGTGAAATTCGATGTTTAGCAACTGATAAAGATGGAAATATCTATGTAGGAACTGATAAAGGATTATATAAATCTAATGGAATAAATGAATTTATTATAGTAGATCAAATTCCTAATGATGCATGAGTTAGTGATATTGCAATTTCTTATGATGGAACAATATATGTAACAACGCAAAATAAAGGATTATATGTAACTAATCCAATAAATTTATTATTAAAAATCAATAAACCTGATACTTTTGATAAATCATGACTTGTATATAAGGCTATTGTTTATAATTCTGTTCAAAAAATAGATATTAAAGAGCAATTAGTTTCAAGTGCAAGATTAGATAACAAATCAATTACAATTCCAACAATAGACCTTGATATACCTGTTGGTGAACATACTTTAGTTTTAACTTTGAAAAATAAATCACTTGCAAGTGTTTTTGGTGGAGATCCTATTACTGGACAGGTGATATATAAATTATGAGTTAAAACTAAAATTATAGATACAGATAAAATTTATTCAACAAATGATGATGATACGGATTTAACAGATTTATCATTAGGATTTATATCAAATTTTGGAAATACCAATAATTGTCCAATTATTGAAACTAAGAGTAAAGATGGGACTGGAATACATGATGCTTTTTTAATTATGAATTTTAATGATAAATTAATTGATTTTGATAATAGTTTTTATGTGCAAGGAAATGTTGATGTAACAACAAATGATTTTACTGAAACTGGAACTTATCAAAATTTTTCTAAAAATTTATCAATCAAAAAAGATGGTATATATCACTTACATTTAGTAGACATAGTTGGTAATACTTATGATAGTTACTTAGAACTTGGTAAAGATAATTGATTATTAAAAGGTACTTTTAATGATGATACATTAAATAGACTTAAAACTAAACTTAATGTTTCTTTAAGTTTAACAGATCCAAAACAATTAGCACAAGCTACTGGTTGATTAACTAATTATGATAAATTTACTTCCAATTTATTTGTTAAATCTTTACAAGAAAATGGTAAAGGTTTTGATCAAGATATTAAAAAAGATTTAGAAAATGATTTTAAATGATTTTTAAAACCTTTAACATATGAACCTAATAATGAACCAAATTTTAATGATGGAATTGATAAAAATAAATTAAATAATGAAATAATTAAAATTGCTGAACAAAAATTACAAGATGGTTTATCTGGTTTACCACAAAATTTAAATGTTGATATTAAAAATGTAGTTAATAAATCAACATTAGATAATTACTCAGTTTGAATTAAAAGTTATCAAGATTTTGTAAATAACAATAAAGACACTTGAATAAATTATATTGTAAACATAGCTTCTCGTGGTTTTGCTACACCTCAACAATTACAAGATATCAAAAATCATATAGCAGGTTTAGATTTTAAAAATTATTTAAAACATATTGTATGAACAGCAAATTCAAATTTATCTACAAGTAATGATTATCAACAGTTTGTAGAACTAGATAAGTTACAACAAGATACTATTACCTGAGTAAATCAAAATATTCCTGAAATAAATACAGTATATCAAGATGCTTTAAATCAAGCTGAAAGTGGATTAAATTTACATGGATATAGTGTTGATGAAATTTTAAATGATAAAAAATTACCTCAAACAAAAAGTCAAATTGATAATTTTGCAGATGGACAATCATTTCATGATTGACTGCAAAGTCAAGCAAATATTAAGTTTCATGGTTGACAATTAAAAATTGGGTTACCTATTGGTTTAATTTCATTAATTGTTGCAGTTATTGCTGGTTGTTTTGTTTATAGACGCACAAATCCTAAATATCATGGTTATTGAAGAGGTAAAAAAGAAGACAAGAAAGAAGATAAATTATTAATTAAATCAATTAAATCCCCAAAGAAAGAAAATAAAAATTAAAACATGAATAAAAGAGAATTGGGTTTACATATTGATAACTTTGTAAAATTAAATCCGAAAAAAAATACAAGACCAAACATAAACAAATATAAACAAAATTCATTTTTTATTATACAAAATAGTTTTAAAGAAAATAAAAAAAATATTATAACTTCAAACTATGATGATATTTTTTATGGTAAAAATTCAAAACTATTAGGTAAAAAATGAATAGAAATTCTTTTATCAAGTAGAGATATTTTTGAATATCATAAAAGAATTAGAGATGATTTTTCTTATTGTAAACCAAGAAAATTAATTAAAATTTTAATTAATGATTTATTTTATTTATATAAAAATAATATACCAAATATTCTTATTGAAGATAGTGAAAAAAAATATAAAAATGAATTAAAAAATAAATTAGAAAAAATACGTCATTTTTTAGATGAACAAGATTGAAGTAATTATTTTTTTAATTTACAAAAATTAATGCATGAATATTTAATTACTTTTCTAAACTGAAAAAAAGATTCATTTAACTATGAATCATATAATAAAATCATTACTAAAAAATTAATTGATAAAAATTTTACTGAAAAAGAAATTTTAGAATATTTAAAATTTATACAAAAAGTAAATTTATATCGTAATGCTTTGTCAAAAGTTAAACCTGGAAAAGAAAGTAATAAAAAAATTTATGAAGAGTGAAATAATTTTTCAAGTTCAAGTAAAGAAAGATTTTGTTGAAAAATATATTTTGAATTATTAAACTTCATAAAGTTAACAAAATTGAATTAATTGAAAAAAAGCGTATAATTAAAATAACTTCATAAATTTACATATTTTTGAGTTAAAATAATAAACTTAAAAATATGTAATAAAAATGCAACAGGCGTATTTGGAAGATACCCTATTGCTGACAGGTTCCGTATAGTAGCGTTCAACCTGCATTTAAATTATATATTTTATTATAATTTTTTGCAAACGACATTCTAGTGTATTTTGAACCTAGATGTCGTTTTTTTATTTTGAAGTTGGAAAAATTAAATAAACTGTCGTAGAAGTCAAATGGTGAGTACTTTATGTAAATACTTCTATATCAGGATAAAAGAGTTATTTAAGAATGTTAACGAAATTGTTGTTGTATGAAATTGAGATTGATTTTGCATAGAAATACACAACCATAAACCCTGTTTTATTTTCTGTTTTTAAATAATTGCACCAAAGGGGGTTATATATTATATACACACCCTATCAAATTTATCATAACACAAATCGATAATCAAACTAAAAAAGAAAGGATTGATAAATAATGTTGTTATCTGTATTTAATTTATTATCAAGTGTTGACCCACAAACTCAAGATTTATTAACAAAGCTAATGGAAGTGTTATTACCAATTTTATATGCAATTGGAGGATGTGGTTTAGGTTTTAGTACTATCAAGTATGCTTTTAAAATTCATAGTGATCCAGAAAATAAAGGTGATTACTTAAGACATATGGTTTGAAGTGTTTTAGGTTGTGCCATGATTTTAATGTCATCTGGTATTGCTCACATCATCTTTGCACGAATGTTAGGTTTACTATAATGAAATGTTGTAGATGTTGAAAAAAAGCAAGTATGAGCAAAACATATAATACTGGAACTACTTTTTATTATTGCATTTACTGTTTTAAAGAAGAAATTGAAATAAAAAAGGTATATTAAAATGAAATTTATGTTTTTTGATTTTCTTGGGATTAAAGAAGCAATGTGAGATTTACTATATGACATATTTGTGAAAGGTCCTTTATACATTGTTCATGGCTTAGGGGATGCCATAACTTATTTATCTGGACAAAAAATTGTTGATAAAATTTTTGGAAGCAATGGTCATTTTTTAAATATGCCTCCACAATTTTTGATTTTTTTAGCAATAGCAATTATGTTAATTGTGTTGTTTGCTGGTGGCGTTATATTGCATGCTATGGTTCATCAAAATATACGCAGTGAAATTGCTGGTATTGCTAATCGTACAATAATTGTTATTTTGTTATTACTTTTAATTCCTTTATTTTTTTGGGTTATTAATTTTACAGTTATTTCAATAATTCATATCATTATGCCTCAATTTTTAAATGGCAGAACTTTAGCAGATATGGTTGGGGGATTAGGATTTATTGATGGGAAAATCCATAACAATTGACATTATGATGTAGGCTATCCTGAAATGGAAAACTACAATTTGTTTTTGGGTACACTTGGTAGTTTCTTTTGTATGGTTATCTTTTTTTATTTAGGTTTAAGTTTAATTCAAAGAATTTTTGATTTGTTTTTATTATATGTAACTTCACCAATTGTTTTTGCAACTGCTACAAGTGGTGTTAAATGGCAAAAAATAAATCTGTGAAAGGATTTAGTAATTGGTAGGTTTATTGCAACACTTGGTATTGTTTTAAGTTTAACTTTGTTTGTTAATTTAGAACCTTTAATGTTAAATGTTGCAAATGATGTTAGTGATACTTGAATGGGGCAAGTGGCATTCAAGTTGTTATTTATTACTGGTGGTGCCATTGCAACATTAAATGCACAAATGTTATTTGCTTCAATGGTTGGACAAACAGTGGGAATTATGGAAGGCATGCGTATGTTAAGTACTATGAAAGCTGCAAGTAGTGGTTTAAAAGCAGGTGCATTAGGTATGCTTGGTGTTGGAAAAGGTCTACTTTTTGGAAAAAGAAAAATGGTTGGTAAAGTTAAAGATGGCGAAAAATCAAACATAGTTGATGCACTAAAAAGTGGTGGTATTGTGAGAGCTACAAGTTTTGCAACTAAAGCTACAGTTGGTTCAGTTTTAACAGCTGCTGGATTTATTGCCGGAACTGCTGCTTCTGTTTCATCACTTGGACTTGGTGGAAGTTTAAAAAGAGCAGGTAAACACGCAATTGTTAATCCAAGTAAAAAATTAGGAAATATTATTAAAACTAAAGGTTCACAGCAATATGAAAAAGGTGCATCAATTCACGAATCACATAATTTAAAGAAAGAGTTAAAAAATCAATTAAAATCAGATATTAAACCACCTAAAACAGTTGGTGCAATGGAAAAACCAATTGTAGGTGATATGGGTAATACCAAAGGTGTCATTTATGCTGGTACTGCAAAGAAAACACCAAAGCCTAAAACTACAATTGAACGCAAAATTAATAAGTTTTACGGTCAAAACGCATGGGATGATTATGAAGATTAAGATGAGGAGTTATTTAAATGGAAAAAGTAAATTTACCAAAAAGCACTAAAAAAATTCATTATCAAATTTTTCGGGGTATAAACTTTACTGATTTATTAGTATTATTGGCTTTTATCAGCATATCTATTTCAATAGCTTTTTTACTATCAATTAATATTTATTTAAAATTTACTGTTTCATTGATAATAATTTCACTTGGATTTGTTTCAATTCAAAAATTAAAAAATGAAACAAGAGCTTATGAAATGGTTTTTCGTGGTTTTAAATATCTAACAATGATAGGTAAAAATTCAGTTATTATTTTAAAACCTGATTTTGAATTAATAATTGATAATAATATTGTTAAGTTTAAATATCTAAAAAATAATCTTTTTATGAGTGGTATTAAGTTAGAAACAATAAATCTAACTTTGTTAAATGAAATGCAACAAGCAACAGTGCTTGCTGATTTTGCTGATTTATTAAGAACAATTACAATGCCATGTAAAATCATAAAAACAAAACAAAATTATGATTTTGTAGAACAAATTAATAATTTAAAATCACAAAAAACAAAAAGAAGTAGTTATGAAAATAATTATTTAATTGATTTACAAATTGAACAATTAAAGTCGATTCAAAAAACTAAATTATTAACTACACCAGCAGTTTATATTGTTTTTTGTAGTGAAAATAAAGAAAATACGTTATCACAATTACAATCATTAATTAGTAATAGTTCATTTAGTAGTTTAAATATAAAAAAGTTATCACAAGAAAATATTGTAAATTTTTGAAATGAATTTGCGTTTGATAATAAAACAGTTAATTCTCGTTATTCAAATTTTAAAGGAGAAATAAATAACGGTTTTGTTTGAGCAATTAATGATTTACCCAAACAAATAAATTATTTTTGGTTAAATAAATTGTTTAACTTAAGTAATGTAAATATTTGTATTAACTTAAATCCTATCAATAAACAAAAAGCAAAAAAACAATTGGATAATGCTTTAAATAAAATTAAAACTAATGAACAATATGCTTTTTCTGTAAGTCAAAAAAGTGAAGCACAACAATACTACAATGCTTTTTTAGATCAACAACAAGCAGTAATTGATGATGTTGATGTGTTAAAAGATATGTCAATATTTATTATTGCTTATGGAAATAAAAAAACATTAAACAATACTAAAAGACAATTAAAAGACTTAGTAAATATTACTAGTTGAAAATATGAAAATTTATTATTTTTACAACAAGATAGTCTTTTAGCAAGTTATACATGAACAAATCATATTTCCAAAATAACTGATATTGAAATGACTTGTGATACTTTTGCAACAAGCTTTCCTATCCCTGATATGCCACTTAAAGATGAAAAGGGATTTTTACTTGCTGAAACAAATTCGGGAAAGCCAGTAATTTGGGATTTATTTAAAAAAAATAAAGAACGAGTAAATCATAATATGGTTATTTTAGGAGAAAGTGGAAGTGGCAAATCATTTACTACTAAAAAAATTCTTTTAAATCAAGCATATCAAAGCAATCGAAAAATATTTATTTTAGATCCTGAACGTGAATTTAGTAATTTAACTAATTATTTAAATGGACAAGTAGTTAATGGTTCAGGTGCTAAAGGTAATATTATAAATCCACTAGAAATTTATAAATTAGATAATAGTCATGATAATGCAGATACATTTAATAGCCAATTATCCTTACTAGAATCGTTTTTTGTTATGTTATTTCCTAACTTAAGTGATGATGATATAACTACAAGTTTATTAATAGAATTAATTAAAGAAGTATATTTTCAAAAGAATATTTTACCAAGTACTGATTATGAAAAGTTAAAAACAACAGATTATCCTACATTTACTGATTTATATAATTTGATTTGTCAAAAAATTAAAGCAGAAAAAATATCAGCAAATATTTTAAAGTTAGATAATTTAAAGTCAAAACTAACAGCTTTAACACAGGGTACCTATGCTAAATATTGAAATGGCCATACTAAATTTCAATGAAGCAAAGCAAATATAGTTTGTTTTGACTTAAGAGAACTTTTTGAAAATAGTAATAAAAAAATAATTAATTTACAAATGATGTTAATTTTACGAATGCTAGGAATTGAACTATCAGGAGCACAATCATACAACGAAAATAAACAAGAAAAAGATTGAAAACGAATTATTATTGCAGTAGATGAAGCACACCTACTAGCTAACGAAAATAACAGTGTTGCCTTAGACTTTTTATTTCACACAATGAAAAGAATTAGAAAATGCAAAAGCTCATTAATTATTGCAACACAAAACATTGCTGATTTTACTGGCAGTGAAAATGTCAAAAAGAAATTTACAGGAATTATCAATAATGTTCAGTATACGTTAGTTGGTGGCATGCAACCAAACGACTTATCAAATCTTAATGACATGTATAAACAGTCTGGTGGACTTAGTGAAGCTATTAAAACTTATATTGCAAAAGCAAGCCAAGGTAAATTTTGATTTAAGATTTCAAAACAAGAGCAACTGCCCATTCAAGTTTTACAAATTGATGATGAAGTGCAAATTGTTGGACATACATAAAAAAAGTCTCATAACTAATGCTTGATGAATAGTTTTATATTCAAAATAAAAAAATCGCTAAAAACAGCAAATATGAGCGATTTAAAGGCATGTACCTAAAAAGGAGTAATAAATGATGATAAATTGAATAAAAGACAAGTGACAAGAAAATATTTTTCATAAAATTTGAATTTTTGCAATGATATGAATTTTGATTTTTCTTGCATTATGAATGGTAGTAGCTTTCATTGGTGCAATCTTATATGCTTGATATTATTATCCAAGTGTCAATTTCAAAAATTGATTTTCAAGCATTTTTGAAAGTTGAGTGACAGAAACTTCATTTGGTGTTAGTTTTTTAATTTTTATGGGGTGTCTATTTTATTATTTTTATATAAATTTTGAAAAATGAAATCCTAAAAATTCAAAATTAAAAAATGAAGTAAAATCTCAAATTAAAGAATTTAAAAAATTGGGTTCTACAAATTTAATAAATCTAAATAAAAAAATTGGTTTAGTAAAATCAAAACTAAATCAACACACTTTACTAATTGGTGCTACTGGTTCAGGGAAAACTACAACAGCATTATCAATAATAAATCAACTTGTATATAAATTAAACCAAACAGTAATTATCATTGATGGAAAAGGTGACAATGATTTAATCAGCAAAGTTAAAACTATTGATAATAATGCTTTTATTTGAACAATAAATGGGGATAATCAATATAATCCTTTAGCTTCAAAAAGTCATATTGTTTTAGCAGATAAAATAATGAGTTTATTTGATTTCACTGAACCACACTATCAAGCAATTGCACATAGTTATTTACTAATACTTTTAGAAACTTTAGTAAATAATAAAATTGAAATGACTTTATCAAATATTATTAAATATTTTTCAAAAGAAAATTTAATAAATTTAATTGATAGTAATGATAAAAATTATGATTATTTAACTACATTTAAAAATGATGATATCCAAGGTCTAGAAAACAGATTAAATGTTTATAATGAACAATTAAATCAAAGCATTGGTTTAACAAATGATTTTTCTTTAATAGTTAAAAATCATAAAGTTATTTTATTTTCTTTGAATTCATTAGATTATCCCCAGTTAGCTAGCAACATTGGTAAATTACTTATCCAAGATTTAAAAGAGTTTGCTTCTATAAAACCTCGAAATCAACATATTAATTTAGTGTTAGATGAGTTTAACGTTTTTGCAAGTGATACTATTATCAATTTAGTTAATAAAACTAGAAGCTTTAACTATCAATGCTTTTTATGTTTTCAAACAATTAATGATTTGAAAACTGACAATAAAGATTTAACGGACACTATTTTTGGAAATACAGCTAACATTATTGCTCATAATGTCAAAGACCCAAATAGTGCTGAATACCTTGCCAAAGTCTTTGGAACTAAAACTTCTCAAAAAATTACTAAGCAATATGATACCAAAAATAAAAAAAGTTCAAAAGGTTCTATTCGTGAAGTTGAAGAATACATTGTTCATCCAAATGATTTAAAAAAATTAAAAATTGGACAAGCATACTGCAAGATAATTTTAGAAAATTCAATCCATTTTATCGACAAAATTACCATTGAAAAAGATTAAAGAAAAGTTAAAGAATGAATTTGAACTTTATATAGTTATTTCTCCCCAACCTATAAAGCAATTTCATTATTTTACCACAGATTACCTCGCTCCCCCAACGTAAACTTATGAGTGACCGAGGTAATCTGTTTAGGTTGGGGAGAAATAACTTTTTCTTTCTTTTTCAAAAGAAAGAAAAAGTCCGCGCAAAAGCGCTTCCCAAAAAGAAAGAAAACGTTTTTCAAACGTTATCACATTAGCCATTAAGGAGTTGAAACAACATGGAACAATTAAAAATCTTAAAAATCATAAATAGATGAGGCTACCTAAACACTGAACAAATTGCACTACTGTTAAACAAAAATAATGCAACCGTAGATACATTAATTAGAATATTAAATAATAAAAAATTAATTCGTGTAGACCAACTAACAAGAAAAAACATCTACATACTCTCAAGTCTAGGTAACCGAAAATTAGGTAAAAAAAGTAAAAGTATAAGAATTAATTACAATGAATTAAAACATCATGATTTACTCATCAAATGACTATCTCAACAAAAAGATATCATTTCCTATCAAACTGAAAGAGAGCTAAAAACAGAAAGTTATCGAGAAAAAGGATATCCCGACTTATTAGTTCACTATGAAAATAAAGTCATGATTATTGAATTTGAAAGAACTAGAAAAACTAAACAACGAATGAGAATAAAATTTGATGGACTAAGACATTACTGTAAAAACGGATACGAAGTTTTATTTCTAGTTCCAAATGAAAGCATGAAAAAATTCGTTGATGAACAAATCAAAATTTACAACTGAAAACTAGCAACTTTCAAAACCCAAATATTTAATAATATCTAAATCTAAATAATTCATATAAAATTATTTTATTAATAAAAAAATGATAATTAAGGTAATTGATATGCTTTTCAATTTTGTAAAAAAAATAATACATTGAATTAAAAATAATTTATTTCTCATTTTTTCATTATCTATATTAATTATCACTTTTATTTTAATAACTTTACTTTCTTATTTTTTAAAAAATATTTTTTGAAATTTTGTTAAAGATTGACAATCAATATTTTTACCATTTTTATCTTTTTTGATTTATATTTTATTTTATTGTATCTTAATTATTGGACACAAATTAAAAGTAAAAGTCAAATGGCAAAAACAAAATAACAATAAAATTAATGAATTAATCAAAAAACATGAATTTGATGGTTTCATTAAAAATGAATATAAAAAAATAATTAATCAAATTTGTAATGAAATAAAAATATTTTTTGAAAACCAAACAGACAAAAAGCAAACATATTCGACAAATATATTACTTTTTAGTGGAAATTATGGGAGTGGTAAAACTTTTGTTATTTCAAATGTTTTTAAACAATTAATTGAAATAGAAAAATTACATATTATAATTAATACTTATTATATTGATATATCTATAATTGAAAATGAGTCTAAAAATGATTTTACAAGATATTTATTTAATGAAATTATTAAATGTATAGACTATCAATATTTTTTAAAAAATTTTCAATATTTAAAATTTTTTAATATTTTTACTAAAAAGATTCCATTTAATTTTGTTAAAGATAATATTAATGTTAAAAACATTAATAACAAAAAAATTTTAATAGTGCTTGATGAATTAGATAGATGTAATCCTAACAATATAATTAATACTTTATCAGTTTTAAAAAGCTATTTTTCTAATGTTGATAATGTTATCATTATTATTATTGCTAGTGAAAATATAATTAAACCAATTTTATTAGATTATTTAAAATTAAAAAATGATGATAAAAATAAAATTCAAATTTGCTATGAAAATTACCTAAAAAAAATAATTAATAAATCAATCTCAATTAAAGATAAAAATTATTTTAATTTTTCAAAAATTATAAATAATAATCTAATAAAAAATGTTGATTTAGAATTTGATATATTTTTAAATGAAAATATAATAGATGAAAAATGATTAAATCCAAGAAATATTTTAAAGAAAATAGAAAATAAAAATCTTTTTAGTAAATTTTTAATATTACAGTTTTTAAGAAAATTGAAAAATACTGATGTTTTTTTTGAAGAACTATATGATTTAATTAATTTATTTTCTATAATTAAAATTTTTTGCAACATTATTCCTAATATTATTGATAGTAAGCTAATAAACAAAATAATTGATCAATATAATATTTTAAATCTTGATGTTTTAAAATATTGACATTTTTTAAAAATTATAAATATTAAAAATCAAGATTTAATTAAAATAACCGATAATAAAAATTATGAAATACAAAACATAAATAATGAGTTTATATTTACATGTTTAACTACTGATAATCAAGGAAATCTATATGGTTGTACAATAAACAATGAAATAATGAAAATTAATAATGTTAATGATTATGAAATTTTGATAAGTTTGAATAAAAATGAGATTTTGAAAAATGATATTATTACGTCTTTAACTTGTGATAATCAAGGAAATCTATATGGTTGTACAATAAATCAAAATTATATTTTTAAAATAAATATAATAACAAATTTGATTAAAAACTGAGTTGTTTTTGATAAAACAAATACTAATACTATTTTATTTTTAACTTGTGATAATCAAGGAAATCTATATGGTTGTACAATAAACAATGAAATATTAAAATTAAAAAATGAGGAAAATTCAAATTTAGAATCAATTTATAAATTTGAATTAGAAACAAAAGTAAACATTTTCAAAATCGGGGAAAATGTTTACTTTTGAAACAATTTTGTAAGAAGGAACATTTCAAATGAATATTATATAATTAATAGTCCAAAAAATAGTTGAAATTCACAAATAAACAAGTGTTTTATAAGAATAGATTTTTCAGACACTAGTAGTAAAATTGACTATCTTTTATCTTTATTATTTTCTTTTACTATAAATAATAAAGATGAAATTTCACAATACCCACGCATAAACTTGACTAATGAATTAATTGAATTATCAAAAAGAAAATTATTTTCTTTTTCACCATATTATTATTATAAAACTTATGATGTTCCTTTCAAAAAATATGAAATAATTAAAATATATTGTTTATCATTAGTTAATAATGGAAAATATATTATTAATAATGACATGAAAAATTTTTATAGTTTGGAATTAGAAAAAAAATTCTTTGAAGAAATTATGAATAAAGATTATTCAAAATGTTGAGTTTTTGAAAATAAAATTATAAGAAAAATGAACTTTTTTGATTATTATTATGTTTTAGAATCAAAAATTATTTTTAAAATAATTCATATTGGTTATTTTAAAAATAATTCAATAAATTCAGTTAATCATATTTTTCTCAAATTAAATGAGCTTTTTGAAGAAAGCAAACTAAATTTAGCAATTTGTTTAGAAGAAAATAGTCAACAAAATAAAATAATTTTTGATTTTTCAAAAATTAAAGATTGAATTTTTGAAAACAATAAATTTGAAAACTTTTTTTGACAACTTGCAAATAAAAATATAAAAGAAAACCGAATATTAAAAAAATATAATAATGTTATTCATGAACAAATAATAAATTTACTTAATTCAGAAAATAATGATGAAATTGAAAAAAATATAACAAAATTAAAAAAGTATATTACAGACAATAAAAAAAATAAATAATTTTCATTTTTAAGTTGTTTTAAGAAAAAAGTTGAAAAAATATTTAAATTTATTAAAATATAAACATTCCTATTAAGGAGTTTTAAATTTAAATTTATTTCAAGGAGTTGATTTTTTATGAAAACATTCGTAAAGAATTTAAGTTCTAGATGAAGTTTATTTTGGAAATTATTTAAAAAAGAGCGTTTTGTTAAAAAGAAAACTTTTTAATGTAAATAGACCACCATAATTATGGTGGTCTATTTTTATGGTTCTTTATAATGAATATTTAATTTAAATCCTAAAATAATAATTGTAGATATTAAAATTATTGAATCTAAACTTACAACTTCTCAATTTTTTATAAATATTCCATAAGTTATTCATAAAAAACAAGATAATAATTGAATTAATAACATGAAAAATGATAAATCACGTACTCTTTTTGTTTTTATTATTTTTATAATTTGAGGTAAAAAAATAAAACTATTTACAGCAACTGCTAATCAACCAATTATTTCTACATTCATAATATCCACCTTTCTTTTTATTTTTTAAAATAAACACAACGATATATGAATTGTCTCATATACCATTGTGTTTAAAATTACAATTTGTAAATCAATTAAATAATTATTTTTGAGTTTCACTTTCATATATTTTTTTGTTTTCTTCTGCCATTTTTACATATTTAGATTTCTCTTGGTTTGTCATTTCTTTTCAATGATTACCAACCAATTTTGCAATTTCTGCAACTTTTGATTTAAGTTCTGGTTTTTGTCGAATAATCTCTGCTCTTTTTTCTTTACTAAAAAGCATATAAGCATTCATTGGTCTTTTAATTTTATTTGACATAATTTTACCCCTAAATTTTCTTAATATAATTTTACATCACTTTTATTAATTATGTTTTTTACATATTGGTTTTAATAAAGAAAACTATCCATGATTACGAGTTTTTGATTCAAATTTTCTTAAAAATTTATGATAATTTTTTAAATTTAAATTTTTATCGAAAATTTCTTTATATTCCATTTCAATTATTTTTTCAAAGAAAATACTATCATTTTTAAGTGAAATAATTTTTCCTTTTTCATATCAAAAATTATAAATATTTTCATATGAAATTGTAATGTTATATATGGGTCGAATGTAACCAATCTTATTATTTACAATAATTTTATAATAGTCATCTTTATTAGATTGTGTTGATAGTAATTGTACTTTCACATGACTTGGATACGATTTAATAACAATAGCTGGACGATATTTCTGCTTACCAGTTTCATCAACATCATGAGGAATTTTTACTTTAATGCCTATTCCTTTTCTAAATTTTCATCAGTATTTTTGTTGCATATAATATTCACTTTCTAAATTTGACATATTTACAAATTAATTATATAATTAATTTGTTAGTACAGTTAATACTGTGCAAGGAGGAGGAAGCCTCCCAACTCTCCTAGTTAGAAATAACTAGGTGTTTTTTATTTTGTAACACACTTTAATAAACTTAATCATAATTATAATTGGTCAATAATTTGCTCTAATAAAGCAGAAACTGAAAGATTATTTTGCTTAGCAATATTTTTTAATTTATTAATTTTATTTGGCAATATAGTTAAATTTAATGGTATTCTACGAATACTTTTATTTTTGGGAACAATGTTTATTTTGTTATAAGCATTTTCTTGTTTGATATGTTCGTTATTTCCAATTAAATTATTTGTTAAATTATCAATATCTTTTAATTTTGAATCTTTAAAAAGATTAACTTTTTTTTCCATACTACAAAACTCCTTTTTGTTCTAGTTCGTTTACAATATTAAAATATGGATTTTCTATTGGTTTTAATGTTTTAATAACTGGCACACCCGTTATCTCACTTAATTTATACTTTTGTTTTTTGCGAATTTCTTGTTTTATTAAAAATTTATTTAAATTACTATCATTTAAATTATTTGTAAAATCTTTTGATATTGTATAATGATCAAAATTAGATAAAACAATAGCGTTAATATTATTTTTTATTTTAATAGATTTTGTTATTGCTTCTCACATTTTAAATATTGTTTCAACTGCTCTTCAAGAATGTATAGAATTATCAGAAACAATAATAATATTATTTGCTACTGAATAAGCATTTACATTACTTATATTTAAACTAGGATTTGTATCAATTATTATATAATCATAATTGTTTTTTAAATAACTAAAATTTTTATCAATTATATTTCTTAATTTAAACTCTCTACCAAATTGACTAGATAATTTAATTTCTAAATCTGCCATTAATATATTCGTAGGAATAATATTAATTTTATTAAAATTAGTTTTACAAACAACACTATTTATTTCTAAATTTTCATTTAAAAATAAATCACTTGCAAGTGATTTATGGGGATTTAATTGACAGCATTGAGTTAGATTACCTTGTGGGTCTAAATCAATTAATAAAATTCTTTTATTTTTTTCCAAGTTAAGAAAGCAAGAAAGATTAAAAGCAAAATTAGTTTTACCAACCCCACCTTTTAATGAACCAATAGTAACAATTTTCATAGCGATTCTCCTTATATAAATTATATTAAATTATATGCACATAAATAATAACATAAAAATAAATGTAATGTATTATATATAATATACTATATATTTTTTTATGTTTTTTTATATAAAATATTTTATGCGCATGCGCATATTAAATTTCATAATAAAATACATGTATTATATTAAAATATATTTTAATATTTCAAACAAATAATTTTTAATGATTATCAAAATCTTGCATAATCTTTTTTACTTGTTCATCACTTAAAATGGGTTTTTCAAAATTATTTGTTGTTAACTTCGGTTTATTTACATACTCTCTACATAATTTATATTCTTTTTTAGTTGGTACTTTTTCAAGTTCAGGATTTTGAGCATTAAATTTTTCTAAATCTAAATGCGTATTTAAAATTATTTTGCTATATTTTCTACCTACCTTAATTAACTCATAAGTAAAAATAATATCAGTATTTTCTAAGTCTCTTTTAACTGGTTCTAAAATTTTAGATTTTAAATTTGTTATTTTTTTAAAATAACTACTGTTTAAATCTAAATTTAAAATTTTAGAAAGCTTTTCTAAATTTCATTCATGTTCATAAGTGGGTGTTTTTTTAGTTTTAGCATTCATATATAAGTAACTTCGTAAATACTCATATAAACGCATTGAATATTTACTAGTAATATTTTTTGTATAAGGCAAATAAATATTTGTATAATTAGATTTTAAATTTAAATAGTGTTCTGCTATTAAACTTTGATGAATTTCTAAGTAAATTTTTCCTTGTGTATTTCCACCTTGCAAAAACAAATTCACAAATTTAAAATCTCCACTATTTTCATCAAATAAAAAAAATTGCATTTGTGTTAAAATTTGAATCTCTTTTTGAATTACTGTCATTTCTTTTTTCTTATGAACAACTTTATCATAAAGTTGTTTTTCAGCAATACCATAATATCTACAAAAATCAGTAATTCAACACTCTAAATATTTATGTTTTTCTTGTTTATTCCAATCAATTTTACCAATTGAACTTAAAATAGCAAAATTAAATAATCTTTGTGTCATAATTCCTGCACATTCATTAGTTACTGCACGAACAATCATATTTGATTTTTTAATAAATTTATTATCTTTTTTATTAACTAAATTATCGGCCATATTTTACCCCTTAAAAATAAATTTTAAATCTAAATTTATTGTATCATATTCATACCGGTATATGGTGAAATTCATACCGGTATATGGTGAAATTC
>Ga0228672_1000493_pt1 | contig 19911 bp, 19 predicted proteins | sample 90DmetaG_FD_182788 | JGI IMG/M metagenome (GOLD analysis project Ga0228672, IMG submission 182788) | Seawater microbial communities from Monterey Bay, California, United States - 90D | ecosystem: Environmental > Aquatic > Marine > Coastal | place: USA: California | collected 2016-11-08 | reverse complement strand
AGAAAAAAATGGACATCGCGTTCTTTTATCTGGAAGAAAGGATGGTTTCAAAGGCTTCAAATTGGATATTAGTTTAGAACCTAAACTATTTGAAATATATCCGTTCAGGAAATTAAAAAATCTAATTTATCTACTTTTTAAATTCGATATTTCTTGCTTCGAAGTTTTATACAATTTTTTCAAAAACAAAAATCACTTTAAGAGCTATGACTTTGTTCAACTAATTAATGAATTCCCTCTAAAAACAACTCCCTACTTTGATACCTTGATTTTGAAATTCATTTTTAAACATAATAGAAAAGTGATTTTATCCGCTTGTGGTGATGATGTAACCTATATAAATTATGTATTGTCTTCTAATCTACCGCACCATGTTTTGACCCCTTTTCAAGAGAATCTAAAAATGAAACCTTATTTCAAGCATAGCCTTAATTATTTAAAACCTGCCCATAAAAAGCTAAGTGCGTTTGTTAAAAAAAATGTTAGCCAAATTATCCCAGGAGATTATGATTATGAAATGGCTTACCAAAAGCAACCTAAAGTCAAACCATTGATCCCATTTCCCGTAAATATTGACAAAATAAAATTCACCCCTTTAGATGTTTCAGGGAAAATTAAAATTTTTCACGGTATAAATCGCATCAATTATTACAAAAAAGGAAACAATCATTTTTGTGAGGCTTTAAAGCAAATTCAAATAACATACAAAGAGCGTATAGAAATCATTGAAGTAGAAAGTATCCCTTATAAAGACTACATAAAATTGTATAATGCGTCTCATATCCTTTTAGATCAAACTCACGCCTATGACCAAGGCTACAATGCATTAGAAGCTATGGCACAGGGAAAAGTTGTTTTCAGTGGATTTAGTGACGGGTTTAAATCGCACTATAATATCACAAAAACAATTGGAATTCACACCACACCAGATGTAGAAGTTATCGTTAAAAACTTAAGTTGGCTTATCGAAAACCCTGAAGAAATTATTAAAATTAGTGAAAATGCACGTGCTTATATTAAAACCTATCACAATTATTCGATAGTTGCACAAACCTATGTAGAGACGTGGGAATCGTAACTATGAAAACCGTTTTTTAAACGTTTCAAAATCTCGGATATAATCCGCTTCGTCAAATACATCAGAGGCTAAGACTAAACACACTGAGCCCGCAGAAAAATTATCCAGTTCGCGCCATATGCCTTTTTCGATCAACAACCCTTTATCAGGTTTGTTGAGTGTGACATGGGTTTCTTCTTTTCCATCGTTTAACTTAACGTCAAAGCTACCACTAAGTGCAACCAAAAATTCAAGCTGATTGATGTGAGCATGACCTCCTCGATAGGCGGTACTTGGGACATCAAAAAGGTAATAGACACGCTTTATCTCAAAAGGGATGGTATCATTTTCAATGACACCAAGATTTCCTCGTGGATCCGAAATTTTTGGTATTTTAATTAGTTTTGACATAAAATTATCTTAAGAACTAAAAATTAATAATTAGGTTTTTTTCTAATGACTCTCGTTCACCTTCCCAATCTCTGCTAATATTTTCTTTGAGTAGTTTAGCAGGCAGCCCTCCTATTAGCATATTTTCTCCTAGAGACGTGTAATTTTTATTGGTTAAACTATTAGAAGCAATTGTACAAAAATCTGGTGTAAAAGTGTTGGACATTATCGAAACTCTATTTGAAATAAAGTTGTAATTTCCAATTGTTATAGTACTAGTGGTATGAATTTTTTCGTTAGTACTTGTATCAATCATTTGATGAAAGTTGGTGTCCATTAACTGAGATTCAGAACCAATACGAGCCCAAGTACCAAGAGTGATCGAATGGGTACATATTATTTTTCCTAGGCTTGCTAAAGAAGCCATATGCCCCATTTGAAGTTGAGCATCCTTTTTGACATACACAAAACAATCTTTACCAAATTGAATATGACCGTCGACAATTAGTTTTCCCTCCAAAAATAATTCAGCAATTCCACAGGATCGAGTAGTCATTTCATAAGGCTGTCCGAAACCAATCATTCCCGATTTAATAGGGGCCTTAATTTTAATTTCCCCTTTCATTGACGTAAACTTTATACTACCATAAAAAAACACAGGAAGCTTTCTAGCAATTGAAAAGGGAAACATCTTGAAATTAAAATAAAGTGTTTTGACCCAATTAACCTTGCGTGCAATTTTAAATTTTCTTTTTATGTTTCTTAGGCTTTGAATCATAGATCTTAATCCTTTGGCTCCTTTTTAAAAATAGATCTAATAAAATCCTTTAAATCCATTTTTTTATCAAATTGTCTTAATGTGTATAACAATGAAAAAATTACTGTAATAGACATTAAGAGGTAACGAAGATACACAGTTTCGACCAAAGTTGTCATAAAGCAACAGCCACATATAATCGCACAAACAAAAAAAGTACGGTAAAAAGACGTCGCTAGTCTAATTTGATATAAATAATTAGTCAGCACTTTCAATACTATAAAATGAAGAAAATAATAAACCAAAAATCCGATACCAAGTCCTGTGAGTCCTCCAATAGTATAGGAAATGACACTAATGGTTAAGAAAATAGAATTAAATACGACAGAAAGTGTAATAAACACTTTGGAATGCCCTTTTGCAATTACAACATAGCCCAAAGAAAATGAAACCGCTTTAAAAAAAGTTCCTAGTACCCCAAAGGTTACAAATCCAATAATAACATTAAATTTACTGGAATATAGGAGTTCTACTACAAGCGGTGAAAAAGTTAAAAACAACACAATTACTGGAGTGATCAAAAGAATAGCGACATCTGCTTGTTGATTAACAGCCTCATTCATTTTTTTATTCTCTGTATTTATAGCCGCAAGTCTTGGAAAATAATCTGTTGACATTGCAGTAAAAATCATACCTACATAAGCATTAACAATTAAAAAGCCCGCACTATAAAATCCAACGGCTTCTAGACCATCAGTAGTCCGTATAAATATTTGAATTAAAAGTCCTGTCAAAGCAACAATCATTGAGGTAACGCTCATAGTAGCCCCTAAAAACAACATCGCTTTACTTTTATGAAATAATTCTGTTTTAGTGAAATTAAAATATGGGATTTCAATGTTTTTGGTAAAAAACTTAAAAACCATAAATATAATAACGGCAGAAGTAATTAAAGCAGGAACTATTCCCTTTAATCCAAAGAAATAATACAAGGGTAGTGTTACTAAAAGAGAAACCGTACTCGCTATTAAATTTGCAGATGCTAATTTTTTAAGGCGGCGTGTACCTTGAAGGATCGCAATTTTACCCTTAGCTAATTGAGTAAACAAAACCGCTATGGACAACCATACAAAAGCGTAGGTATAATCTGTATTTCCAAAAGTTAAATGACTTATGTATCTGGAAAAAATAAGTGTAATCAGTGCCCCAAGAGTTCCTGTAAACCAGATTAACTTTTCTAATACAAATATAATTTCTGTTACTTTTGAAGAGTCTTTATCCGAATTTCTTTCAGAAATTTCTTTAACAGCACTAGTGTCTAGCCCTAATTTTGTAAAATCTCCAATGATACGAAGTGTCGAATTTAAAAGCCCAATAACCCCAAACCCTACGGGTCCGATAAGAATTGCAACAGCTTTAGAACGAATCACAGAAATCAAAATATTAAAAACCTGTACACCTCCAAAAAGAGAGGTAGCTTTCATAATTTGACCATAGGATTTTTTTTGTTTTGACATCCGCTAACTAGTATGCATTTATGAATTTGATAACTGTATTTACTTCTTCATCTGTAAGTACTGGACTCATTGGAATACTCACTGTCTGTTGATGAATTTTTTCTGTAAGAGAGAGGTTTAAATCCGCATATGCTGATAGAGCATCTTGTTGATGTGGTGGAATTGGATAATGAATCATTGTTTCGATGGCATTGTTTTTCAAATAAGTCATAAAATGATTTCGATCTTCAACCAAAACCACAAATAAGTGAAACACATGATCGTTAGTTCCAGAATAAAAAGGCAATTTAATTTTAGTGTTTTTAATACCATTTAAATACCGCTTTGCGATAGAACGTCTTAGCTCATTATCATCATCTAAATTTGTGAGTTTAAGATTCAAAAAAGCCGCCTGTAATTCATCTAAACGGCTATTAAATCCTAACACAGAATTTACATATTTTTTGGGGCTACCATAATTTCTTAAGCGTTTAAGCAAATCAGCCAACTCTGTATCATTCGTTGTAATAGCACCTGCATCGCCTAAAGCGCCTAGGTTTTTGGAAGGGTAAAAACTAAAGGCTGCAGAATCCCCCAAGTTTCCAGCTTTTGTACCTAAACTATTTACAGCACCATGGGCTTGTGCAGCATCTTCAATGACTAATAAATTATGACGTTTAGCAATCGTATCAAGTGCTTCCATAGAAGCCAATTGACCATATAAATGAACAATCAAAACTGCCTTAACGTTGGAAGGGAGCGGTGATGGAATTAAGGACGGGGATAGATTATATGTTTCAGTATCAGGTTCAATAAAAACGGGTTTTAAACCTGCATTTATAATAGATAATATACTCGCAATATAGGTGTTGGCTGGAACTAAAACAGAATCGCCAACAGATAAATGACCCAATTGTATATAAGCTTTAAAAATCAGAGTTAGCGCATCCAACCCATTGGCAACTCCAATACAGTATTTAGTATTACAATAGGCCGCATAATTAGTTTCAAACGTTGACACTTCTGACCCTAAAACATAATGACCAGATTTTAAAAACTGATCAAATCGTTCTTTAAACTCCTGTTCATACGTGTGGTTAATTTTATATAAATCTAAAAACTTAATCATCTAATGGAAAATTTATAATCTGTTGGTCGTAGATATCACATCCAAGTTCTAATTTTTGTTTAAGTAACCCAGGACTATATCCTAACGTATCTTTAGTAGTAACTGTACCCATACAAAAAAATTGTGCTCCACTATTTTTAAAATGTTCTATTAAATATAAAAACAGAACATCTATGGCATAATTTTTTTGCCCCTCTAGTGTTGTTGCACTGTATTGAGATTTCACTACTGATCCTTTGTTGTATACTGTAATTCCGCCTAAAATCTTGTCGTCTAAATACACGTTATATTGTAAAATTTTATTAGGGAAAAACGAATGAAGTTGTTCAATTTCTTCAAGCGAATGCAGAGGTTTTGTTTGAAACCGCTCTTTGAGCATTGGAGTTAAAACTTCTGTCCAAAAAGTTTTAAAGTCATTATCCAAAAGAATTTTTAATCCACGTTCTAAGCCTTTTCGTTGATGTTTCAGTTTCGTCTTATGAAACTTAACTTCTTTAGAAAAATCAATTGCAAGACTCTTGTGAGTCATTATCATTTTAGTTTTGGGATTTTTAAAAAAAGAAAAAGGTAGTGTAGATTGGAATTGAGGATAACTACTTGGGAATGACTTTAGTTGAAAGTCAGTGACGCCATTGTTTTTATAAAATGTTTTAACAGCCTCCATGATTTCCTTCGAAAACATAGCATCAAAATTTTCTAACAAAAGACCTCCATAGGTTAATCCTTGATGCGAATAAACGGTGTTTTTAGAACGGTTAGCAGGGATAAGCCCCACCAGGGATTCGTTTTTATAAATTAGAACAGAAAAATCCTCAAAACGATCACTATGATAGTCCATGTAATCACGATAGAACAAAAAAGTAGCGTTTCCAGAAATTGATACAAATTTATCCCAAGAAGTCTTTAAATCAGAGTGGTATTTTTTTACTAAAAAAATAAGGTTAAAATTATATAATTGATTTTGTGAAAATACTACTTTTTCTTCAAAAACAGATAATATATATTAATTCCCATGATAGCTGCATTGGAAATAATAATAGGCCATGAAGTGGCCAACATAAAACCATACACTACAAAAAACCCACAGGCAACACTATTAAGCATCCGCAAGTGCCTGATATCTTTCATCAAAAAAGAAATCAATAATAATAACATTGCTAAATAGCCTACGAGTTCGGTTGCATGGGTATCTAAAAAGCTCATTATATAATTTTATTTCGTTTACGTTCCACTTCAGTAAGATATATTTTTCGTAATCTTAACGATTTCGGAGTAACCTCAACGTATTCATCTTTTTGAATGTATTCTAATGCTTCTTCTAAAGAAAACTTAATTGCAGGAACAATTTTTGCTTTGTCGTCGGCTCCAGCACTACGCACATTACTCAACTTTTTGGTTTTTGTAATATTAATAGCCATATCATCCCCACGAGAATTTTCTCCGATCACCTGACCTTCATAAATACTTTCGCCTGGATCTACAAAAAATTTCCCTCGATCTTGTAATTTATCAATAGAATATGGAATTGCTTGTCCTAATTCCATAGAAACCAGAGATCCATTTTGACGTTCTGGAATCCCTCCCTTTAGAGGTTGGTATTCTTTAAATCTATGTGCCATAATCGCCTCACCAGCAGTTGCTGTCAAGAGTTGGTTACGCATCCCTATAATTCCTCTAGACGGAATTAAAAACTCACAGACCATACGTTCGCCTTTAGCTTCCATACTCAACATTTCTCCTTTACGCATAGTCACCATTTCAATGGCTTTTCCGGAAACAGATTCAGGTAAATCAATCGTCATCTCTTCAACAGGCTCACATTTAACCCCGTCAATTTCTTTAATAATTACTTGTGGCTGTCCGATTTGTAATTCATAGCCCTCACGACGCATCGTTTCGATGAGTACAGATAAGTGTAAAACACCTCTTCCGAATACCATAAATTTATCAGCACTATCCGTTTCTTGAACTCGAAGTGCTAAATTCTTTTCTAATTCTTTATTTAAACGCTCCTTAATATGTCTAGATGTCACAAACTTTCCATCCTTCCCAAAGAAAGGAGAATCGTTTATTGTAAACAACATACTCATTGTAGGCTCATCGATTGCTATTGTTTTTAACCCCTCTGGATTTTCAATATCGGCTACTGTGTCTCCAATTTCAAATCCTTCTAAACCAACAATTGCACAAATATCCCCTGTTTGAACCGCATCAATCTTTTTTCTTCCTAAGCCCTCAAAAACATGAAGTTCTTTTATTTTAGATTTTACAATACTTCCATCGCGTTTGACTAACGAAATTTGTTGACCTACTTTCAATTCGCCACGTGTTAATCGCCCAATAGCAATACGACCCGTAAATGATGAAAAATCCAAAGATGTGATTAACATTTGAGTGTTTCCTTCAGGGATTTTTGGAGATGGAATATGTTCAATTACCATATCCAACAGCGGTTCAATGCTGCTTGTTTCCGCTTTCCAGTCTTCACTCATCCAATTGTTTTTTGCAGATCCATAAACTGTTGGGAAATCTAATTGCCATTCTTCTGCCCCTAATTCAAACATCAAGTCAAACACTTTTTCATGCACTTCATCAGGAGTACAGTTTTCCTTATCAACTTTATTGACCACCACGCAGGGCTTTAACCCTAGGTCAATTGCTTTTTGCAATACAAAACGCGTTTGAGGCATTGGACCTTCAAAAGCATCAACTAACAACAATACTCCATCTGCCATGTTAAGAACGCGTTCTACTTCGCCACCAAAATCGGCGTGACCAGGAGTGTCAATAATATTGATCTTGGTATCTTTATAAACTACAGAAACATTTTTTGACGTAATTGTAATTCCTCGTTCTCGTTCTAGATCGTTATTATCTAAAATCAAATCTCCTGTGTTTTGGTTTTCACGAAACAGTTGACAGTGATACATAATTTTGTCCACTAAGGTTGTTTTTCCGTGATCGACGTGTGCAATAATTGCGATGTTTTTTACATTAGCCATAAGTGCCTTGTTTTAAGCGTGCAAAGTTACATTTAATTTTCTGACTTTTGTAGTCCTTATTAATTTTAAAATCCCTTTTAATTTTGATTATATTTGCAGCATAAATTTTAGACAATGAATCTTCAAGATATATCAAAACTAAAACATGTAACTTCTGATAACTTTTTTCTATTGGCAGGACCTTGTGCAATTGAAAGCGAAACAATGGCGCTTCAAATCGCAGAAAACGTATGTAAAATTACAGACACCTTAGAAATTCCTTATATTTTTAAGGGGAGTTTTAAGAAAGCAAATCGCAGTCGAATTGACAGTTTTACAGGGATTGGTGATGAAAAAGCCTTAAAAATTCTTAGAAAAGTTTCAGAAACCTTTGATATCCCAACTGTTACAGATATTCATGAAGTTTCAGATGCAGCTAAGGCAGCTCAGTACGTAGATGTGTTACAAATTCCAGCATTTTTAGTTCGACAAACCGACCTTGTGGTTGCAGCAGCTAAAACAGGAAAAGTTGTAAATTTAAAGAAAGGACAATTTATGAGTCCTGAAGCAATGAAACATGCCGTTCAAAAAGTAAAAGATGCTGGAAACGAAAAGGCATGGATTACAGATAGAGGTACCATGTTCGGCTACCAAGACATGATTGTCGATTTTCGTGGAATTCCAACAATGCGGGCTTTTGCTACCACTATTTTAGATGTGACACACTCCTTACAACAACCCAACCAAACGAGTGGAGTTACAGGTGGTCGTCCAGAAATGATTGAAACCATTGCGCGTGCTGGCATCGTTAATAATGTTGATGGTTTATTTATTGAAACACATTTTGACCCTTCTAATGCTAAAAGTGATGGCGCGAATATGTTACATATCGACCATTTAGAAAAATTACTGACCAATTTAAGTGCAATAAGACGCACCGTCAACTCCCTTTAAGATATATATGCAAAAAGTACACCCTTTTTGTTTACTAATTGTATTTAGTATTCAAATCCAATCTCAAGAAATTATTCTTGAAACTCCAGCAGTTAAACCAACTTTTAAAACTAAAAACAAAGGTAAACTCTACTTTTATTGGGGATGGAACAAAGCTCAATATAGCTATTCAGACATAACTTTTAAAGGAGATGATTACAATTTTACACTTTATAATGTGGCCGCTAAAGACCGTCAAAATCCATGGGAAGCAGACCTCTATTTAAATCCTACAAACATGACAATCCCTCAAACCATTGCAAGAGTTGGGTATTATTTTCATGATCACTGGAATTTATCTATGGGATTTGATCACATGAAATACGTTATGGTTAATCAACAACCAGCAACCATTGATGGCTATATTGATTTAGATAACCCTACTTCAGAATTTAATGGTATGTATAACAATGAATACATCTACATTGATGAGGATTTATTGGAATTTGAACATACCGATGGACTGAACTATATCAATGTTGAAATTTCAAGAGTCGATAATCTTGGTGACTATCTAAAATGGAACCCAAAAGAAATACAACTGAATCTGCTAGAATCTTTTGGTGCAGGAATCCTATATCCAAAAACCAATTCGGCCTTGCTTTCTAAAGAACGAAATGATGAATTTCATTTGGCGGGATTTGGGTTGTCATTCAAGGCTGGTGTTAATTTAACCTTGTTTAACCACTTCTTTGTACAAACAGAGTTTAAAGCAGGCTATATTGATATGCCAAATATTCGAACTACAACATCAACTACGGACTCTGCTTCTCAAGACTTCTTCTTTTTTCAAAGAAATATTTCTTTTGGATACATCTTTCAGTTGGTAAAATAAAGCGTTTAATCTTTGAGTTGAGGTGTTTTTTCTATAGAGCTCAATCCATATTTATCAACCAAATAAATCAAAGAGGTCATTGTGGCTGCTCCTAATTCTAACTCGCGTTTATTAACGGCATCAAAAGTGTCGTTCGCTGCATGGTGGTGATCAAAATAACGCTGCGAATCGGGACGTAGTCCTGCTAACACGTTTGTACTTTTTTTCAACGGTCCAATATCTGCTCCACTCCCCCCTTTTTCAAAATAATGAATAAGATAGGGTTTAAACAAAGGCTTCCATTGTAGGATTTGATTGACTTTATAATCTGGCCCGTCAAAAGTAAAACCACGAGGGGTAAATCCACCAGAGTCACTTTCCAAAGCAAAAACATGGTTCTCACCTTTTTGTGTGGCCTCTTTGGCATAGGCCTTTCCTCCCCTTAAGCCATTTTCTTCATTCATAAACAATACGACTCTAAGGGTTCTTTTGGGTTTAATTCCGGAAAGCTTCAATAAGCGTAGTACATCCATAGACTGCACACAACCTGCACCATCATCATGGGAGCCATCTCCAAGATCCCAAGAATCTAAATGCCCCCCAACAGTAATAATTTCATCTGGAAATTGTGATCCTGTAATTTCTCCGATAACATTATGAGACAAAACATCTTTTAATTGGCGACAGCTTTGTTTGATAAATAATTTAAGACTCGAATCGATTTTTAACATCCCACTTAATTTTTCAGCATCGTTAGTACTTATGGCCGAAGATGGAATCCGCTTAGAGACAGGTGTATCTCCATAAGACATTGCTCCAGTGTGAGGTAGATCATCTAGTCTTAAATTCATTGAACGTACAATCATGGCAACTGCTCCTAACTTTCCAGCTTCTTTGGCTCCATTGTAACGCTGATCGACACAACCACCATAGGCTTCAAACGTATGAACTAAATCAGCTTGCATTGGACGGTTGAAAAATACAATCTTACCTTCCACCTGATTTCGATCTAAGGCTTTTAATTCTTCTATTCCCTGGACTTCAACAACTTCAGCTTTAATGCCCTGAAGGGGTGTAGCAATAGAACCTCCCAAAGCACAAATATTGACCGATATGGTTTTTCCAGGTGCAGTTTCTATATAGGAAAATTCGGGTGTACCACGCACCCATTTTGGAACCATGACAGGTTGTAACCAAACGCGGTCAAGACCTAATTTTTCTAACTCAGTTTTGGTGTACTCTACCGCTAATTCAGCATTTAATGAACCTGAAAGACGCCCTCCAATTTCATTGGATAAATAATCTAACCAGTGATAGCTTTGCCCATTTACTAAGGCGTTTTTATAAATGGTTTTAATATAATCCGCATCCGATTGCGCATACAAGCCGAGCGTAAAAGAACAGAAAATAATACCTATTAAATGTTTCATATGTCTATGTTTTGTAATGTATTCGTGTGATTATAAAAGTAAAACTAAACACTCTAGCAAATTAAGGTGTTAAGAATAATATAAATATTCTTATTTACTTACAAATGCCTTTACATCTGAAACGGTGACTTCGGTTTCTCCAAGAATGATAAGGCGTTCAACAACATTTCTCAACTCTCTGATATTCCCTGTCCAATCATAAGCCTGAAGCAATTTAAGTGCTTCAGACGAAAAACTCTTTTTAGCTGTACCTTGTTCTAAGGCAATTTTATTTGCGAAATAATCAACCAATACAGGGATATCGTCTCTACGATCGTTTAGTGATGGTACTTTAATCAAAATAACGGCCAATCGGTGGTATAAATCTTCTCGAAAACGCCCTTCGAGTATTTCAGTTTTAAGATTTTTATTGGTAGCAGCGATGACCCGTACATCTACTTTAATGTCTTTATCACTCCCTACACGTTGGATGCGACTTTCTTGTAAGGCTCGTAAAACTTTAGCTTGTGCGGATAGGCTCATATCCCCTACTTCATCTAAAAAAATAGTTCCACCGTTTGCCGCTTCAAACTTACCTGCCCGATCTTTGTGAGCACTAGTAAACGCCCCTTTGATATGTCCAAACAATTCACTTTCAATAAGCTCACTAGGAATTGCTGCACAATTTACTTCAATCATAGGACCTTTGGAACGGTCACTTTTTTGATGCAACCAATGTGCTACCAATTCTTTTCCAGTACCATTAGGTCCTGTCACCAATACACGTGCTTCAGTAGGCGCTACTTTATCAATTATGGATTTGATAGACGCAATCTCAGGTGTGTTGCCAATCATTTCGTACTGCTTGCTTACTTTTCGTTTGAGTCGTTTATTTTCAACAACCAACTGTTTTCGGTCCAGTGCATTCCTGATGGTATTTAGTAGTCGGTTTAAATCGGGGGGTTTGGAAATATAGTCAAAAGCACCCAATCGCATGGTATTAACTGCTGTATCCAAATCGCCATGTCCTGAAATCATTACCATGGGAATTTCAGGTTTAATTTTTTTGACGGCTTCTAAAACCTCAACACCGTCCATTTTGGGCATTTTAATATCGCATAACACCAAATCGAAGTCGTCTTTTTTGATCATTTCAGTGCCCGTCAAACCATCTTCGGCTTCAAAAACTTGGTACTGCGAATTCTCTTCCGTAAGTATTTTTACAAGCACACGACGGATAGCGGATTCATCTTCAATGATTAATATTCTAGACATCTGTTGTTGATTTAGTGTAAGTTAATAACGTTTCTTTAAAATTAATATTTTAACCATTTAAAAAGCTCTTTATAAGTCGGTTTTTTTCCATACATCAAAATTCCTACACGGTAAATTTTAGCGGCAAACCAGACTGTAAATATAAAGGTTGAAATTAGAATCAAAAGCGAAACCAATTGCTGCCACAGGGGTACCCCAAATGGAATTCGCATCAGCATTACTACTGGAGACGTAAAGGGTATTAATGAAAAGACGGTTGAAACAGTTCCATGTGGTTCATCAATTACGGTAAATACCCCAACATATATCGCTAAAATTAAAGGTAATAATATGGGAATCATAAACTGTTGAGTATCCGTTTCATTATCAACTGCAGCTCCTATGGCCGCATACAACGAACTGTATAAGAGATAACCTCCAATAAAAAATAAGATAAAAGCCAGTATTAAATTTGCAATTGGAAGGCTGTTAAACTCGTTTATAAGCATCTGAACTTTATCTACTGACTCTGGATTTGCAAGCGCTTCATTTACCAGCTCCTGTTGTGGCGTTTGAGACAAGTCAACTCCAAAAACTGCAGAACCTACAAAAAATAAAACAGCTCCTAAAAAAACCCAGATTACCACTTGTGTGATTCCTGCTAAAGAGGTGCCTATAATTTTACCCAACATCAGTTGAATGGGTTTGACAGAAGAAATTATAACTTCTATAATACGACTGGTTTTTTCCTCTATCACACTGCGCATAATCATGTTTCCATAGATTATTATAAACATAAATAACAGATAGCCCGCTGTGCCTCCAAAAATCAATTTCATAATACTCCCAACCTTAGAGGTTTTAACGCCTTCAAAACTTTCTTGGTTGATATCAACATAGGTTTTAGAGGCTTTTATTATATCTAAATCAACACCTCCATTTTGTAATTTTAGTTCTGATAATTTAGTTTCGATTTTGGATTCCAACGAAGATATTATCGATAGAGAAGGCGAATCTTCAGAATAAAATTTAATAACATTCGCTAACGAATCTATAGAGCTGTTTGGGATGTGAAGCAACCCATAAGCTTGTTCTTGAAGCGCCAAAGTTTTTGCTGTTTCTAAATCAACTCCAGAAAGGTGCTTATAAATTGTATGATCAGTGGTTTTAAAAGATTTTGATAGAAGTTCGGTCTCGTCCAAAACATAGAGTGTACGGACAGTATCGTTATTCATACTTGACAAATAGCCCACAAATAAAGCTAAGCCAATCATAACAAAAGGCGTTAAAAAGGTCATCAGAATAAACGACTTGTTCCGTACTTTAGTCAAATACTCACGTTTGATAATTAATGGAAGGTGATTCATGACTTGTTATTTTGAATGGTTTGAATAAAAATATCATTTGCATTTGGAATGAGTTCCTTGAAATGCAATACTTGAGATTGTGCGGTTAAAAATGCCAATAATTCATTGGAGGTTGCTTGTTCTCCTAATGAAATATTTAGTTTTAAATCATCATTCAACGATTTAAAATCTGCCGCAGAAACTTTAAACTTGGATTGAATGAGTTGTTTTAATTTAGCTTTATTATCCGTTAATAACCCCACTTCGAACGAATTTGTTTTATAATCGCGTTTGATGTCAATGAGTTTACCGTCTAATATTTTTTTAGACTCATGAATCAAGGCGATATGATCGCAGAGTTCTTCAACCGATTCCATGCGGTGGGTCGAAAAAATAACGGTCGCACCTTCATCTCTCAATTGTAATATTTCGTCTTTTATTAAATTGGCATTTATAGGGTCAAATCCAGAAAAGGGTTCATCAAAAATCAATAGTTTGGGTTGGTGTAAAACCGTGACCACAAACTGAATTTTTTGCGCCATTCCTTTAGAGAGTTCTTCTATTTTTTTGTCCCACCAATGGCCAATGTCTAATTTATCAAACCAGTATTTTAAGCGCTTTTTAGCTTCCGAATACGATAAGCCTTTGAGTTGAGCCAAATACAGGGCTTGCTCTCCGACTTTCATAGACTTGTACAGTCCGCGTTCCTCAGGCAAATAGCCAATATATTGCACATGATGAGGTTGCAAAGGTTCTCCGTCTAAAATCACCGAGCCCGTATCGGGCATGGTAATTTGATTGATAATTCTAATCAGAGTGGTTTTTCCGGCGCCATTAGGGCCTAAAAGCCCAAAAATACTTTGTTTTGGCACGTTTATCGATACAGCATCTAAGGCTTGAAAATCGCCAAAGTATTTTGAAACTTCTTTGGTTTCTAAAAGGGTGTTCATGTAATTCGTTTTGATATAAGATGTACTAATATATGAAAAGTTACACTGAAAAAGAAAAACCTTTCCACATTACGTTTTGGACTGTTAAAAACTGTTTGTTTTTTAGATAAATATGATTATTTTTAAACTATTATAATCGATATGGATCCCAAATCTATGTCTTCAGAACCAATAGAACCTTGTAAGCTATTTTATTACTGTAATTTTTAACCGATCTCAACACTATTGAAAGTGAGAGCTAGGCAATTTTAACACATTTTATAATGAAAAACAGTATAGGAATCAACACAGAAAAAGCAACAGAACTGAGTTGTGAATTAAATGACTTATTAGCAAACTACCTATTATTTTATCAAAATCTAAGAGGATTACACTGGAATATCAAAGGAAAAGAATTCTTTGAATTACATGTTAAGTTCGAAGAATTTTATGATGATGCGGTTATCAAAGTAGATGAAATTGCAGAACGAATTTTAACTCTAGAAAGCGAACCGCTTCATACATTTTCGGACTACCTAGAAACTGCTGAAATAAAGGAAGAAAAAAATATCACTAATGGATCACAAGGCGTTAAAATTATTGTAGATAATTTCAAGGTTTTAATTGCTAAGGAAAGAGCAATTCTTTCACTAGCTGCTGATGCAGAAGATGAAGGAACGGTAAGTTTAATGAGTGATTATATTTCTGAAACTGAGAAAACTTTGTGGATGCTAAATTCTTACTTAAGCTAAACCCCCCAAAACACTAAAAAAGTGGCACACACTTCCGAATACCACAAACACATGAAAAAGGGCATGGTTATAGGGAAGTTTTTTTAGAGAGTACAAGACTGCTCCAAGGGTATAAAACACGCCTCCAGCAAATAGAAGTTGTAAACTTTCGGCAGATAAGCGCTCCATTAACGGATGAATCACAAACAGCACTTGCCACCCCATAAAAAGATACAGTGCTGTAGAAAGCTTATCGTATCGTCCTGTATAAAACAGTTTCAAAACGACGCCAATCAACGCAAATGACCAAGTAGTCCCAAATATAATCCACCCCAAATCGGGATCTAACACGAGCATTGCAAAGGGTGTATAAGTCCCCGCAATCAATATATAAATTGCCGCATGGTCAAAAATATTCAATTTTCGCCTTAAGGGTGGATTTTTAGCGGCATGATAAAAAGTGGAAGCAGCATAAAGCACAATCAAACTCAACCCATATATCACTAAACTTGCGGACTCCCAAAAGCCTTCATACTCAAACGAGTTGTTAATTAGAAACGGGAATCCAATACAACTTAACAAAAGTCCGAAAGCATGGGTGATAATATTCAATCGTTCCTCTTTTGTAGAATAGGGATGATTTAAGTGTTCAGTCATGAGGTTTAGTTGCTAAATCCCTTAAGAAAACATGTCTTTCACCTTTTCAAAAAAGGACTTATCCGAGCTTTCTGGTTTTGGAGAAAAATGCTCGTCTGACTTCATTTTTTCAAAGAATGTTTTTTGTTCTTTGCTCAATGTTTTTGGTGTCCACACGTTGATATGCACTAACAAATCCCCACGACTATAGCCATTCACATTTGGAATTCCTTTGCCCCGAAGTCGAAGTATTTTCCCTGATTGTGCCCCCGCTTCAATTTTTAAACGGACTTTACTAGTAACGGTCTCAATTTCTATTGAAGATCCTAAAATTGCATCGGGCAAACTCACATACAAATCGTAATGTAAATTATCTCCTTCACGTTGTAGGGTTGGATGAGTTTCTTCGGTAATAGCCACTAATAAGTCGCCAGAAATTCCATTTCTAGGTGCGGCATTTCCTTTGCCAGTAACTTTTAGCTGCATGCCATCTACAACACCAGCTGGAATTTTTATAGAAACGGTTTCCTCTTCCACTACAAATCCTTGAGAATCTGAGTTTGGTGGGCGGTTGTCTATGGTTTGACCTGTACCACCACAAGCGTTACAAGGTGCTGCCGTTTGCATACGACCCAAAATTGTATTCGTAACTCGTGTAACTTGACCCTGTCCGTTACATACCGAACACGTTTTGTAGGTCACGCCTTTGGCTTGCATTTTTCGCTTGACTTTAACTTTCTTTTCAACGCCAGTTGCAATTTCTTCAAGGGTTAATTTGACACGGATGCGAAGATTACTGCCTTTCATCACACGCTGACGTTGTCCGCCGCCAAAGCCTCCAAAGCCACCACCGCCGCCAAAAATATCGCCAAATTGACTAAAGATATCCTCCATATTCATGCCGCCACCACCGCCAAAGCCACCGCCTTCAAATGCTTGATGACCAAATTGATCAAAACGTGCTTTTTTATCTGGATCACTTAACACTTCATAAGCTTCAGCAGCTTCTTTAAATTTCTCTTCAGCTGTTTTATCATCTGGATTTTTATCCGGATGATACTTTACAGCCATTTTCCTGTAAGCTTTTTTAATCTCTGCAGCAGAAGCACTTTTGCTGATGCCTAATATGTCGTAATAATCGCGTTTTGCCATTTTGCTAATGTACTTTTATATCTTGATTAATTTAGTTTCCAATAACTACTTTTGGAAAACGAATTACTTTATCACCTAATTTGTAACCTTTTTCGATCACATCAATGATTTTGCCTTTCATATCGTCTGAAGGAGCTGGTATTTGGGTAATTGCCTCATGGTCATCGGCATTAAACACTTCTCCTGATTTGACCTCAATAAGTGCCAATCCTTTTTGTTCAAGAGTCGAGGATAATTTATTTTTAATCAACTCCACTCCTTTTGAAAGTTCAGTCGATTCACTTTTGGTGATTTCTAATAATGCACGATCAAAATCATCTAATACAGGAAGTAACGCCTTGATTACATCCTGACTAGCCGTAGAAAACAATTCAATACGCTCTTTTGTGGTGCGACGTTTGTAGTTTTCAAACTCGGCAAATAGACGTAAAAACTTATCTTTTTCTTGTGCCAAATCTGATGCCAATTGCTCTTCTACCGTTAATTCAATTGTCGGTTCTGCAGTAGATTCTTGGGTTGTTTCTTCATTGACCGATTCATTTGTTATGGGGTCTTCTTGAAGTTCTACTTTCGCTTTAGTTTCTTTTTTACTCATTGTCTTTATAAACCTCTTGGGTGATTAATTTTTTTTGTAAACAATGGCAAAAGTACTGCCATTATTGATAAAATGTCAAAATGTCACAAAGTATTTTTTAGTTATGAGAATGTTACTGCTAAATTGTGAAGACAAAAGTAAGATTTAGGCAATCAAATCTTCTAAAGCAGGTTCCAACTCTAGATAATTAAATTTAAACCCAGCATCCTGAATTTTAGTTGCGCAAACCCGTTGACTCTCTAGTGCAATAGCAGACATTTCGCCTAACATAAGACGAAGTATAAATTCTGGAACATTGGGCAATAGCAATGGGCGATGTAGTGTTTTTGCAATTAGTTTAGTCAACTCTGTTTGTTGAACAGGGTTTGGTGCCACAGCATTGAATACCCCTTCTAACTTTGATTCTATAACAAACATAAACAAACTTACTAAATCATCGATATGAATCCAAGACTGCCATTGATCACCTGAGCCTAGAGCTGCACCAAAATAGTGTTTTACTAGTCCCATGATTTTGGGCAAGGCACCTTCGTGTGTATCCAATACGATTCCAATACGCAATACCGTTGTTTTGATTCCAAGAGATTGGAAAGGATTTAAACTGCCTTCCCACGATTTCACAACTGTGCGTAAAAAACTGGAATCTGTGCCTTGAAATTTTTCATCATAGTAACGAGTTTTGGAATCTGGATAGACTCCAATGGCACTGGCGGAAATGATCTGTTTGACAGGAAATTTATGGGTTTCGATACTTGAATACAACAAGGATAGGGCTTCGGTTCGGCTAGATAAAATAGAGGTCTTGGCTGCATTATTCCAGCGTTGAGCAATTGAAGCTCCTGCTAAATTAATAATCACCTCAACACCCTCAAAACAAGCCAAATCAATAGTTTTATCTTCTAGGTTCCAATAAAACCCCTTATGATTTATTTGATGTAAAATCTTGGATTTACAAGTAGATAGGTAGTGTACGACATACCCTTTGGATAAACAGTGTTTTACCAATGCTTTTCCAACCAAGCCTGTTGCTCCAGTAATTAAGAGTGTTTGTCCCATTATTACAAAATTAGCGATAACAACTTCTAAAAGAACAAATTCAGAAAGGTTTAACAATACTTTAAGCTTAAAACTCTGTTTATTAGGGAAATACTAACACATTTTGGAGGGTTTGGTTGCTCTCAACATTTCGCGTTTTCCTGGAGGACCTTCCAAGCGTTCGACTAAAAACCCAGCGGTTTGCATCGCTCGACGCACACTTCCTTTTGCGGAATAGGTAACTAAAACCCCCTTATTTTTTAACGCTCTAAACATAGATTTAAAAATAGATTCTGTCCACAATTCTGGTTGAACCCGTGCACCAAAAGCATCAAAAAAAATAAGGGCAAAAGAATTTTCATCTGAAAGTTCTGAAAAAAATTGTTGACGTTTTCTTAATGAAAAATTAGAAGTAATCGGATGCAACTTCTCCCAAGAAAGTTCATGTAAACTGTCAAAAAGATGTTGTTGATTTGCTGCGATTCGTGAAGCGTAATTTAATTGTGATAATTCTTCCGCCTTAACCGGATAGGCCTCAACTCCCTCATAGTGAATTTCAACGCCTTGTTGACCTGATTCTAAAGCCGTCAAAAACGCATTAAGTCCTGTTCCAAATCCAATTTCAAGAATACGAAGCTCTTTTGGATTGTGTAGGTTTAAAAAATGATGAAGCCCAGTTTTGATATATACATGTTGGGATTCTTGAATGGCGCCATGAATAGAATGGTATTGCTCATCCCAATCTTCAATTTGAATGGTTTTTGAACCATCTGAAGTGGTAATGACAGTACGTTTCATTAGGTTAGTTAAATAGACGGTTGAGCCAGAAGTACACCATCAGCTTCAAAACTATAGGTGAGTTCAGGAGCTAAAATCGCCTCAATTTCCTGCTCTGAGGCACCTGCATCTTCGGCATAATGCCTTAACTCATCGACAGAAGTTTCAGAAATAGTGGCAAATCCATTAATTATAACATCTCCTTTGGCATCCAAAGGCATAAAAAAACCATAATCTTTAAAACGGACCATGAGATCTTTTTCACCACCCATATCTAGGGTCATCCAACAGCCTTTTTTGGAACAAACTTCTTTGATAGTCCCCTGAACTTTGGCAAACAACGTATCTGTTTTTTTCATCGTTAAAAAGGAAGTAGCTAAATCGTCTATTGTTATCACTGATTGGGCATCTAAAACAGAACCATAAGTTT
>Ga0228672_1000479_pt1 | contig 20272 bp, 13 predicted proteins | sample 90DmetaG_FD_182788 | JGI IMG/M metagenome (GOLD analysis project Ga0228672, IMG submission 182788) | Seawater microbial communities from Monterey Bay, California, United States - 90D | ecosystem: Environmental > Aquatic > Marine > Coastal | place: USA: California | collected 2016-11-08 | reverse complement strand
TCGTATTGAGAACCCAAATCTGGTTAAGCTATATGATAAATACCATTCAAAGGGATTAGAAATTATTAGTGTTTCACTAGAACGTGGAAACCAGAAAGCGTTTTGGATTGAAGCCATTAAAAAAGACCAGTTAAACTGGTATAACGTCTCTAATTTGAAATTTTGGCAAGATCCAATTGCACAAGCATACAGTGTAAATTCAATCCCTGCGACCTTTATTTTAGACGAAAATGGAACTGTTGTAGCGGAACGTTTAAGAGGTGCTGAGTTGGAAGCTAAGATTAAAAAAATGTTGGACTAAACAGATAAGAAAAGCATTCAAATTCTATGTTTTTTATGCATCATAAACAAGATTAGAATTGGAATTGCCAGAACAATTACCATCCACAAATGCGTTTCTAAAACTTGTGGCGCTATCAATAATGTAAGTACATACCCTCCAATAGCTCCTCCAAAATGGGCATCATGTCCTATATTTCCTATTCTTGATTTCATTCCATAAATGGAATAAAGCATATACCCTACTCCAACAATATAGGATGGGATAGGAATAGGAATAAAATACAAGTATAATTCCATTCCGGGGTACAATAATATAGCTGCATACAAAATACCAGTCACAGCGCCACTAGCACCCACAGCAGAATAATAGGATTCATTTTTATGAAAATAATAGGATAACAGATTTCCAAAGATCAAACTTCCAAAATAAATCAAAAAGAAATAAAACGGTCCTACACTATATATGACGTGATCCGCAAAAAAATAGAGAGTGATCATATTAAACAACAGATGCTGCAAGTCCACATGTAGAAACCCTGAGACCAACATACGTAGTTTTTCTCCACGTTTGACACCTCCGACATTAAACTTGTACGATTCAAAAAAAGAACGCTCTTTAAAGCCCTTGAAAGAGCAAATTGCAGTAAGCGCAATAATAATCAGGGTAAAAATACTAATGTTCATAGGGATATATTAAATAAACTATATATTTGCGACTGTAAATTTAATCTTTTTAAATGCAATTACTAGCGTACATTTTAATTTACCCAATTTTATGGTTTGTTTCCATACTCCCCTTTCGATTGCTCTACGCTGTTTCTGATTTTTTGTTCATTTTAATGTACCATGTTTTTAGGTACAGAAAACAAACGGTTAAAGATAATCTTAGACTTGTATTTCCTGAAAAATCGGATCTAGAAATTAAGATCATCACCAAAAAATTCTTTCATCATTTTTGTGATATGATTTTAGAATCCATAAAGTCTATGAATATTTCCTTGGAATCCATGAAGGCACGCTATACGTTTAAAAATTTGGATATTATTAAGAACTTTGAAAAGCAAAACAAAAGTATAGTTCTAATGTGTGCACATTATGGCAGTTGGGAATGGATTTTTATACTTCAAACTTATACTACTCATCGTGGCTATGGTATTTATAAACGTCTTCAAAACAAGTATTTCGATCGATTAGTTAAATCTATTAGAGCGCGCTACAACAGTTATTTAATTACAACTAAAGAAACATTTTCTGTTTTAGAAGATGCAAAGAAAAAGGGAATTCTTTCTATGAATGGATTTGCTTCTGACCAATCACCAAAGAAACACAAAGCCCACCATTGGAATGAATTTATGGGAATTAAAGTCCCTGTGCACACTGGTGCTGAAATGTTGGCTAAAAAATTAGATATGCCTGTTGTGTTTTTTGCTGTAGAACGCATAAAAAGAGGCTATTACCAAGCAACATTTCAGACCTTAGCGGAAAATCCAACGGATTTTAAAGATTATGAAATTACCGATAAGTTTCTAAATCTTGTAGAAACACAAATCCACGAAGCTCCAGAATATTACCTCTGGACACACAAACGCTGGAAACACCGCACTGTTTAAAGTCCAGCTATAGTTTTTATTTCAGCAATGATTTTATCAGCTAAAGCATCTGCCTTCTCTTGAGATGGTGCTTCTGTATAGATTCGAATAATTGGTTCCGTATTACTTTTTCTTAAATGCACCCACTCGGTTGGAAAATCAATTTTAACACCATCAATCGTAGAGATGTCTTCATGTGTGTACTTGGCTTCCATTGCCTCTAAAATAGCATCTACATTAATTGAAGGGTTTAAATCAATTTTCTTCTTACTCATAAAATAAGAAGGGTAACTCGCTCTTAGTGCACTAACTGCTATTTTACGTTTTGCTAGTAAACTTAAAAATAAAGCGACTCCGACCAAAGCATCACGGCCATAATGAGATTCAGGATAAATAATTCCTCCATTACCTTCACCTCCGATAACTGCATTGGTTGCTTTCATGGCATTAACAACATTCACTTCTCCTACTACACTCGCAGTATAAGTTCCACCATGTTTTTCGGTAACGTCTCTTAAAGCCCGAGTTGAGCTTAGGTTACTCACTGTATTTCCAGGACGTTGGCTTAATATGTAATCGGCACAAGCGACCAATGTATATTCTTCTCCAAACATAATTCCTTTTTCATCCATAAAAGCCAAACGATCTACGTCGGGATCGACTGCTATTCCGAAATCGGCATTTGAGGAAATGACCTTTTCAGATAAATCTGTAAGATGTTGTTTTAGTGGTTCTGGATTATGTGGAAATTGTCCATTAGGCTCACAGTGAATTTTGACCGCTTCAACGCCTAATCGTTCCAACAGAAGCGGAATGGCTATCCCTCCAGTAGAATTAACCGCATCTACTACGACTTTAAATTTACAATCAGAAATAGCTTTTACATTTACAAATTCTAAATCCAATACTTCATCTATATGAATATCAAAATAGGCTTGATTTTCTGAAAGTGTTCCTAAGTCATCAACATCGGCAAATTCCATAGCATCTGCTTCGGCAATATCTAAAACACGCTGACTGTGTTCAGCATTTAAAAATTCGCCGTTTTGATCTAATAATTTTAATGCATTCCATTGTTTAGGATTGTGGCTAGCTGTTAAAATGATACCACCATCTGCTTTTTCTAAAGGGACTGCTATTTCTACAGTTGGTGTTGTTGACAAATCTAAATCAATCACATCAATACCTATACCAATTAGAGTATTCATAACCAGATTTTGAACCATCGCTCCCGAAATTCGGGCATCTCTTCCAACGACAACTCGATAGTGGGCTTTAGTGCGTTGTTGTTTGATCCACGTTCCATATGCTGCAGCAAACTTCACAATGTCTATAGGCGTTAAGTTGGTTCCAACACTACCTCCAATGGTTCCTCGTATTCCTGAAATTGATTTTATCAGTGTCATGTAAAAATAATTTCAACAAATATAAGACTTCAAAACAATTATTTTAAAATGTATTCATAATATTGTGCCTATGAATTATTTGGCACATATTTTTCTTTCTGGAGAAAACCCCAATATCATGATTGGAAACTTTATGGCAGACAGCATTAAAGGCTCTAAACACAACTCCTATCCCTCTGAAATCCAAAAAGGAATCTTATTACATCGTCAAATAGATACAGCCACAGATGCACATCCTGCATTTAGGCAAAGTACTAAGCGGTTGCACAAAAACTACGGTCATTATTCAGGAATTATTGTAGATATTTTTTATGATCATTTTTTGGCTAAAAATTGGTCGAGATTTTCTAATGTTCCATTGAATGATTATGTTCAGTCATTTTATAAACTACTTCGTGAAAAGAATGAAATACTTCCTGAAAACATACAAAAAATGACCCCAATCATGATTGAAGGTAACTGGCTTTTAATTTATTCTGAACTTGAAGGGATCGACCGTGTTTTAGGAGGAATGAATCGACGTACGAAAAACAAATCAAGGATGGACAAGGCAGGACAGGAATTAAGAGAATTCTACTCCCTTTTTGAAGCAGACTTTGAACTGGTTATGAAAGACCTTCAAAAACTTAGTTTTGACTTTTTGAGTCGTTAAGATCCTAACTTATATAATTCCAAATGTTCTTATACTTCCCCATTTGGAGATAGGTTTGTGCGATAGGTTGATGTTTAGGGTGTTTTAATTTTGGATCTTTAAGAAGTATGTCTTTAGCCCAATGCCGCGCCAAAGACAAAATGTCTTTATCTTTTACAATATTGGCAATTTTCATTTCTAATACGCCACTTTGTTGCGTACCCATCATATCTCCAGGTCCTCGCAGACGTAAATCGACTTCAGCAATTTCAAATCCATCACTAGAATTAACCATAGTTTGCATTCTCGTTTTACTGTTGTCACCCAATTTGTGGCTAGTCATCAAAATACAATAACTCTGTTCGCTACCACGCCCTACTCGGCCACGCAATTGATGCAATTGCGATAATCCAAAACGCTCGGCACTTTCTATAATCATTACAGAAGCATTTGGTACATTAACCCCTACTTCAATAACGGTGGTAGCCACCATAATCTGGGTTTCACCTTTGACAAAACGTTGCATTTCAAATTCTTTATCGGCAGGTTTCATCTGTCCGTGTACAATCGATACTTGATAGTTTGGCATTGGAAAATCACGTACGATACTTTCATACCCATCCATCAAATCTTTAAAATCCAAGGATTCACTTTCATTTATCAATGGATATACAATATATATTTGACGGCCTTTTGCTATTTCTTCTCTGATAAATCCAAGTACTTTCAGGCGATTAGTATCATAGCGGTGCACGGTTTTAATCGGTTTTCTTCCAGCCGGTAACTCATCAATCATGGAAACATCCAAATCACCATAAACAGACATGGCAAGGGTTCTAGGAATTGGTGTGGCGGTCATGACCAAAATATGCGGTGGCGATGTGTTTTTCCTCCACAGTTTACTGCGTTGTGCGACTCCAAAACGGTGTTGTTCGTCTATAATTGCCAATCCAAGATTTTTGAATTTCACCTTATCTTCCAAAAGGGCGTGTGTGCCAATAATGATTTGTAATTCACCCGATTCTAATTCTTCATGAATAGTTCTTCGAGCAGCAGTTTTAGTTGACCCTGTAAGTAATCCAATTTTAACCCCAATCTTATCACAAAACGGTTTTAAACTGTTATAATGCTGAAACGATAAAATCTCTGTTGGGGCCATCAACGTGGCTTGAAAATCATTATCAATGGCTATCAGCATAGACATTAACCCTACTATAGTTTTACCCGAACCTACATCACCTTGTAATAGACGGTTCATTTGAGCATTACTTCCCATATCAATTCGAATTTCTTTCAATACCCGTTTTTGGGCGTTAGTTAATTCAAACGGTAAGTGTTCTTGATAAAATGTATTGAAATAGGATCCAACAGTCTCAAAACGATAACCCTTAATTTTAGATTTGTGAATGATGTTTTTTAGTATAAGTTGAAGTTGGATAAAAAAAAGCTCTTCAAATTTTAAACGAAATTGAGATAAACGCAAGAGGTTTTGGGTTTTTGGAAAATGGATATTTAAAAGTGCTTCGCTTTTAGAAATCAATTTTTGATGTTCCAGAATTTCTACTGAAAGAGATTCCTCAAAACGCCCATTCAATTGCAAAAACAACTGTTCCATAATTTTACAAATCACACGATTTGATATGCCACGGTTGGCTAACTTTTCTGTAGATGGATAAATAGGTTGAATAGCTTTGGAGAGGCTATTGTCATAGTCTGTTTTCAGTTCAATATCTGGATGTGGCATATTAAAGACTCCTTTAAAAACATTAACCTTTCCAAAAATGACATAGTCAGTATGGGTTTTTAAATGCTGACGAATCCATTTATGACCTCTAAACCAAACCAATTCTAAATAGCCCGTATCGTCTTTAAATGTTGCTACAAGACGTTTTCCTCGCTTCTGAGTAATTTCTTTAAAGCCAGTAATTTGACCTACAATTTGAACTTCAGCAGTAGTGGGTTGAAGTTCAGAAACCGTATAGAATCGAGTACGATCGATATAACGGTTTGGAAACAAATTTATCAAATCTTGATAGGTATGAATTCCTAATTCCTTACGCAATACTTCGGCACGTCCAGGCCCCACACCTTTTAGATAATCAATGGGAGTTTGAAGTACTGTGTTTTGCATCACTTCACTTTTAATAAGTTAGTAAATTGCTGACTTCATTTTTCAAATACGCTAAGGCAGCAGTACTGGGAGCTGGAGTATCCATTGATTTTGTAAGTACCAATTCTCTGAATTTATCTGCAGTTGTAGATTCGTTTGAAAGATCACAGTTTCTAATAAACTGGATCGTCGTATTTTTGGCCGTTAAAATAATGTTCCAACATTCTTCAGTCACATAGATTTGTTGTGCTAAATTATGTTCAAATTCTTGTTCGATAGTTTGGATGAGTAACTGCTCATAATCGTGTTTGCGTTGTGAAATCGGTCGAATTCTAATCAACAAATTGTTTGGGGTCATGCGTTCCAAAACCAAGGCTAAGCGTTCATAAGCTTGTAGTTTTACTGGAAGCACTTCTTTTTGAAGCGATTTATGGAGACTATAATGCCGTCTTTTAGTTTCATTGTTAGTGTATTCTTTAAAAAATAAATATGCAATGACTCCAGTTATAAGCGCTGGAATACAATACACGATAAGACTGTAAGACTCAATTTCCATTTGAATAGGTGGTGTGTTAATTAATAAGTGCCAAGTTAATAATTTCATTTAAAATAAGAGCATAAATTATAATGTTCAATCCCTTTTAGTAACTTCTTTAGAATTGTTTATAATTTAAAGCCATTCCTTTAAAAAATACGACTAACATTCCTTAATTTCACAACTTAGAAAAAATGAATTTGAAACACTACTTAAGTCAACTTAACGAAGCACAACTAGCCCCCACCCTTCAAAAAGATGGGCCGATGATTATCATCGCAGGTGCAGGTTCTGGAAAAACAAGAGTCCTTACCTATCGAATCGCCTATTTGATGAGCGAAGGTGTCGATCCTTTTAATATTTTATCCCTAACGTTTACCAACAAGGCAGCTCGTGAAATGAAAACACGAATCGCGGCTATTGTTGGAGATAGTGAGGCCAAAAATCTGTGGATGGGAACCTTTCACTCTGTATTTGCAAAAATTTTACGAATTGAAGCCGATAAATTAGGATATCCATCTAACTTCACAATTTACGACACACAAGATTCGCAGCGCTTAATTTCTTCGATTATTAAAGAAAAAAAGTTAGATAAAGACATTTATAAATACAAGCAAGTCCAATCGCGGATTTCATCCTATAAAAATAGTTTAATTACAGTGAAGGCGTATTTCCAAAACCCGGAACTCAAAGAATCTGATGCGATGGCGAGACGTCCTGAAATGGGTGAGATTTACAAAGAATATGTAGCGCGTTGTTTTAAGGCTGGGGCCATGGATTTTGATGATTTATTACTCAAAACCAATGAGTTAATTACACGTTTTCCAGAAGTATTAGCAAAATATCAAGATCGTTTTCGATACATTTTAGTAGACGAGTATCAAGATACTAACCATTCTCAATATTTAATTGTGAGAGCACTCTCAGACCGTTTTCAAAACATCTGTGTTGTGGGTGATGATGCGCAAAGTATTTATGCCTTTCGAGGGGCAAACATCAATAATATTTTGAACTTTCAAAACGATTATGACAATGTGAAACTATTCCGATTAGAGCAAAATTACCGTTCGACCAAAAACATTGTCAATGCAGCCAATTCCATAATTGAAAAAAATCAAACCAAACTCGAAAAAGTGGTTTGGACTGCAAATGAAGAAGGCCCAAAAATTATTGTCAACCGATCGTTAACTGATGGTGATGAAGGGCGTTACATTGCAAGCACCATCTTTGATAACAAGATGAATAACCAAGCTAAAAATGGTGACTTTGCGGTATTATATCGAACCAATGCACAATCAAGATCTATAGAAGATGCACTTCGAAAACGAGGGTTAGATTATCGAATTTACGGCGGTTTATCATTCTATCAACGTAAAGAAATAAAGGATGTCCTCTCCTATTTGCGAATAATTATCAATCCTGCAGACGAGGAGGCTTTAAAACGAATTATTAACTTTCCGGGACGAGGCATTGGACAAACCACTTTGGATCGCTTAATAATAGCATCAAATGAGCATAATAAATCCATTTTTGAAATTCTAAAACACATTCATGAGCTTCCCATAAACATCAATGCTGGAACAAAAACCAAACTGCAAAACTTTACAACAATGATTGAAAGTTTTAAAGTGATGAGTCAATCAGCAAATGCCTTTGATTTGGCAGAACATGTATGTAAAGTTAGTGGATTAATTCAAGAGTTTAAAAAAGATGGTACTCCAGAAGGCATTTCTCGAATGGAAAATATTGAGGAATTGCTCAATGGAATCAAAGATTTTGTTGAAGGCCAACAAGAGCTTGCTGACTCAACTGGATCAATAGCAGAGTTTTTAGAAGATGTTGCTTTGGCTACGGACTTGGACAATGAAGAGGGCGAAGATAGCGATAAAGTGGCATTGATGACCATTCATTTAGCAAAAGGATTAGAATTTCCGTATGTTTATATTGTTGGCTTGGAAGAAGATTTATTTCCGAGTGCAATGAGTATGAACACACGTGACGAGCTCGAAGAAGAACGGCGTTTGTTTTATGTTGCCTTAACACGTGCTGAAAAACAGGCTTATCTAACATATGCACTTTCGCGTTACCGATGGGGAAAACTTGTTGACTCAGAACCAAGTCGATTTATCGAAGAAATTGATGAACAATATTTGGAAATCGTAACCCCAAAAGAAGAACGGCGCTTTAATCCGATGTTAAGTGCAGATATTTTTGGTGACGTCGATACAAATACTGTACGTTACAAGAAGCCTGCTTATATGAAAGCAAAGCCAAAAGCTGCTGAAAAATTTAAAATCTCTACTTCAAAAAATTTAAAAAAAGTTAGTGAAACAAAATCAACGACTAACGCATTTGACACTAAATTAATTGTTGGTGATGTGGTAAATCATCAACGGTTTGGAAAAGGAACTGTTTTGAGTATTGAAGGCAAAGCAGCCGATTTGAAAGCTGAAATTAATTTTGAAACTGGTGGCGTTAAAAAGTTATTACTTCGATTCGCAAAGCTTGAGATTATTTCCTAAATGTAATTCATTTTATGTCCGAACTTCTAAAAATATATCCTGAAAATCCTAACCCTAAAGCCATACAAAAAGTGGTTGAAACTCTAAAAAAAGGTGGACTTATCATCTATCCAACTGATACCGTATATGGACTGGGATGCGATATTACCAACATGAAGGCATTGGATCGTATTGCCAGAATAAAAGGGGTTAAATTAGAACGGTCAAACTTTTCGTTTATATGTCACGACTTGAGTAATTTAAGTGATTATGTAACTCAAATTGAGACTCCAATATTTAAACTATTGAAGCGAACACTCCCTGGACCTTACACCTATATTCTTCCGGGAGCGAGTACACTTCCCCACCCTTTCAAGAAAAAGAAAACCGTTGGGATAAGAATACCTGATAATTCAATTGCTTTAGAAATTGTTAAGAGCCTTGGAAATCCAATTGTATCAACATCCATTCATGATGATGATGAAATTTTAGAATACTCCACAGATCCTGAATTGATCCATGAAAAATGGAACTCTAAAGTTGATCTTGTTATTGATGGGGGTTATGGAGATAATCAACCGTCAACAGTGATTGAAGTGAATGGCACAGAATTGAGTGTCATTAGAGAAGGAAAAGGAAGTATTGATCTATTTTAATTAAAACCAATTAGCGCATACAACTAAAATTATGAGCAAGTTTGATGAATGTATTGAAGTAAAAGGGGCAAGAGTACACAATTTAAAAAACATTGATGTAAAAATTCCTCGAGATCAATTGGTTGTGATTACAGGACTTTCAGGTAGTGGCAAATCTTCGCTCGCATTTGATACCATATACGCTGAAGGTCAACGTCGCTATATTGAAACATTTTCAGCCTATGCACGTCAGTTTTTAGGAAGTTTAGAACGTCCAGATGTAGATAAAATTGATGGACTATCACCGGTCATCGCGATAGAACAAAAAACAACAAGCAAATCGCCTCGGTCAACTGTTGGAACCATCACTGAAATTTATGATTTTTTAAGATTATTATTTGCAAGAGGTGCAGATGCTTATAGCTTTAATACGAATGAGAAAATGGTGAGCTATACCGATGCACAAATCAAAGATTTGATTTTAGAATCCTATAACGGCAAACGTATTTCTATATTATCCCCAGTGGTTCGTTCTCGTAAAGGGCATTACAGGGATTTGTTTGGTCAGATTGCAAAACAAGGCTTTGTAAAAGTGAGAACCGATGGTGTGATTGTCGATATAAGCAAAGGCATGATGCTGGATCGTTATAAAACTCATGACATTGAAATTGTAATAGACCGTTTAAAAATTGATGCCAGTAAACAATCGACGAGTCGACTAAGCGAAAGTATCAATACAGCGATGTATCATGGTGAAAACGTATTAATGATCATTGATGAAGACAACAAAGACGTGCGTTATTTTAGTAGAGATTTGATGTGTCCTACTTCTGGGATTTCTTATCCAAATCCAGAACCAAATAATTTTTCTTTTAACTCCCCTAAAGGTGCTTGCCAAGACTGTAATGGAATAGGAACATTATATAAAGTAAATACCGATAAAATCATTCCTAACACAAGTCTTTCTATAAAAAATGGAGGGCTCGCTCCACAAGGAGTTCAAAAAGACTCTTGGATCTTTAAACAATTAGAACTCATTGCACAACGCTTCAAATTTAAGCTATCAGATCCCATATCAAGTATTCCAAAAGAGGCTATGGATGTTATTTTGTATGGTGGAAAAGATGATTTTTCAGTAAATAGTAAAACCTTAGGCGTGTCTCGAAATTATACCATTAATTTTGAAGGTATCGCTAATTTCATTGAAAGCCAATACAAGAACTCCGATTCTAGATCCATCCAACGTTGGGCAAAAAACTATATGGATAATATTCAGTGCCCAACTTGTGAAGGTTCTCGACTCAAAAAAGAATCGTTATACTTCAAAATTAATTCAAAAAATATAGCTGAACTTTCAAACATGGATATTTTGGAATTGTCTGAATGGTTCAAAGAATTACCATCACATCTTTCAAAAAATCAAAACCTAATTTCAAAGGAAATTTTAAAAGAAATTTCGACACGTTTACAATTTCTATTAGATGTTGGATTAGATTATTTATCCTTAAATAGAAGCTCAAAATCGCTTTCTGGTGGCGAAGCCCAACGGATTCGTTTGGCAACCCAGATAGGGTCTCAATTGGTTGGAGTTTTATATATTTTAGATGAACCAAGCATTGGTTTACATCAGCGAGATAATGAAAAACTGATCAAATCTTTAATCGCTTTGAAGGATGTGGGGAATTCGGTTATCGTGGTCGAACACGACAAAGATATGATTGAACAAGCAGATCACGTGATTGATATTGGACCAAAAGCAGGCAAGCATGGTGGTAAAATTATTAGCCAAGGAACGCCCAAGGCTATTTTAAATAGCGGGACCATCACATCTGATTATTTGAGTGGAAACAAAAAAATTGAAGTTCCAAAAAAACGACGCGACGGAAATGGAAAATTCTTAGAACTCAAAGGCTGCACAGGAAATAATCTAAAAAATGTGTCGATTAAATTACCCTTAGGAAAAATGATCGGAATTACAGGCGTTTCTGGAAGTGGTAAATCGACCTTAATTAATCAAACCCTCTACCCTATTTTAAATAATTATTATTTTAATGGGGTAATGGATACCATGCCTTACAAATCTATAAAAGGTCTAGAACATTTAGATAAAGTGATTGATATCAACCAATCGCCTATTGGACGGACACCACGAAGTAATCCCGCTACATACACAGGGGTTTTTGGAGAAATTAGAGCGTTATTTGCCAAAATTCCAGAAGCAATGATTCGAGGTTATAAATTAGGTCGATTTAGTTTTAATGTGGTTGGTGGACGCTGTGAAACTTGTAAAGGTGGTGGCTTGAGAGTTATTGAAATGAATTTTTTACCAGATGTATATGTAGAGTGCGAATCTTGTCAGGGCAAACGATTTAATAGAGAAACTTTAGAAATCCGATACAAAGGCAAATCCATAAGTGATGTTCTTAATATGACTATCAATGAAGCAGTTGATTTCTTTGAACATATTCCAAAGATCTACCGAAAATTAAAAACAATTAAGGACGTTGGTTTAGGATATATTACGTTGGGTCAACAAAGTACTACGCTCTCTGGCGGTGAGGCACAACGCATTAAATTAGCCACAGAATTGAGTAAGCGTGATACTGGAAATACAATTTATATTTTAGATGAACCCACAACAGGGCTTCATTTTGAAGATATACGTGTATTGATGAATGTGTTAAGTAAATTAGTTGACAAAGGCAATACAGTGCTAATTATCGAACACAATTTAGATGTGATCAAAACGGTAGATTACATCATAGATATTGGCCCTGAAGGTGGTAAAGGAGGTGGTGAAGTTTTAGTAAAAGGAGCGCCAGAACTTATTGTAAAAAACAAATTGAGTCATACTGCTAAGTTTTTAAAAAAAGAATTACATTAGTAAACTTTAATACAATTGAATTATGACACCAGAACAGAAGCACAAAGGTTGGAATGAAATAAAAACAAATGATTCCTGGGCTATTTTTAAAATTATGGGTGAATTTGTGAATGGGTTTGAGAAAATGAGTAAAATCGGCCCATGTGTGTCCATTTTTGGGTCTGCACGAACTCCAAAAGAAAATCCCTATTACAAATTATCTACCGAAATAGCATCTGCTATAGTCGAAGCTGGTTACGGGGTTATTACTGGAGGTGGACCTGGTATTATGGAAGCTGGAAATAAAGGAGCGCATTTGGCCGGTGGTACTTCTGTAGGACTTAATATTGAACTCCCTTTTGAACAACATAACAACCCATATATTGATCCTGACAAGAGTTTAGATTTTGACTATTTTTTTGTTAGAAAAGTCATGTTTGTCAAATATTCACAAGGCATTGTAGTGATGCCAGGTGGATTTGGAACACTCGACGAATTGTTTGAAGCCATTACATTAATTCAAACTCATAAAATTGAAAAATTTCCTGTTATTCTAGTAGGCTCTACCTTTTGGGTTGGCTTGTTAGATTGGATTAAAGCAACCTTATTAGAACGTTTTGAAACCATCAGTGCAAAAGATCTGGATTTAATTCACGTGGTTGATACTACTGACGAAGTCATTGAAATTCTTAATAATTTCTACACAGAATATCAATTAAGTCCTAACTTTTAATAGTATAAAACTAAATTTTTTGATTTTACAACCGTTATTAAAGCCTCTACTAACGCTTATTTTATGTATAAGTGCATGCACAATTCATGGACAACATTCTATGCAAATAGAGGGTCTATTAGATGCAGAACTCAATACAATAACTATTAAACAGCGTATTCACTATTATAATTCATCTGACGACCATTTGACTGTACTGTATTTTAATGATTGGACGTCTAGTTATAGCAGTCCAACAACACCGCTTTCAAATCGTTTTGTAGAGGAATTTAACAATGCTTTACTCGATGTAAAACCTAAAGATCGTGGCTATACAACAATAACTAAAATTCAAAATTCTGAAGGTATAAGTATGAGGTATTCCTACTTAGAAAACCATCCAGATATTTTAAAAGTCATATTAAAAAATGAACTTTCACCACACACATCAATCACACTACATTTTGAATACACACTCCAAATCCAAAATGACCAATTTACAGGATATGGGGTTACAAAAAATGGAGATTTTAACTTAAACTATTGGTATATTTCTCCAGCTGTATATGAAAATTCCGAATGGAAATTGTTTAGCAACATGAATACTCAAGACTATTACACGCCGCAATCAAATATTGAGCTAAGCATTTCGGTTCCTGAAATTTATGATGTCAGTTCCGAATTAAATTTAGAATCTACGCTGTTAAATCAACAGAAAAAAACATTTAATTTTTTTGGTAATAAGCGCACAGACAGTCGTCTATACATCTCAAAAACCCCATTTATTAGGATAAACATCCATAATTTAAATATTTCCACAGATAGAAGCGAGGATAAAATAAGCCCCTTAGAGCAACTGGATTTGTTTAAAAAAGTTGTTGGGTTTTTAAATTCAAAACTTGCTGTTTATCCACATGATAATCTCATGGTCACTATTACAGATTTAAAAAAATACCCCATATATGGTTTAAATATTATTCCAGATTATTTTACTCCATTTTCAAAACAATTCAAATATGAGTTAAACCTTCTTAAAAATTTAACTCGGCTGTATTTAAAACAACACTTACAACTAAACCCACGCGAAACCTATTGGATACAAGCAGGTTTTGAAAATTTTATATTAATGACCTATGTCGAACAATTTTATAAAGACGAATCATTAATCGGTAAGTTTTCAAAGGTTTGGGGGATCAAAACTTATAATTTAGCAAAACTAAAATTTAATAGCCAATACCCGTTGACCTATTTACACATGAAAAGAACGGGGCGAGATCAAGCATTAATTACATCAAAAGATTCACTTTTAAAATTTAACACTAACCTATCTAGTAAATATAAAGCTTCTTTAGGACTTCTTTACCTTGAGGATTTTATTGAAGATTCAAAGGTTGAAGATTGGATAAAAGAACTTGTGAATTCCCCCAAACAAGAACCTCTAACAACAGAGAGTTTTAAATCGTATTTAAAGACAAAAACCACAAAAGACATCGATTGGTTTTTTGATTCGTATTTAACAAACGCCAAACAAATTGACTATAAAATCACTCGTATAAAACCTTCAAAAGACTCAATTTATTTTACCGTCAAAAACAATAAAAGCGGTCAAAGGCCTATTTCTCTTTTTATGCTTAAAGACGGTAAGGTCATTTCTAAACAATGGTTGACAGGAATTAGTGCCAAAAAACAATTTACCGTTCCCAATTTACAAGCTGACAAATTGGTGCTTAACTATAATAAAAAAGTTCCTGAATTTGATTTGAGAAATAATTGGAAAAACATTTCTGGTAATTCTTTATTTAACAAACCGTTTCAATTCCGCTTTTTCAAAGATGTAGAATCTCCTCAGAAAACTCAATTATATTTTTTACCAATAGTAGAATTTAAAAATATATATGACGGTCTCAATTTAGGAATGAACATCAATAATAAAGGACTCTTAAATAAACCGTTTTTATTTGGAATTACCCCGATGTACAGTGTAAATTCAAATGCACTTACAGGTTTTGTAAAGCTTATCTATAACACTTATTTTGAAGATCAAAATCTGTATAATATAAATTATGGATTAACAGTAACTCACTCAAGTTTTGCCAGAAATGCGTTTGTAACCAAGACCGTTCCTTATGTTAATTTCAACTTTAGGGATGCAACAGATTTGAGATCAAACCAATTAAAAAGTCTAAGTCTAAGATATGTGAGTATCGAAAAAGATTTAGTAGAAGTTGAAGATGATCAATCAGTTGCTCCTCCCTACAAGGTATTTAATGTAAGGTATATTGATGGATTTATTGGGTTTAAAAAATACCAAAATTGGTTTTTGGATGCCCAATTATCAGATCAGTTTGGAAAATTATCCTTGAACTATGAACTCAGAAGACGCTCCAATAAAAATCAATTTTATAGTGTAAGATTATATGCTGGAGCTTTTTTGTACTCTAAAATCCCAACAGGTGAACAAAATTTTGATTTTGCTTTAGATCGCCCGACCGATTACTTGTTTGATTATTATTATTTGGGACAATTTGAATCTTCAGGGATTTTTAGTCAACAAGTTATTATTGCTGAAGGAGGGTTCAAGTCAAAACTAAATACCGCATTTGCAAATCAATGGTTAACCACCATAAATGCTAGTGCTTCAATTTGGAAATATGTTCAAGCTTATGGAGATATTGGATTACTTAAAAACAAAGGCCAAAGGCCCTTATTTGTTTATGATGCTGGAATTCGACTCAATCTAATAACAGATTACTTTGAACTATTTTTTCCGTTCTATTCAAACCTTGGCTGGGAAATTAACCAACCTCAATACAGTCAAAAAATTCGATTTGTATTTACCGCAGAACCCAAAGCACTATTAGGATTATTCCGAAGGGAATGGTTTTAATTCAAATCCATCACAACCTATTTTATTTTACAATCAATCGAATCCATTAATTATCATCCCAAAGCATAGGACAGAGGCTCTAAATTTTTTACATTTGCAGCTCATAAGAATTCGCTTAGGATGCAAATCAAAAATGACCTTACAAAAGATATAACATTTGAAGACTTTAAAAATGAAGTTTTGAATGACTATACAATAGCAGTCACTAGTAGAGAATGTAGCCTTCTTGGACGACGCGAAGTTTTAACAGGAAAAGCAAAATTCGGTATTTTTGGTGACGGCAAAGAACTTCCACAATTGGCTTGGGCAAAAGCGTTTCAGAATGGTGATTTTAGATCTGGATATTATAGAGATCAAACCTTTATGATGGCCATTGGTGAACTTAGTATTGAACAATTTTTTGCTGGTCTTTATGGAACTCCAGACATCTCCAAAGACCCTATGAGTGCAGGACGGCAAATGGGAGGACATTTTACAACCCATTCCTTAGACGATAATTTTGATTGGAAAAATTTAACCAAACAGAAAAACTCTAGTTCTGACATCTCTCCTACTGGTGCTCAAATGCCAAGATTATTAGGATTGGCACAAGCCTCCAAAGTATATAGAACCCTCAAAAATTTCAATTCTGAAAAATTTTCAAACTCAGGAAATGAAGTCGCATGGGGAACAATAGGAAATGCAAGTACAAGTGAAGGCGTCTTTTTTGAAACCATAAACGCAGCTGGTGTACTTCAAGTCCCAATGGTAATTAGTGTTTGGGACGACGAATATGGCATCTCTGTACATGCAAAACATCAAACAACAAAAGAAAATATTTCTGAAATTCTAAAAGGATTTCAACGAGATTCAAAACATGAGGGTTACGAAATTTTAAAGGCAAAAGGATGGGATTATGTGGAACTCATAAATACCTATCAAAAAGCCAGTCAACTTTCTAGAACAAAACATATCCCTGTTTTAATTCACGTAGATGAGCTTTCTCAACCTCAAGGGCATTCGACTTCAGGATCACACGAAAGATATAAAAATGATAAGCGTTTAGCATGGGAAAAATCTATCGATTGTAATTTGAAGTTTCGGGATTGGATCATTTCAAATGATATCGCAACTGAGGAAGAAATAACTGCAATCGATCGCAGTGCAAAAAAGAATGTTAAAGAAGGAAAACTAAAAGCATGGCAAGAATTTTCTAAGCCTTTAGAAGATGAAAAGCAAGAGGTTTTAAAACTTATGAAGTCTGCAGCAGTGACGGCATCACAAAGCGTTTTCATTCACAAAATAATTTCTCAGCTAAAACATATTCACAACCCTTTAAGAAGGGATGTAATCAGTTTTGCACGCCGGGTACTAAAATACTTAGTTCACGAAGATTCTCCCCAAAAAGAAGAATTAGTTCTTTGGGTAAATACCTATTTTAAAAAATATCAACCTAAATACAGTTCGCTTCTATATAGCGAATCTTCTTCAAGAGCAACCAATATCTCAGAAGTACTTCCTGTTTTTGACGAAACATCAAAACTAGTGGATGGACGTTTAATCTTACGGGATAATTTTGATAAAATTTTAAGTAAACATTCTGAAGTTTTAATATTTGGAGAAGACAGTGGAGCAATTGGTGATGTCAATCAAGGACTAGAAGGATTACAAGAAAAATATGGAGAGTTACGAGTAGCAGATACCGGAATTCGCGAAGCTACCATAATAGGTCAAGGCATAGGAATGGCTTTACGAGGGCTTAGACCCATCGCAGAAATCCAATATCTAGATTATATGGTGTATGCACTTCAAATCATCAGTGACGACTTATCCACTTTACATTATCGCACGTTTGGAAAACAAAAAGCACCCTTGATTATTCGTACACGTGGACACCGCTTGGAAGGTATCTGGCATTCAGGATCTCAATTAGGTGGTATTCTAAACCTTATTAGAGGCGTTTTTGTATTGGTTCCAAGAAACATGACTAAAGCTGCTGGGTTTTACAATACACTTTTAGAAAGTGATCAACCAGCAATGGTTGTTGAATGTTTAAATGGATACCGACTAAAAGAAAAAGAACCTTCAAACTTAGGCGAATTTAGAACGCCTGTTGGAGTTGTGGAAACAATCAAACAAGGATCAGATCTTACCATTGTTTCTTATGGCTCAACCTTACGTATTGTTCAACAAGCCGCAAAAGAACTTCTGGAAGTTGATATAGATGTAGAGGTTATTGATATTCAATCGCTTATACCTTTTGACCTTCGAAAAGATATTTCAAAAAGTGTAGAAAAAACAAATCGTCTCCTTATTGTTGATGAAGATGTTCCAGGTGGAGCTTCGGCATACATTCTTAATGAAATCTTAGAACATCAAAACATCTACCAAAGTTTAGACAGCAAACCAAAAGTGCTAACCGCCAAAGAGCATCGACCAGCATACGGAACTGATGGTGATTATTTTAGTAAACCATCATCAGATGATGTCTTTGAAACGGTTTATAAGATGTTTAATGAAGTGGACCCTTCATCCTTTCCTAAATTAAGATAACTGATAAGAATTCATTGAATTTGAATTTATCATTGATTTGCAAAGCTTAGACTAAAATCGTAACATTACACTTCAAAATTACAGAACTACTGTCCTATGAAAAGTCAAGACATAACCCCAAACGATCCCACAGAAAGCCCAATTATTGAAAATAAAGAATTGAATATATGGGAAGCACTCATCCCTGTAATAGCCCTTGTGGCGATGTTATTTTACAATGTATTTTTTGTGTTTGGTGATGACGCCCTTAGTGGCAGTAATCAATTTATATTGATATTAGGAGCCGCCGTAGCAGCCATTGTTGGCTTTTATAATAAAGTTAGTTACAAACAAATGTTAGAAGAAGTTGCTGAAAATGTAAAATCAACTACAGGGGCACTTTTAATTTTATTGATGGTAGGCGCTTTGGCAGGAACTTGGCTTATTAGTGGTGTCATTCCTTCAATGATTTATTATGGATTACAAATCTTAAACCCCACTTTTTTTCTTGTAGCCTCAGTGGTTATTTGTGCCATCATATCAATTGCAACAGGAAGTAGTTGGACCACTTCAGCTACCGTAGGAATTGCATTAATTGGAATCGGGAATACCTTGGGAATAGCAGCTGGTATGACTGCAGGAGCAGTGTTATCTGGAAGCTATTTTGGCGATAAGATGTCGCCACTTAGCGATACCACAAATTTAGCTCCTGCTATGGCAGGTAGTGAACTATTTGAACATATAAAATACATGGCCCTTACAACCGTGCCTACTATTATAGTAACCTTAATTATCTTCTTAATCATTGGTTTAAATCTAGAAACCAATGGAACACCAGATATATCAGATAAATTACAAGCTATTGATGGTGCTTTTAATATTTCGCCTTGGTTGTTTAGTGTTCCTGTTTTAGTCATTATATTAATCGTAAAGAAAACACCGCCCTTAATTGCGTTGCTCGTTGGAACTTTTTTGGGTGCAATTGCAGCCATTATTGCACAACCTCAAATTATAATGGCAATTACTGATACAAGTACATTGAGTTTTGAAGCTGCATACAAAGGGGTCATGAAAGCGATTACAGTTGATACAGCCGTTGTTACTACAAGTTTAGAACTGAACGATTTATTTACTTCAGGTGGAATGAATGGAATGTTGGGAACTATTTGGCTCATTGTTTGTGCAATGGTTTTTGGGGGTGTTATGGATGCTATAGGTGCACTGTCTAGAATTAGTAAAGCCTTATTAAGTTTAGCCACCACTACGTTTGGATTGTTTGCGAGTACCGTTGCCAGTTGTCTGGCACTAAATGTTACAGCATCAGATCAATATCTAGCATTAGTAGTACCTGGTAAAATGTTTAAAAAAGCTTATAAAGATCGTGGGTTAGCAGCTGAAAACTTAAGCCGTACCCTTGAAGATTCTGGTACCGTCACATCTGTATTAGTACCATGGAATACTTGTGGAGCCTATCAAAGTGGTGTACTAGGCGTTTCTGTTGCCGACTATTTTATTTATGCTTTTTTCAATTGGATCAGTCCGTTTATGACACTTTTATTTGCGGCATTCTCCATAAAGATAAAACAACTCAAAAAATCCTAGTTCAATTA
>Ga0228672_1000478_pt1 | contig 20289 bp, 17 predicted proteins | sample 90DmetaG_FD_182788 | JGI IMG/M metagenome (GOLD analysis project Ga0228672, IMG submission 182788) | Seawater microbial communities from Monterey Bay, California, United States - 90D | ecosystem: Environmental > Aquatic > Marine > Coastal | place: USA: California | collected 2016-11-08 | reverse complement strand
GTTCACTCATTATCATTCTCCTTATCGATTCACCGTAACCTTAACGGGGTTGCATACGGATGCCACCGTCCATACGAATAGTTTCGCCGTTAATGTAGTCATTATCTATGATCGCTGCCGCCAACTTACCAATTTCCTCCGGCTCACCTAAGCGCTGAGGATATAGAACTGCGGCCGACAATGAATCGATAGAATCCTGTGGAAGGCCAGCGAAAAGAGGTGTGTTGATCATGCCGGGAGCAATCGTGTTTACGCGAATACCCATCTTTGACAGGTCGCGCGCTATCGGCAATGTCATACCCACGATGCCGCCCTTTGTTGCGCTGTAGGCTGCCTGCCCCATCTGTCCTTCAAAGGCCGCGACGGATGCTGTATTGATGATCACACCCCGTGCCATGTACTGATCAACAGGCTCGTTGTGCTGCATTCTGACGGCGCACAAACGAATCACATTAAAAGTGCCTGTCAGGTTTACAGCGATAGTTTTGTCCCACATTTCTAGGGGAAACGCGCCGTCTCGACCCACTGTACGCGATGCAGTGGCGATACCTGCGCAATTAACCACCGCGTAGATCGCACCAAATTTCTCAATTCCCGCTTCAATACCGGCTTCAACAGTGGCCTCATCAGCGACATTGACCTGCGCAAAGACACAACGATCTGCGCCCATTTCCTCAACCATCGCGTTGCCCGCGTCTGCATTGAGATCGAATATGATGACATTGCCACCGTCGGCATAAATTCGTCGGGCAACTGCCTGACCGATACCTGATGCACCACCGGTGACAACGGCCGCTTTTCCTGAAATATCCATAAAAATCCTCTATAACTAACGTTGCGTCAGGCAAGCCCGACAACTATGTGCCTGTTTTGCGTATCAGGTTCAATGTAAACCCTTGCACCGACAGGATCGCCGTCGACACAGAGATCTTTCAGGTCACCCGGCTCCAATAGTGAAGCTGCGACAACACGCTCTCCAGCCTCGGTTAAAGCAAGCACCGCAAGCCAAGTCCCCTCAGCTAGCTGCTTCATCATAAAAGTCTCGACTACGGCGGCGCCGCTGAATTCTGCGGCAAGCACCCGACTATTTCCAGCACCTTCGAACTTCACGTCGCTCGCTCTGGGGTCGACACCCCCCGGGACGCGACTGTAGATACCCACCGCGTGCTTGGACATGTGACCGCCCAGTGCACCAACGAGCACTGTCTGATACTGTTTTTGCTGAATCGTTGTTACCGCCGATGCGATGCCATGCATTGAGTAGTTGTTTCCAGGCCCGCCAAAAAATGGCAACCCACCCGTGAGACTGACGGGCCTTTGTTCACCTACCTCAAGTCCCAAGGCCTCCATCGCCTCAATAACAGCAACGGGAAAACAACTGTATAAGTCGAACGCGTCGATTTCCGAGAGCGTCATCTCCGCGGAGATGAGCGCATGCTCATAGGCCCAACGCAGCGCTGGCGATACTGACCAGTCAACCCGCTCTAGAAGGTCCTGCTCGGTCGCCTCTGCGAACCCTCTTAAAAAGACCGCCTGATTCTCAAGGCCTAGCTCACGCGCCCTGTCATATCGCATAACAATGACAGCCGCAGATTGATTGACACCATCCTTAGCGACCATGGATTTAAGATGAGGATCCCCTACCACCCGATTTCGCCCCGATGGCGTTGAAATTTCATTTGCCGGTGGCACCGACTCAAACATCGTGATGGGATTCTCGCGCGCTGTATCAGCAAGCGGCGCGAGGACATCACCCAAAAATGTTCGATATTGGTTACGACTCATGCCACGAGAGGCACGTTTTTTGTGCTCCATTAGGGGATAAATATCGATCGGGGCGATTACCTTATGCGCAGCCAGGACCGGAACGAATTGATCCTCAAGGCCCATGCCGTGATCTTCGGATGTGCCCTCGGGGCTTTCCGCCCAATCGAGGGTTTCGCCAGATCGCTGATACGCGCGCATTGTCGCTATCGCTTCCGCACCACACAGTGCGATGACGTTGGCGCGGCCCTGAGCAATCTCGGAACAGGCCGTTGCAACATACTGCTGCGGACTCTGCCCACCTGCCGTCGCATAAATGGCCTTTGCGCCTTCCATGCCCGCTCGGTTCGCAACAGATCGGGCAAATTGATCGCTTGATCCAAATGGTGCTAATAAGGGCTTAATCCGCTCCGGCACAGAATCCACGAAGGTCCGCATCACCATCAACTGATCAACCTGCCTAGCAAGATCCGCCACATTGGTCGCTGCAACGGCCGCGTTGAGCGCCTCGGCAGCGAGATCTGCGGGTGATAACCCGCGCCAACCGTCACCGAGTCGATCAACAATCTGGCCCGAAGCCACTAAGACCGGCGTGTTGTCACTGATCTGCATTAACCCTTACTCCCGACCGATTGACAGATTTTCAAAAACGTTCTGGCGTTCAAGGATGCCCCCCCCACCAGGAGACCATCGATGCTATCGCAGCTTGTAAACTGACTCGCATTACGCTCATTGACACTCCCGCCATACAAGACAGGCACAGGATTGCCAAATCTTGCCCCCAACGTTGCTTTGATAGCAGCGTGCATCGCTTCTGCTATCTCGGGTGTCGCCGCCTCTCCCGAACCAATCGCCCACACGGGCTCATAAGCAATGACCGGAGGGCTTTTCAATAACGCACAGCTAGCGAGGACCTGCGCCGCCACAACCTCTTCCGCCTTACCGCTCTCTCTATCGGCTTTCGATTCGCCAACGCAGATCACGGGACATATCTGCAGCAACTCGAGTCTCAGCGCTTTTTTGGCGACCAGATCGTCAGACTCACTCCACGAGGAGCGCCTCTCTGAGTGTCCGACCAACCCGTGGCTGCAACCAAAATCGTCCAGCATCTGCGCCGACAATTCTCCTGTGTGTGCGCCCGGCTCATTGGCTGAAACGTCTTGGCCACAGAGCGCTGCACCCGCCATACCGTCGAGGTCTGATAAAAAAATGGCAGGAGGTGCGATAAGGATCTTTGCCTGGCAAGACGCCTGATTCGCCTCCCATTCATTACGGAACTGACGAACTGATTCACGATCAATCGCCATTTTCCAATTGGCTATTACGAGCTTTGGTATCATTGTTGTTTCGTTCTCTTTATTGCAACGGCAGCCGCTCGATCATCGTCGAGGTGTGAGTGAGCACCACGCAGAGGTATTTACTAATCGTGAAATTTTCGAGTTACGCGCAACATTACAGTAGTGAAAGTGGAATCGTCCAGCTCATGCAGGATCTCACCATCGCTGCACCACCTGGAGGGCAACTTTACCCTATGGGTGGCGGAAACCCAGCCCACATTCCAGAGGTTGAGGATGCGCTTCGTCAAATCGCCAGTGAAGTCGTAGACGATACGAAGCGCTTTACACAAATGGTGGGCGATTACGATGCACCACAGGGTCATGAGCGCTTTAGAGCCGCGTTAGCAGAACGTTTGTCAGGCCTTTTTAACCAGCCCCTTTCGGCGTCCAATATCGCGATTACTAATGGTAGTCAGGCGAGCTTTGAGATTCTCTTTAATGCCTTTGCAGGGGCTTTTAGCGATGGAAGCTGGCGACACATTGAGCTCCCCATAACACCCGAATATGTCGGCTATAACGACATGGGTCGCCAAGCGCGACCCATTCTCCGATCAACCCCCGCTCGGATCGACCTTATCGGTGATCAACAATTTAAATACGGCATCGACCTAGACCGCTTTGAGCTCAACGTCAGGACCAGTGGCGCTGTGTGTCTCTCCAGACCCACTAACCCCTCAGGGAATGTCGTGACGGATGCAGAGCTTACGCATGTGGCTCAGCAATGCGCCGTTACCGAGGTGCCGCTCATCATTGATGGCGCCTACGGTCTTCCCTTTCCCGGCATGATTTACACACCAGCCACCCCATTCTGGGACGACAACACGATCCTCTGCCTCAGTCTATCGAAGCTTGGACTACCGGGTGTCAGGACCGGCATTATTGTTGCCGCAAGAGAGGTGACAGAACTGATACGAAACGCCAATGCAATCAATGGACTTGCACCCACTAGGGTTGGGCCTGAGCTAGTCCTTCCACTGCTGGCGAATAACCGTTTGGATGAGCTTTGCGAAACGGTGATCAGACCCCATTACTTATCGAAACAGTCGCTCGCGTTGAACTCATTATTGGAAGCCGCAAAGGGGCTCCCCATCAGAGTCCACCGGCCGGACGGTGCCATGTTTTTGTGGGTTTGGTTCGAAAATCTCCCTGGTGGGACCCAAAAGCTTTACGAGCTTGCCGCCGCGGAAGGGGTTGTAACGGTAGCGGGACATCATTTTTTCCAAGGGCTAACCCGCCACTGGCAGCATGCTAACGAGTGCTTGAGGGTCAACTACGCGGGCGACCCCAACACAGTCGAGACGGGTATCAAGCGTCTCATTACCCTAGCGAGACGCCTCTATGATGAAGACTCGTCAAACGTCTAAGGACTGATAATAATCCATCAGAATCTGTGCCACCTCGGGACGCGAGAATTCGGGTGGGGGCGCAATACCCTGCCCCAGCATTTCACGCACCTTAGTCCCGGACAGTAAAATGAAGTCCGCTTTGTCGTGATCGGGTGCATCTTTCATCATGACCACACGATCAAGTTTTTTGCTGTACGCCGTGTGATCGGCTCGGTAAATACGAATCGCTAAAGCGTCTTGAGGCACACGTTCGTCAAAGATGGTTTGTGCATCAAAGCCACCATAGTAGTCGCCAACACCAGCATGATCGCGGCCGACAATAAGTTCTGTGCAACCGGCGTTCTGCCTGAATAATGCATGTAACACGGCTTCACGCGGCCCCGCATATAGCATGTCAAATCCGTATCCTGTGACCATCACTGTATTCGCCGGAAAGTAGTGCTCGACCATTGTTCGAATAGCGTTATCGCGAACCTCAGCGGGGATATCGCCGGCTTTAAGTTTGCCCAACAACATATGGACCAAAATGCCGTCGGCATCCAGATCCTCCATTGCCATCCTGCACAATTCCTCGTGGGCTCGATGCATGGGGTTACGTGTTTGGAACGCAACCACACGCTGCCAACCCCGCTGCGCAATCTCATCCCGAATTTCCATAGCCGTTCTAAACGTCTCGGGAAAATCAGCCTGAAAATAAGAGTAATTCAACACCTCGACAGGTCCCGACAAGAGCACTCGCCCCTGACTATTAAACGTTGCCACACCAGGATGCGCGGGATCCTCAGTACCAAAAATTTCGCGCGTCATCAGCGACATATCATTGTCAGATAATGAGTCGATACCCGTAATTTCCATCACAGCAAGCACAGGGTTGCCATCCACATTAGGGTCTCTCAACGCGACTCGATCCCCCACTTGCCCCTCAAATTCCGGCACCATATTCAAAACTGGAACAGGCCAAAACAACCCCTTAGTTGTGCGCAAATCACTGGCTACGCCCAGGGCATCGGCTCGATCCATGTACCCGGACAAGGGTGTGAAATACCCTGCAGCGAGCATCACGGCGTTCGCAGCAGCCGCAGACGAGAGGGTTATCGCCTTCAAATCTGTCGCCTCCTGTGTCAGCGCGGTCAAGCGCTCGCCTGTCGCTATTCTGGGTATCAGTGCCTCAGCACCATGAGGTTTAATTAGGCTCATTGGATTCTCTTGTTCTCGTTCGGATACGGGGTGATGGTTGATGTTGCTATCGCGTTGGAGGCAACCGCTACTGGGGAATTAAACCGCGAGCTTGAAGCTGCTCAATAATTTCCGCGACCTCTTGCTCAAGGCTCTGCTGATCAGTTCTCAGGTGAATCTCTGGATTTTGTGGCGCCTCGTAAGGATCGTCTATACCCGTGAAGTTTTTGATTTCACCCGCTCGTGCTTTTTTGTACAAACCCTTCGGGTCGCGCAACTCTGCAGTGTCCAAACTGCAATCGACGAATACTTCGATAAAGGCCATACCCGCATCCTCGTGAACTTGTCGAACCAGCTCGCGATCGCGCACATACGGCGAGATAAAACTCGACAGGACCAACACGCCCGAGTCGACAAACAGCTTAGAAATCTCGCCAACACGCCGAATATTTTCAGCACGATCTTCCTCACTAAAGCCAAGATTCTTATTAATCCCGAAGCGGACATTGTCTCCATCTAGTCGGTAGCACAGCACCCCCCTATCGTGAAGTACGCCTTCAAGGGCCACCGCCACAGTGCTTTTCCCGGAACCGGACAAGCCAGTAAACCAAAGCGTTGCCCCCCGATGTCCGAGAAGACCCGCACGCTCATCCCGCGTAACCTCTCCCTCGTGCCAGTGAATATTCGTTGCTTTCTGCTCTGCCATGTTCTTCTCCAAATTTCTGGCGCGATTCTAGGGGATATCATTTACAAATAAAAACGGTTTAAATAGTTTAAATCTATCGAAAATACTGGTTGATATGGATTACACCCTCAAACAGCTAAGCGTATTTATAACCGTCGCAAAGCTCGAATCGACCACGACTGCAGCGAGAGAATTGTCGCTATCACAATCAGCTGTGAGCTCAGCGATACAACAGCTTGAATCACAGATTGGACAGAAATTATTCGACCGAATTGGCAGACAGCTAAAACTGAATCGGGTTGGTGCGTCACTCTTACCCGCGGTCACCGAATTACTCGCCCATGCAGAGCGCCTTAATCTGCAGTTAAAGGGCGAGACGATTGCGGGCACGGTATGTATTGGTGCGAGTTACACCATCGCCAACCACATCATCGTAGATACCATGGTGGACTTCCAAAAAGCGCATGCGAGTGTCGATATTGAGATAAATAGCGATAATTCTCCCGGCATTATCGACTCAGTCATTGAGGGGAATGTTGACTTTGGTCTAATAGAATCCTCTGTTGACGACCCACGTGTTTTAGTCGAAGCGTGGCTGCAGGACGAACTTGTGGTGTTCGCGAGCCCCGATCACCCACTTGTTCGTCAGGGCCGCGCCTCGGTACTGGAGTTAGAGCGCGCCGCGTGGGTTTTGAGAGAACTGGGGTCCGGTGCGAGAAGCGTATTTAATGACACCTTCCGAGGGGCATTGGCCAATCTTCAAATCGCCATGGAGTTCCGTCATAACGAGCCGATTAAACGAGCTGTTGCCAAGGGTGTGGGCGTTGGTTGCCTCTCCGCTCGTGTCCTGGAGCGTGAATTAATCGATGGCACACTCGTTGCACTCAAAACCCCTGAGGAGCGAAAAATGCCTCGACGCCTAGCCATGATACGGCGACGCGACGGGGTGCTCTCTGCGCCCGCGCAAGCGTTCTGGCAACAATGCCTAGCTATGCGGTAGCAGGCTCCGTATTATTCACGACTCACCAAGTGCCGAGATGTCAGTATGCACATAGCCATTATAGTGGGTAGTCATCGTAAAGATTCGCAAAGCGCTAAGATCGGCCGCTTTTTGCAGGCGCAGATCGAATCGATTAGCGACCACAGCTGTTGGACCTGTGATTTGGGAAAGCACCCATTGCCACTGTGGGATGAGGAAATCGGAACCGACGCAGCCCACTGGGCACCGCTTCGTGAGGTCAATGCGCAGCTGCACAGCGCTGAAGCGATCATCGTCATTTCGCCCGAGTGGCATGGAATGGTTCCCGCTGCAGTCAAAAACTTTTTTTTGGTCTGTGACGGCACGGCTTTATCGCATAAACCGGCGCTGGCGGTGGGTGTGTCTGTGGGGCCTGGAGGTAGCTACCCCATCACTGAGTTACGGATCAGCAGCTACAAAAATAATCGCATGTGCTATTTGCCTGAGCACTTGATCGTTCGGAATTGCATGCTGGTAATGAATGATGACACGGCAACGAATGATACCGATGAACACAGTTACATATCAGAACGGAGCTTGTATTGCCTCCGGCAGCTCATCGCCTACGGTGATGCGCTGGCTCAGGTCCGAGCGTCGGGTGCTACCGACTTAGGGCCGTATCCTAATGGCATGTGAGATGTTGGCGGGTTGTTAAACAGCCCGCCGTTTAAGTCAGGCGTTTATAGCCCCCGCCAAAGAATAACAGCGGCTCTCCGTCCACTGTCGTAAACGCCTCAACTTCACCGACGATAATATGATGATCACCCCCTTCGTGAATGGCCTGCGCGCGACAGGAGAACGTTGCGAGCGCGTCTTTGATCAGCGGCGTACCGTTCGCATCGTGGGTCAAATCTGACGATTCGACTTGATGGTCCATTGAGCGCGCGTATCGATTTGATATGACTTCCTGCGATTGCTGCAGCACGGAAATACCGTAACGTTCGCACTGAGTAAATTCCTCAAAACAGTCCGAGGTATTTTGAATACTCCACAACACCAAAGCCGGATCTAGGGAGACGGCGGCAAACGAGTTCACCGTCATACCAATCGGACCTGTAGTCGACTCGGTTGTTAATACGCAGACACCCGTAGCAAACTGCCCCAGGGTGTTTCTAAGCTCTCGTGTATCCAAAATACGCCCCTTTTTCACAGCGTGAGATTATCATTAGCGAAGCGCAATTAAGGCGTCCTTTTAGGGTAACGAGACCATCGTCCAGATGGCCTACGATGTATTCAATCGATATGAGCAACTAGAAACAGCGGCCTGAAGCCGTTTTACGCTTAACACACAAGCACGAGATCACCCCGACACACATTAAAGCAAATACCCGCCTCTTTTTTTAGCGCGAATTCGTCTAACGTGATGGCCGCTTTCGATCACGCGTTTACAGCGCTTTTCGACTGCCTAAGCTATTATCTGTGAAAACGAGGTGCCACAGACGATGAGTAACCCCCTAAAAAGCCTGAACCACGGATTGAGCGAAGAGCTCAATATGCTCCGAGATACCACCCGTCAGTTCGTAGAGAATGAGCTGCTTCCCATCGCGAGCGAGGTAGATTCATCAAACGACTTCCCTCATCACCTATGGCGCAAGATGGGTGATGTTGGCCTTTTGGGTATTACGGTTGAAGAGCGTTTCGGTGGATCGGCGATGGGGTACTTGGCACATATCATCGTCCTAGAAGAAATCAGTCGAGCCTCGGCATCAGTCGGGCTGTCCTACGGCGCGCACTCAAATTTGTGCGTTAACCAACTCCAGCGCAACGGAACTGAGAGTCAAAAGGAGAAATACCTACCGGATCTCTGTTCAGGTGCAAAAGTGGGTGCGCTGGCGATGAGCGAGCCCAACGCTGGCTCTGATGTGGTCAGTATGAAGTTGCGCGCCGAGCGTCGCGGGGATCACTTCATTCTCAATGGTAGTAAAATGTGGATCACCAACGGTCCCGATGCACACACGTACATCATTTACGCAAAGACCGAGCCAGAAGCTGGCTCACGAGGTATCACCGCTTTTATTGTGGAGCGCGGCTTCACCGGATTTTCGCAGGGTAAAAAACTCGATAAATTAGGCATGCGCGGTTCCAATACGGCTGAACTTATCTTCGAAGATTGCGCCGTCCCAGCGGAAAACGTCCTAGGGGAGATCAATGCCGGTGTCGCGGTACTCATGTCTGGACTCGACTATGAACGCGCTGTTCTCTCGGGTGGACCCGTTGGGATTATGCAGGCCTGCTTAGACACCGTCGTGCCCTACGTTCATGAGCGGCGACAATTCGATCAACCCATCGGTGAGTTTCAGCTCATCCAAGGGAAGCTCGCGGACATGTATGCCTCGACGGCCGCTTGTCGCGCGTACCTTTACGAGGTTGGTCGTGCTCTCGATCGCGGTGAGGATAGTCGCAAAGACGCCGCCGCTGTCATCCTCTATACCGCAGAGGCTGCGACCAAATCCGCGCTTGATGCGATACAAATACTGGGGGGCAACGGTTACACGACGGACTACCCAACCGGACGTTTTTTGAGAGATGCGAAACTGTATGAAATCGGTGCAGGCACCTCCGAAGTGCGGCGGATGCTGATCGGGCGAGAGATATTCCAAGAGACTGCCTAGTTTAAGTCGCTTTCCCAAAACCCCCGGGGGTGGCAGCACGCAGCACTTGCCCTCAACAAGAACAGCAAACGGGAGAGCAATAGTTGATCGCAGGCGATATACTTGTGATTCACGCCAATGAGTAAGTTAGGAGTAGTTGTGTCCCTTGAAAACGTGTCCACCATCGATGACGTACGAATCGATGGAATCGACGACCTCGTCTCTCCTAATGAGATCATCGCTCGTTACCCGGTTCCCACTCAGACAGCCGCATTGATCGAGACAACTCGCAGCCGTATTGCCAAAATCATGCGTGGGGAAGACCCTCGCCTACTGGTCGTGATTGGTCCCTGCTCTATTCACGATGCTGATGCAGCGCTTGACTACGCGCAAAAGCTCATGGGTGTTCGGGCGCAATATGCCGATAAACTCGAAATAGTGATGCGCACCTACTTTGAAAAGCCGCGAACCAGTCTGGGTTGGAAAGGCTACATCAACGACCCATTCCTGGACGACAGTTTCAAAATAAACGATGGATTAGCGCTCGCAAGAGAGCTCTTACTCTCGATCAATAACATGGGGTTACCGACTGCGGGTGAGTTCTTAGATGCCATTACGCCTCAGTATGTCGCGGACCTGATGTCCTGGGGTGCGATCGGTGCGCGGACAACAGAAAGTCAGAACCATCGTCAGCTCGCCTCTGGCTTGTCATGTCCTGTTGGCTTTAAAAATGGAACCGAGGGCAACGTTCAAATTGCAGTCGACGCAATCAGAGCGGCTGGCGCGAGCCATCATTTCTTGTCGGTCACAAAGACTGGCTCTGCTGCGATTGTTAAAACAGCGGGCAACCATGACTGCCACCTAATTTTACGCGGCGGACTCAAGCCCAACTATGATTCGACCAGTGTCCGAGAGGCAGAACTTTTGTTGGAAAACTCGGGACTTACCACGGGGCTGATGGTGGACTGCAGTCACGCAAATAGTCAGAAAGATCACGCGAAACAGATCGGTGTTTGCCAAAGCATCGTTGATCAAAGGCGCCAAGCAGCGTGCCCGATCAAAGGTGTCATGATAGAAAGCCATCTGGTTGGCGGAAATCAGCCAATTGCGCGGCCCGATGCGCTCACCTACGGACAAAGCATCACCGACGCCTGCCTCAGTTGGGCAGACAGCGAGATGCTACTCGACGCCCTCGCCCAGGGATAACTCAGACGACAAGACTGGTCGGCACATCACTCACGAGCGGTACCATTTTCCTTGAGATCGACTCTGCCACGTCCGAAACGTATGTCTTGAGCAACCCAACCCCGCCGCAACTCGTTATCGATCGCTAAAGATCTCTTCGCCTTCAGCAAGGACGCTTTAGCGTGGCTTAGTTAGGGGACTTCACCCAGAGCGTTTCCTCGCCGAAGGTGCTAAATGCTAGGAGAATGCGGGTGCGGAAATGGGTCCGTCAGGCTCATCTGACTCAATTAGCTCAATGATAGGCTGGTTAAAACCGCGTTTTAGTCCTGCAAGCGATCGGCGATTCTTACCCATCATAGGGGCTGCCAACTGTAGTCCCATCTCTTCTAAATCATCCATGGATCCCGTGGCATCGACGACTTCGAGTTCCAAAGCACGACTCGCTGTTAGACGCTCCCCCGTTAACAGCGCTGCCCTGATTGCCAATGGGCTCAATTTGCTGCACACAAGCTCGTTCATTCGCACGGTCAGCGTCATATTCAGATCGACCTCAGGTAGGCAGAAAAACCCTCGGTCTTCTCTCATCACACTGTAGTCAGACGCCAAAACAATCATCGCCCCCAAACCAAACGCATGCCCTGTCACCACTGAAACCACAGGAAACGGCGCGTCGAGTACGCGAGCAAGAACACGCATACATAACTCGGTGAACTCCTTATCGCCACTTGCCATCAAGTAATCTAAGTCCAGTCCCTGACTGAAGTTTTTTCCCTCGCCCGCTAGCAGCAGAACTTGGCATTCCTCATCCGCTATGGCGTTTGTAATTGCCTCATCAAACTGACCCAAGGTTTCAGGGTTGAAGCGGCCTTCTCCGATAAATTGATGACGATGGATAGCTGGCATGGCGGACACTCTCGAACAAATTGTTAGCCGCGAATACTACATGAGCCGGACCGCTATGAGTTAGACTTGTCACTCTTGTTTTAATTCAAAACCATTGGGGGATGCATGACAAAGCTTGAGCAGCTAGCTGCCATGAGTACAGTAGTCGCTGATACAGGTGACATAGACGCAATAGCCAAGCTAAAACCGGTTGACGCGACGACCAATCCCTCATTGTTGCTCAAGGCAGCTGGACTTGGACGCTTTGCGGCAGATGTGGCTTCGCTAAAAGGGACGCCAAACGCGGCTGACGAATTTGCTGTAAGAGTTGGCTCACAAATCGTCGCCCTGGTCCCCGGAGTCATCAGTACCGAAGTCGACGCTCGCCTCTCGTTTGATACGTCGCGCACCATCGAGAAAGCAGAAAAGCTCATTGAGCTTTATGACCGAGAAGGCGTGGCAGCTGACCGTGTACTCATCAAGATCGCCTCGACTTGGGAGGGTATTCAAGCCGCTGCTGAGCTGGAAAAGCGCGGTATTCATTGTAATCTGACGTTATTGTTCGGCTTTGAACAAGCGCGGGCCTGCGCGGATGCAGGCGTTTTCTTAATTTCGCCTTTCGTGGGAAGAATTACTGACTGGTACAAAGCCAACACGGATGTGGTGATTGAAACACCTGCGCAAGATCCCGGCGTGCAGTCGGTGTCCAAGATCTTCAATCACTATAAAACGCACGGCTACGAAACGGTGGTTATGGGCGCGAGTTTTAGGAATACAGCGCAGATCGAGGCGCTTGCGGGTTGCGATAGGCTCACCATTGCACCGGATCTTCTCGATGCGTTAGGTGCGAGCGAAGGTCACTTGCCTGAGGCGCTGAATAAAGCGCAGGCGGCGTCAGCTGCAGGTCGACCCATATCAGAGGCCGAGTTTCGTTTTGAACACAACGAAAGCGCCATGGCCAGCGAGAAGCTCGCTGACGGAATTAGGCGATTTGTCGCTGACCAGGTGAAGTTGGAAGCGGCGCTCGCCTAATTGAGATTCCTTGCTTGTTTCCCAAAGGCCCGGCGTGTCGACATAAAAAGCGCCCATAGGCGCTTTTTTGTTCTAGCCAAACTGCGCCTCGCGCTTCTCGAAAAACGCCGCCACAGCCTCAAGTTGATTGGGCTTATAGATAATCTCAGTCTGCTCAACTGACTCGGCCAAAAGCAGTTCGGCATCGGAAGCCTCGCCCATCATATTCGAAATCTTTTTTGCGGCGCGAATGGCATCTGGATTCTTGCCCGCAATGATTTGAGCCAACTCCAGCGCCCTGGCAAGGGGCTCTTCGTTAATCTCGGTCGCGAAACCATAGCTTTGCGCATCCTCACCTGAAAAAATCTCATTGGTGTAGACAAGGCGACGCAGAATATCGTCACGGACGTTACCCCGCCAAAGTGGATAGCCCGACATATCAGGAACCAGCCCCCATCGCATCTCCATAACAGCACAACGGGTATCAGGGTGGATAATCTTAATGTCGGAGCCCGCCATCAATTGAAGTCCACCGCCAAAACACACGCCATGCACCGCAGAGATAACAGGCACAGGAAGTTGTCGCCATCCCCAACCGAGATTTTGCACCCAATTGGCTTTCCCATGGGTACGAGGAACAAGGTCTGAAGGCGCGTCGTCCTGTAGGCCAAAGCTTCCTAAGTCAAGTCCAGCACAAAATGCGTCGCCCTCACCGCTCAACACTATGGCACGAACACTTCCGTTAGACGCAAGGGTCTCCAGCGCCGCAGTGATGCCCTCAAACATCGCTGGATCGAGCGCATTCATCTTATCGCCCCGGTTTAGTCGGACGTGACAGACACCGTCTGTCGTCTTCATTAATACACGCTCTGCCATCTCTCTTCCTCTCATTACCGTGTTACACGCGGCGACAAATATTGCGAAATGTCATCATAAAGAGATGCCAATCGACCGGCAATTCTTTCTCTCAATCGCGGTAATTCGACGTTGCATAACCTGACAGCGGTTTCCGCAAAATAAGATGCTTCAAGCGTTAGTAAGATGTCGCTAGATCCTGCTCGATTGACCCCCCAAAAAAACCACTTGCGCTTTCCGCCTCAGGGCTATCCATCCAGCGGCATGTGTTTGTCTGCCCTTTTGATGCGTAGCCCCTAGGCCAACCGGCGCGCCCTCGTCCCGACATAACGGAATGGGTTCACCTAATATCGACAAGACCCACTATCGTGTGGGCGGTTTATCAACTCGCTGATGATTTGCAAACCGTTGAGCACAACGGTATTTTCCTGACTCCACCAACAATAACGAGAACATCATGAACTCGATCGCTGATATCAACCCAACGATAGCCGGGTCAATCGAACAGGCCGAAGCCATACGCGGCTCCATGCAGATGAAACTGGACGAGATGCGCCGGGCATACCACCAAGATCCTAACCCCAGCGAAGCCGACCGTAAGCACCACTTAAAACAGCTAAAGAAGCTCATTGGGGAGAACACCGAGGCTATTTCAAAAGCGATCTCTGAAGATTACGGACACCGCTCAGAACACGAGACCATGTTTGCCGAATTTATTGGTACCGGGGGCGGTATTGATGACATCCTCAAAAATCTTAGAAAGTGGATGAAGCCCGAAAAGCGACACATCGATTCCACCATGTTCCCCTTCGCCAGTAACACGGTCATTCCGCAACCTCTAGGCGTCGTTGGTCTCATTGTTCCATGGAACTTCCCTGTGTTTCTGTCGGTGTCCCAGATTGCGATAGCGTTTGCAGCGGGTAATCGTGTGATGGTTAAAATGTCCGAGAATAGCCGCTCACTGACCCGCCTGCTAAGGGAGCTGTCCCCCAAGTACTTGCCAGAAGACAAGCTCGTATTTATTGAAGAGACAGGTGGCGTCGGCATCGAGTTCTCCAAACTCGCCTTTGATCTCATCATCTTTACGGGCTCTGGCGCCACGGGTAGAAAAGTAATGGCCTCCGCCGCAGAAAATCTGACACCCGTGATTCTGGAGTTAGGCGGTAAGTCACCTGCCATTATTGATCCTGACTATGATCTCTCTAAGGCTGCCGAGCGCATCATGTTTGCAAAGCAGTTCAACGCAGGCCAGATATGCGTAAACGTCGATTACGTCATGGTCCACAAATCACAGCTGGATGAATTCATTGAACACTGTAGTACTTGGCTTAAGGCCAACGTACCAACGATTAATTCTGACGACTACACGTCCATGATTGATCAACGAGCCTATGACCGAATGATGGCAACGCTCGAAGACGCACGCGCACAAGGTGCGAAAATCATCAATCCTACAGGCGAGGAGCCGAATCCTGACACACGAAAAGTGCCGGTTCAGTTTGTCGTGGATACATCTCCCGAGATGATCATCCGAAACAGGGAGACCTTCGGTCCGCTTCTTATGATCATGACCTATGAATCGGAAGATGACGTCATCGCTCACGTGAATTCGGGCGACCGACCGCTTGCCATGTACCCGTTCACAAAGAGCAAGAAACTCGCCGACCACTACATCAAATACATCATGTCCGGTGGCGTGAGCATCAACGATGCCCTGCTACATGTGTCCCAGCATGATCTGCCCTTTGGCGGAGTGGGTGGCAGTGGAATGGGTCATTACCATGGTAAGGAAGGGTTTACGTCGTGCTCTAAGATGCGTCCTGTGTTCCACCAGGCCAATTTCACGATCAATAAGTTCATGGGCCCTCCCTATGTAGGTTTCAAAGACAAGATGTACCGGGCTCTGACAAAGAAGAGCATGAAGTAAGGTCCCGCGCCGAGAGCTTCACAAAAAAGGCCCCATATGGGGCCTTTTTTTGTCGCAACTTAGGGCTAATTATTTACCAGAAAGCAGCGTAAATAAGCACGAGAATCAAGCTAATCGCGATGGATGCAACGTTGAACCCCTGTGAAGTGCCGAATCGAATATCCCCCAATACGACAGGCTGACCCTCCTCGGGCGCGCGTGTCAGACGCGATACGACAACCCCGAATGCCACGTTTAGCAGAAAAACCAACCAAATACGCAAGACAAAAGGTAAATCAGGCATGCTCATTTTCAGAACCAGACTTGCAACCACAGAGCCAACGAGCACGGCGTAAGCGCTTGCTTCATTAGCACGACGATCGAAAAAGCCCAGTAAGAAAATGATTACCACGCCTGGGGCGATAAAGCCTGTGTACTCCTGAATGGTTTGAAAGGCACTCTCCATACCACCGAGAAATGGCCGAGCCAGCACCAAAGCGAGCAACATGGCGACAAAGGCAACCACACGACCCACTGTGACAAAGTGCGCCTCGTCTCTGTTCCCAGCCGTGTATTGCCGATAAATATCCATCGTGAAGATAGTGGCAATCGAGTTCATCATGGACGCGAGTGACGACACGATCGCAGCAATTAATGCCGCAAAAACGAGCCCACGCAGCCCCTCGGGTGCGAGCTTCATCAGCTCCCCGTAGGTTCGATCGGACTTTTCATTCAGCACGTTGTAGGCCAGAGCGCCGTCTTGCGCAAGAACGAGCGCCGCAATACCGGGTATCACCACGATAAGCGGAATCAGCAGCTTCAGAAATGCGGCGAAAGCCAGCCCTTTTTGCGCCTCAGCTAAGCTCTCTGCACCCAGTGCTCGCTGAATGATGTATTGGTTGAAACCCCAGTAAGAAAAGTGCAGCACCCATAGGCCGCCCAGCAGGGTCCATATTCCCGGAAGATCACTGTAATTTGGGTGCGATTCGTCGAGAATCATTTGAAAGTGACCCGGCACTTCTTCACTCAGTCTCGAGAGTCCTGCGCCGGCACCATTACCCGCGCCTACTGCATCCAACGCTATCCAGGTAATGGCTAAACCGCCAAAGATGAGTATGACAACCTGAATGATATCGGTCAGTGCCACAGCCTTGAGACCACCATAAATCGAATAAACGACCGCAAAGGCCGCAAGCGCCATCATCGCTATAGTGACATCGAGGCCCGTAAGGCTCTCTATCGCCAAACCGCCTAACCACAGAACAGCTGTGAGGTTCACCGCGGTGTACAGTACGATCCAATAAAACGACATTAGCGTCTTTACGCCGGTGCCATACCGCGTTTGCAAAAACTGCGGCATGGTATAAATCTCGCGCTTCAAGAAAATGGGTAAGAAATACTTCGCGACCAGCAGCAGTACAATGGCGGCTTGCCATTCATAGGCCGCGATCGCCAAACCAACAACAAAGCCTTGACCCGACTGTCCAATAATTTGTTCAGCCGAAATATTGGCAGCAATGAGAGACGCTCCGATCGCCCACCAAGGCAGCGTTCTGCCTGCAAGAAAATAGTCCTCGGTCGTTTTCGCTTGCCCTGAATCGCGTGAAACCCACTGAGCGATAGCAAATAAACCAATGGCATAAACTGCCACAATTGCCAGATCAATAGAGCCCATAATCCCCCCTTTTGTTATTCGTATACGACGAGCAAACCGTAACGCTAGTCGAGCAGCAGTGTGTCGTTAACGAGGTCGGCACACGACGCGATCGAGCGAATCTCCGGCATCGTTGTCAACTTAATCTCCGATATGTCGAGCGTTATATCACCCTCAGTCGCCAGAACGAAGGCTGTATTAACTTGCGCTAAGTTCAAGCCCGCCTCTTGGAAACACGCTACCGGAACAGCCCGCTTAGTCCACTCACCGATGGGTGAATCCAGTAGGACCTTCGTGAAGCGCACAGCGCCTGAACACGGGTATTTACAGTCCATGCGCAGTTCCACCACCGACGTCGGCATACGCTGCACTCTAAACTCGATAGACAAGGCTCCGCCCGCGTCATGGAGCGCCGTTAAATCGGTCGGATACTCTGACTGCATATAGACTTGGGATACACCGGCCCCATTCCCTACAAACGTGACTCGACGAGCGTCCTCTTGAACCAACCGGTCAATAGCCTCAATCGTGACGCTACCTGTTGATGACTGTGAACTGCTCGAAGTAGCCTCCACTTCCCAGTCACTCGCATCGCCTGAAAAGAGTCGCCAGGATCCACGTGGGCCACCATTAAATACTTCCTGGTCCAAGCTGTTGTCTGCTCCGATCATTACCTCAGAGAGCGCCACCCAGGGACGGGACTCATCTACTGTCAGTCCATAACCCAGCGGGAAAATGAACTCGTCCACAGGGAGGTCACGATCGCGTGCATTAACGTCCAAGCCGGGCCAAGCCATGGGTAGCTTTCCCGCAAAGTCGTATTGCATTCGACCCTCGGCATCTCGCAGAAGAACGTCAGCAACGCCCTGCCCCTCGCTTCCGGGAAGCCAGGAGACCACGAAGGCATCGCTGAGATTGAGAATATCGTTTACCCACATTGGGCGACCTGTCAAAAAGACCGCTACCACGGGAATACCGCGTTGCTTCAGCGCTCGCATGCGGGACCGCTCTGCGCGCTGGTCATACCAAGCGACCGAATAGACGTCGCCCTGCATCTCAGCATAAGGCGTCTCACCGAAAACAAAGATCGCCACATCAACCTCTGCAGACTCGTCAGTTGTGACGCTACCTCCTGCAGATTCGATTTGCTGGGTCAGACCCTCAAATATTGACATCGCACCCGGAAAATCTGTGTTGGCGTTGCCAGTACCTTGCCAGCTTATGGTCCATCCGCCGCTTTGCTGTCCAATATTGTCAGCGCCAGGGCCCGCCACCAAATAGCGTCGATCTGCTTGCAAAGGTAGTAGATTGTCGCTGTTTTTGAGGAGAACTTGCGATTTTCGCACGGCCTCGCGCGCCAGAGCGCGGTGCTCAGGGTGCCCAATCTGATCGCGATACTCAGCGGCAAAGGTCGATGGCAGTCCACGGGTGAATAACCCCGCTTTTATTTTCATTACGAGGATGCGCGATACGGCTTCATCAATCCTCGCCTCAGCAATCTCGCCAGAGGCCACTTGCGCCAGTGTATTGTGGTAGAGCGACTTCCACTCGGCAGGCACCATGAGCATGTCCACGCCAGCGTTTATCGCTTGCGCACAGTCATCGTTGGTGCAGCCCGCAACCTCACCAATACCGTTCCAGTCACTAACGACCATGCCTTCAAAACCCATCTCACCTCGAAGCAAATCGGTAAGAATTGCTTTGCTGCCGTGAATTTTGTCGCCATACCAGCTATTAAAGGATGACATGACGCTCATAACATCCTTATCGATCGCTTCCACGTAACCCTGCCCATGGACTGCAATCAACTCATCCAGAGGTAAAGTCGTCTCGCCTCGGTCGTCTCCGCGCAATGTACCGCCGTCCCCAATGAAGTGCTTAGCCGTCGATGCGATCCCTTCGGCCTGCATCGCTTCGACGATTGGAGCAACGAAACTCGCGGCGATGATGGGGTCCGAGCTGAACGATTCGTAAGTTCGCCCCCATCTGGCATCCTTCGCAACCGCAACAGTCGGCGCGAAAATCCAGTCAATGCCTGTTGCTTTGACCTCTCGGGCCGTAGCACCAATGATCTGTTTCACAAGCTCGGGATCACGCGTTGCGCCCAAAGCGATGTTGTGTGGAAACAACGTTGCACCCATCACATTGTTGTGCCCGTGAACGGCATCTGTCCCCCAGACGATGGGTATACCGGCGCTGCCTTCTGAGGTGTCTACCGAGGCCTCGTAGTAGGCATTAGCAAGGTCGACCCAATCCTCTACCGTTGCGTATTTGTTTTCCTGAGGAAATGACCCACCGCCATTTAAAACACTGCCTAAACCGAACTCGCGCACATCCTGTGCAGAAACGTCACGAATTTCGCCCTGAATCATCTGCCCGACTTTATGCCGCAAGGTCAGTTGACTGGTTATGGCGTCGGCACAGGCTTTTATGTCCACTGAAGTGGTCGCAGCTTGAGCGCAGCTCAAATCAACATGGGCGCCCTGTGTAGCTGGCTTCGTGCCGCAACCTGCTAAGGTCATAACGACTAACGTGGAATAGGTGAGGTGTCGTGCAAGGCGCATAGATTACCGCTCGCTCATTGTCAGGAACGCATTTACCACCCCGGGGGCGCTGTCTAAACACGTACTCATTACGTAAGACGCCCCACCGGATGTGACTGAGCCCTGAATTTACTGCCGTAGGATGGGGTGTCGCGAGCAATTTGCGACGGCTGGGGCACCAGAAAAGTCCAAGCGGACTTGGTCTCGTCCGACAACGCACCCACCAGTCGTCCCGCTAATCCTTTAGATTCTCTGGGCAGACCGAGACACCTCAAAAGCTCGCCAAGACAACGCCTTGCAGCGACCGCATTCAGAGCTTCCCATTTACCGCACCGA
>Ga0228672_1000475_pt1 | contig 20301 bp, 15 predicted proteins | sample 90DmetaG_FD_182788 | JGI IMG/M metagenome (GOLD analysis project Ga0228672, IMG submission 182788) | Seawater microbial communities from Monterey Bay, California, United States - 90D | ecosystem: Environmental > Aquatic > Marine > Coastal | place: USA: California | collected 2016-11-08 | reverse complement strand
TAACATGTATCATATTGTCGAAGAGATTTATAAGCGTTGTAAAACACAGGAAAACTTAGAAGATTCGAAAGTTCAAAACTTCGTAAAAGAAATTTATGCGCCATTTACTCCTCAGCAAGTATCGGATAAAATTGCAGAACTGTTGAGTGAGGACGGGATCAACGCTGAGGTTAAAATCATATTTCAATCTATAGAGAACCTTCATAAAGCCTGTCCTAAAAACTTAGGTGATTGGTATTTCACAGGAAATTACCCGACAGTTGGGGGTAATCGAGTTGTAAATAGGGCTTATATAAACTTTTTTGAAGAAAATAATGAAAGAGCATATTGATAAAAACTACAGTTTATCTAGTAAATATGCACTTTATCTAAAATAAGTTTTTACTATCCATTAAACTTATATATTTGAGTCACCATAACATAAGTAGGTTAAGTTCATGGTAGATTTGGGGCAAAAAAGGTGAACGCAAGTTCACCTTTTTTATTTTTCATTATTTTTTAAAATCTACTTTGCAGCAGCAAAACGTGCTTCAACCTCTTTCCAGTTAATGACATTAAAAAACGCTTCAATATAATCTGGTCTACGGTTTTGGTAGTTTAAATAATAAGCGTGTTCCCAAACATCTAATCCTAAAATTGGAGTTCCTCCACATGATAAACCAGGCATTAACGGGTTATCTTGATTTGGTGTAGAACACACCTCAACTTTTCCACCTTTGTGTACACACAACCAAGCCCACCCAGATCCGAACTGCTTTGCAGCAGCCTTACTGAAAGCGGTTTTAAAATCTTCAAAAGAACCATAAGCTCCAAGAATAGCATCTTTAAGTTCGCCAGAAAGGGCTTCTTTTCCTACAGGGTTCATAACTTCCCAAAACAGCGAATGGTTGTAAAATCCACCACCATTATTTCTGACGGCCTTATTGGACATATCCAAATTTTCAAGGATTGTTTCAATGGATTTGTTTTCTAAATCCGTACCTGCAATTGCAGCGTTTAGATTGTTTGTATAACCGTTATGATGTTTAGAATGGTGTATTTCCATTGTTCGTGCGTCAATATTCGGCTCGAGAGCATCGTAAGCGTAATTTAATTTTGGTAATTCAAAAGCCATAAGAATTTATTTTTAAGTGTTTAAATAATAATCCCAAAGTTACAATATTCAAATGATAATTATAAGCATATATAATTAAGATTGTTTATTTTGGTATAAATTTTATTTAGTGAGCGCATCAACATTCAATATCTATAATGCTTCGGCCGGAAGTGGTAAAACATTTACTCTAGTCAAAGAGTATTTAAAAATAGTTTTGACTTCTAATGCTTTTTTGCCCCATCGTCATATCTTGGCAATCACTTTTACAAACAAGGCAGTGGACGAAATGAAAACGCGAATTGTAGAAGCGTTAATGACATTTGCTGAACCTTCTATTTTAACACAGCCCGACGCTTTATTTGAACAAGTCGTAAAAGAGTTAAAACGCTCACCAAAAGAAATTCACCTCAAGTCCAAACAACTTCTTAGCAAAGTTTTGCATAATTATGCTGCCTTTGATATTTCTACCATTGATAAGTTTACTCAAAAACTGATTCGAACTTTCGCACTCGATTTAAAACTTCCTATCAATTTTGAGGTTGAATTAGACACTGACTTTTTACTACAAAAAACGGTCAGTCGTTTGTTAGCCAAAGCTGGAAAAAACAAGGCTCTCACAAAAGTCTTGGTTGAGTTTGCGATTGAAAAAGCAGATGACGATAAAAGTTGGAACATTGCGTTAGATTTGATTAAAACTGCCAAGCTCTTAACAAAAGAATCCGAGCGGCAATTTTTAGAGGAACTCTCGCAACGTTCGTTACAAGATTTTGGCACGTTTAAATCAGCTTTAATAAAAGAAATTGGTGACACAGAATTATTGTTAGTTGAGATATCATCCCAGATTCTAGAGTTGATTACAGCCAGCGGCATTGAGTTTTCAGATTTTACAAGAGGATCCTTACCAAAACACTTTAAGGCGTTAGGTTCCAAAAAGGTTAATCTTAGTTTTACAGCACAATGGCAACAATCCATTGAAACAACCCCACTTTACACTAAAAAAGCACCTCCAAATGTTATTGCTGCGATTGATCAATTACGCCCCCAACTCATAGCAGCATTTTATAAAACAAAAGAAGCGGTTTATCGTATTAGGTACTTGAAAAATATTAGAAAAAACATCACCCCCCTTTCTGTTTTGAACCTAATTAATCAAGAGCTAAAAACAATCAAAAACGAAGAAAATTTATTGATGATTTCTGAATTTAACACGATAATAAGTCAGCAAATAAAAGATCAACCAGCGCCTTATATTTATGAACGGATTGGCGAAAAATTTAATCACTTTTTTATTGATGAATTTCAAGACACTTCCGAATTACAATGGGAAAATTTGACTCCCTTATTAACAAACACATTGGCAGAAGAAAATGGGAGCTCTATGCTGGTAGGCGATGCTAAACAAGCCATTTACCGTTGGAGAGGAGGTAAGGCAGAGCAGTTTATCAATTTACATAATAATACTACCACATTTCCTTTTGATGCAACACCTTCTTACCTGCCAACAAATTATAGAAGTTGCAGAGCAGTGGTTGATTTTAATAACAAGTTTTTTAAGCATTTATCGACAGTTGTTTTCTCAAATGACACTTACAAATCATTATACCAGTCTCCTGCACAATTAGAGTTTAATGAGAAAACGGGCTATGTGAATATTTCTTTTTTAGAGTTTGAAAAAGGTGCAGACAAATCGTTAATGTATGCAGAAAAAGTTCTAAAAATAATTAGGTCTTATTTAGATTCAAGCGAGGAAGCGGCCATGAAAGATATTTGTGTGTTGGTTAGAAAACGAAAAGAAGGTATAGCTGTGGCAAATTTATTAAGCCAATCTAAAATTGATATTGTCTCAAGTGAGACCCTTTTAGTGGCACAGTCTCCTGAGGTAAAACACATTATAAATGTGTTAGAATATGTGCACGAACCATCTAATATGCGTGCCAAATTAGACGTGATAAATTATATTATATCCCATAATGACGTAGGAGATCCACATTTATTTCGCCTAAAGTGTATTCCATTAAATCGCGTCAGTTTTTTTCGAATGTTACAGCCCTTAGGAATTAAGTTTTCCCCCAAAATTGTTTTACAACTATCCATCTATGAGTCTGTTGAGTATATTATTAGCAACTTTAAACTTGCAAAAACTTCAAACGCATACATTCAGTTTTTCCTAGATTTTGTGATTGAATTTACTCAAAAAACAACCTCCAGTATTCGGCAATTTATAGACCACTACGATCTAAAAAAAGATACGTTAAGTGTAGTAACTCCAAAAGGAATAAATGCTGTTCAAATTATGACGGTTCATAAATCTAAAGGATTGGAGTTCCCAGTTGTTATTTTTCCATTTGCGGAGTTGGATATTTATAAAGAACTGGAACCAAAAGAATGGATGAAAATGGAGGGTTTGTATGCGCCTTTTTCTCATTTTTTATTAAACTATAACAAAGATTTTGAAGGATTTGGGGCTCAAGGAGCGGCCATTTTCAAGGCTCATCAGTCAAAATTAGAACTTGATAATATTAACTTGTTATATGTAGCGCTCACTAGGGCGGTTGAGCAGTTGTATATTGTTGGAAATTCAGCGGTTGCTAAAAACGGAGATGAAAATCTTAAAACGTACTCAGGGCTTTTAATTAATTATTTAAAATCATCAGGCTGGTGGAAAGCCGGAACGCTAGAATATCCGTTTGGAACACTTCAAAATATAGAGCCCCCAAAGCCGTCTAAATATCCGACAGTCTATCAGCAAGACTTTATCTCTACTCCGAAGGAGCATTTAAATGTATCAATGACAACAAACGCAGGGTATTTATGGGATACCACCCAAAAAGAGGCGCTTGAGAGAGGAAATTTGATTCACTTATTAATGTCAAAAATTTATACTAAAGAAGACATTGAACTCACACTGAATGATTTTTTTAATGAAGGGGTAATCTCATTAACCCAAAACGAGATGCTTTTAAAAGCTTTGAACACGATTGTTAGTCATCCACAATTAGCAGCCTATTTTAGTTCAGACGTCGAAGTTTACAATGAAAGAGAAATTATGACCTCTTGTGGAAAAATCATAATTCCGGATAGATTGGTTGTTTTCAAAGATTTCACAGCTGTAATTCTTGATTATAAGACTGGTGACTCGAACGAGAAACACGAAACTCAACTCGAAAATTATTCGAAGATTATTGAAGAAATGGGGTATAAGGTCACCAAAAAAATACTAGTGTATATCAATCCAAATTTACGGATTAAAGCCTTCTAATTCAAAGCCGCTCCTGAACATAAAAACAATTAACCTGTTGTTTCTTTGGTAATTAATAGTGCTTTTTTTTTGGAGAATATTTGTTTTATAGAATTAACGGGTTATTTTTGCAAATATAATTTAACAAATTTAAAATACTAAACATGAAAAATCTTAATAGATTATTATTTACAATGTTGCTAGTTTTTGCTATTGGCAATGTAAATGCACAAGATGAAAATAACCCATGGCAAATTACAATTGGTGTTAATGCCGTAGATGTATTTCCAGTTGGAGAAGATGCTCCTCAGGGGGATTATTTCCAAGAATTTTATAACGCGGATGAAAACTGGAACATTCTTCCTTCAGTTTCTTTAATTTCACTACACAAATATATTGAAGATGGTTTTTCAGTAGGTCTCTCAACATCTATTAATAGAATTGATAAATGGGGACGAAATGAAGACGGAACGTCAGTTTCTGTAAACAATTTAATGTATTATGCTGTTGATGGAGACATAAATTATAGTCTTTCAGGTTTACTAAACACTAAAAAAATAGAGCCATTTGTTGGATTTGGTGGAGGATATACTTGGATTGAAGAAGGTCCTTATAACCAATCAGAGAGTGGTTGTGATCTAGTTGGGGCTGGAACATTAAATGGAGCAATTGGATTGTCGTACTGGATTTCTGATAATTTTGGGATCACAGCGCAATCTAGATACAAGCATTCTTTTAATGACGAATTAACACAACATTTCCAACATTCTGTAGCAGTAGCTTTCAAATTTGGAGGAACTGATACGGATGGCGATGGTATATACGATAAACATGATCTTTGTCCAGAAGTTCCTGGTTTAGAGGAATTCAGCGGTTGTCCAGATACAGATGGCGATGGAATTGAAGATTCAAAAGACACTTGTCCAGAATTAGCTGGTTTAGCTGAATATAATGGATGTCCAGATACAGACGGAGATGGCGTATCTGACAACAACGACACATGTCCAAACGAAGCAGGATTGAAAGCGTTAGCAGGATGTCCAGATGCAGATGCAGATGGTTTAGCAAATGCTCAAGACGAATGTCCAAATGAGGCAGGTCCAGTTGCGAACAACGGATGCCCTTGGAAAGATGGTGATAGTGATGGTGTTTTAGATAAAGATGATAACTGTCCTTCGGAAGCAGGAACTGTTGCAAACAATGGTTGCCCAGAAGTTATCTTCCCTTCAGAAGAAGATCAAAACCAACTTATCAACTACTCCAGAACAATCAACTTTGCACTAGGAAAGTCAAGCTTCAAAGAAGATGCTTATCCAACATTAAAGGCAATTACAGCGATCTTGAAAGAGTATCCAAAAGCTAGTTTTGTTGTAGAAGGACACACTGATAGTACTGGAACTAACGCAAACTTTAACCAATTACTTTCAGAAAGAAGAGCTGAAAAAGTAGTAGAATACTTAGTAGAAAATGGTGTTGCAGCAGACCGTTTAACTTCGGCTGGTTTTGGTGAAAACAAACCAATTGAATCAAACATGACTGCCCCAGGAAGGTCTGCAAACAGACGTGTAGAAGTAAAATTAGCAGAATAGGTTTTACTATCTTTACAATAAATAAAAAGTTAAAAACGCTTCGCAATTGCGAAGCGTTTTTTATTTTTATAACATGACAAGTTTTATTTATGACGTTCTTAAAGATCTGGACATACAATCGAAAGATGTTTCCAAGCTTAGCCTCATTCTTCCCAACAAGCGGGCGGGTATATTTCTTAAAGCGGAATGGGCTAAATTAAATAAAACAACGAGGTTTTTACCTCATATAATCGCGATTGAAACCTTTATAGAAGAACTGTCTCAACTGAGGCTTCTTAGTAATACCGAATTAATATTTGAGTTTTATGAGGTTTATTTACAACATACCCCTTTAAATGAAAGAGATTCATTTGATAGGTTTTCAAAATGGGCTCCGATTGTTCTTCAAGATTTTAATGAAATTGATCGCTATCTAATTGCTCAGAATCAAATTTTTGAATACTTGTCTGCAATTCAAGAACTCAATCACTGGTCTTTAGATCCAAATTCAACACCACTAATCAAAGGGTATTTGTCGTTTTGGAAAAAAATACAAACTTACTATACAAAATTCACGGATCACTTGCTTCAAAAAGGGGAAGGATATCAAGGCTTAATTTATAGGGAAGCTGTTGAAAATTTAGAGGCTTATATCCAAAACAACCCAAACAAATCACACGTCTTTTTAGGATTTAATGCGTTGAATGCCTCTGAATCCACGATTATTCAGGAGTTGCTCCAGCAAGACAAAGCCAAAATTTATTGGGATATTGATCAGAAGTTTTTAGAGTCAGCCCAACACGATGCAGGCTATTTTATAAGACAACACCAGAAAAATTGGAGCCATTTCAAATCACAACCTTTTAAGTGGGTTTCTAAGCATTATAAGAGCCCCAAAAACATTTCAGTTGTAGGAACCCCAAAAAATATAGGTCAGGTTAAGTATGTAGGGACATTGTTACAACAGTTATACTCCGAAAATAAACTTCAAAATACAGCTCTAGTTTTAGCCAATGAAGAGCTACTGGTTCCAATATTAAATTCCATTCCAAGTGCTATAGAAGACATCAATATTACCATGGGGTTACCATTAAAGCAAATTCCTTTTTCAGCCTTTATTGATCAATGGTTCCACCTTCACAAAGAATCTTCTACAATATTTTATTTTCAAGACGTGATAGGTCTATTATCACATCAATTTGTCCGTCCCTTGTTTCAAAATAAAGACCAAGACGTTGCTCAATTAATTATTACTACGACCAAACATCGAAATCTAATAGACCTTTCTAAAGAACAAATAATTTCCATTGCGCCCGATCATAAAGACAATCTAGAACTTTTGTTTGAGGCTTGGAACGACCAACCCAAGACTGCAATCGAAAGGGTTTTGCAGTTTATTTTTAGACTTAAAACCCATTACGGTACATCTAAAAATAAGCATCTATTGGCTTTAGAATATTTATATCGGTTCTCAGAAATTTTCAACCACCTACAACGTTTAAATAGCACCTATAATTACATTACAAGTGTCAAAGTTTTAAAAGGTCTTTATAAGGAATTATTAAGTCTTGAAACGTTGGATTTTAAGGGACAACCCTTAAAAGGACTTCAGATCATGGGAATGTTAGAGTCTCGTGTTTTAGATTTTGAAACGGTTATAATTCTCTCTGTAAATGAAGGCGTTTTGCCAGCGGGTAAAACAAACAACTCCTTCATCCCTTTTGATGTAAAAATTGAAAATGGACTTCCGACCTACAAAGAAAAAGACGCGGTTTATACCTATCATTTTTACCGATTGCTTCAGCGCGCTAAGAATGCGCATATTATTTATAACACAGAACCTGATGTATTAAGTGGTGGCGAACGCAGTCGTTTTATAACACAGTTAGAATTTGAAGCACACCATCCCTTAGACCATAAAATAATAATTCCGGAAACCCCACAAATTACTTCACAATTATTAACGGTAAAGAAGACACCTGAAATCATATCAAAACTCAAAAGCGTAGCTGCTAAAGGGTTTTCGCCCTCTTCATTGAGTCAATACATTCGAAATCCAATTGATTTTTATAATCAGAAAATATTAGACGTTAAGGAAGATATCCTTTTAGAAGAAACAATTGCGGCAAACACATTTGGAAGTGTAATTCACAACACATTGGAAGCATTTTACAAGCCATTCATTGGACAGGTATTGGAGCCGTCAATGCTTACGGGATTAACATCTAAAATTGACACTACGGTGGCCTATTATTTTAAGGCTCTTTATAAGGAGGGTGACATTTCTAAGGGATTTAATCTTATTAGTTTTGAAATTGCTAAACGTTATATTTCAAATTTTTTATCCTATGAATTGGCGTGTATCAATAATGGAGATGAGATTCTAATTGAAGCAATCGAGTCCAAAATGGCTGTTAGTATTGATATCCCCGAACTCCAGACTCCTATTAAATTGATTGGAACCATAGACCGTATTGACGTATGTAACGGCACACGCAGAATTATAGACTACAAAACTGCTCAAGTGTCCCAATCTGAATTGGAAGTGGTTAATTGGGACGACATCACAAGCGACTATAAAGCCTTTAGTAAAAGTTTTCAAATCATGACCTATGCATACATGTTAAATGCTGTAACACCCTTTACAAATCCTGTTGAAGCAGGGGTTATTTCTTTTAAAAATCTTAAATCGGGATTGCTAAAGTTTGCTAAAAAAGACAAACCAGGGGCGTATGCCAAAAAAACAACCCTATTATCCAGAGATCTTTTAGTGCGCTATGAGCACGAACTTAAAACTCTCCTACTTGAGCTTTTTAATCCAGATATTGATATTATTGAAAAAGAAGTTTAGATGGTTGTAGAAGTATTAAATACAGTAATTAAAGGACCGCATCGTTTGCCAATCGTACTAGATGTATTCTACAATAATAATGTAGAGCACGCACCACTTCTTATTTTTTGCCATGGCTATAAAGGGTTTAAAGATTGGGGTGCTTGGAATTTATTTGCAAAGACATTTGCAAAATCTGGTATTGCCGTTTTGAAATTTAATTTTTCTCACAATGGTGGAACCGTTGAGCAGCCAATTGATTTTCCAGACCTTGAAGCATTTGGTCATAATAACTATACTAAAGAATTAGACGATTTGAATCAAGTGTTGGATTGGGTCGAAACAACGTATTCGACACACCCAAACATAAGCCCGTTAAAGATTACCCTTGTAGGCCACAGTCGTGGTGGAGGGATTGCCACTCTAAAAGCAGCTGAGGATTCCCGTGTTAAAACACTTGTGAGTCTTGCAGGAGTTTCAGACTTTGATTCTAGATTTCCCAAAGGAGCCGATCTTGAGGTTTGGAAATCCACAGGTGTTCATTTTGTTATGAATGGACGCACCAAACAACAGATGCCTCACTATTATCAATTTTATGAAGACTTTGTAGCAAATGCGTCCAGGCTTACGATTCAGACTGCTGCTAAAAAGTTAAAACAACCTCATTTAATTATTCATGGAGATACAGACACAAGTGTGGGGTTGGAAGAAGCTTTCGCATTGCATCAATGGAATCCAGAGAGTGAGTTGATTGTAATAGAGGGAGCAAACCATGTGTTTGGCAGCCATCATCCTTGGGATTTTAGTGAATTATCTCCTTATTTACAGCAGATTCACCCAAAAATTACCCAGTTTATTAACAATTTACCCTAGTTCTTAAAAAAAAGAGCATTTATCTGATATTTTTTTTGGAAAGAACAAACTAATTTTTGTAATTTAGACTAAAATAAATATATATTATGGGATATTCATTCAAAAATAGTAAAGGAAAGACGTATTTTTTACACACTAAAGATGTAATTCTTAAAGGTGGTAGAGAACAAACTATCTATTATTTCGCTAAAGATGAGCGTAGTAATGCATGTGATCTTCCTGCTGGAAAAAAGATTGTAGAAAACGAAAAAACAGGATTACCTTTTGTAAAAAAGGCCTAAAGTTTTCAATCTTTAAAAAAACCCACTCTTAATGAGTGGGTTTTTTTTGCTAATAATATTAGCTCCAGGTTTTATCCTTTTCTGAACGGATAAGTGTATAAAGCATAATTAAGGAAATAGCAAAATGCATATAGCCAAATTGAAGCGGTATTTCAAGGATGTTGTTTAAAACAACATATCCTTGAAACAGATTAAGAGCTAAAATAGAGTATCCAATTCTTTTACTCAGGGCCATGGCGGCTAGGTCTTTGTGGGCATAAGGCATGTTTGATGGTAGTGTGAGAATTATTTGTATCAGAAACATCATTATGACAAACAAACGTAGGATATTGTTATCTGGGTGCTCTAAAGATAGCCCATATGAACAGGCCCCTAATGTTGAACCTGAAGTGGTGGAAGCTTACGAAGCGTTGAATGTGTCTTATGGCCCAGATGAAAATCAAGTGTTTGATATTTACCTTCCCGAAAACCGAACCAATGCAACTAAAATTATAATTTTGATTCACGGAGGCAGTTGGGTTTCTGGAGATAAGTCGGATATGGACACCATTAAAGCGTTCATTTCAACACTCCACCCAGATGTTGGAATTATTAATATGAATTATACCTTGGCGGGGATTAACAACCCTCCAGTTCCAATGCAAACTGACGATATTTCATCGGTGGTTGATTATATTTCTAGTAACAAATCTTCACTTATTGTCAGTGATGATATTGGTTTTATTGGAGTGAGTGCAGGTGCTAATTTATCGCTATTGTGGAGTTATGCTTATGACATAAATAATCAAGTTGATATGGTTTGTAGCATTGTTGGTCCAGTCAACTTTACAGATCCTGCCTACTACAACAATCCGATATATCAACCAGTTTATCAATTGTTTGGCAATCTTTCTATAGAATTTTTAGAATCGGCAAGTCCTTATCACTGAGCCACCACAACTTCGCCACCAACTCTGTTGTTTTATGGCGGTTTGGACCCCTTGGTTCCAACCTCACAAGGGGTGGATATGGATGCGCAACTTACCACTTTAGGAGTCACACATGAGTTTCACTTTTATCCAGATGAAGGTCATGGATGGGAGGGTGCAAATCTGATAGACACCACAACAAAGATTTCATCCTATATAGAGACGTATATAGAAACGGAATAATTCTAGTTTTTAGTGGGGATTTTGATACCACAGTGTTTTATAATTTTATGGTTTTAATATTTTATTCATATATTTAAACATAACATTAAATTTAGTTTCTATGGAAAATATTTCAATTTTGGCACAGCTTATTGTTTCAATGTCTGTAATTATTGTGTGGGTTTTCAGATACGATAATATCGTTTTAGAATTTAAGCAATATGACTTGTCTCGTTTGGTTAGAAATGCAGTGGGCGCATCAAAAATTGCACTAGCAACCGTTTTGATTTTAGGGATTTGGCATCAAGAATTCTTAGTTCCTGCAGCACTAGCAATGGCATTTTTAATGCTAAGTGCTCAATATTTTCATATGAAAGTAAACAATCCTTTTGTAAAATTCATTCCCTCTTTTATCCTTTTACTACTGTGCTTATTTATTGCAGCCTTTAATTATGGTTTACTGTAAGGGATGGGTTTTAACTTAATTATCCTTTTATTTTCGGCGGTTTCGTTTATTTTTTATGGGTTTTCTTCTTTCTTTTCAAAGCGGATGCTTTCGGAGTATGAGCGTTGGGGCTATAAAAATCAACGTATTTTATTGGGGTGTTTGCAGTTGTTAGGAGGCATTGGCTTGTTCTTGGGGATCGTAAATTCTTTATTACTATCGGTTGCGTCCTTTTTATTAACGTTTATGATGCTCACTGCGGTTTATGTAAGAATCAAAATAAAAGACAGCATCATTCAAATGTTTCCAGCCATTCTATATACGGTAGTAAATTTTATAATTTTATACAATTCACTAGTTTGAGACCAATCAAAGAGCTTAGGTTTTATAACCAATTATAAGTTTTGTTAGTGTAACAACAGCTTTGTTGGAAAACAAATTACTATTGATGTGTTTTGTTGTTCTAGGCTTGTTTTCTCTCAGAGTTGTCCATAGGAAATCTACCTTGATTCCCGATGCCGTCCATGTCGATAACATCATATGCATTTTGATGCTCGTTGCGTTGTATTTTGTGTTGTCTTGAAATGATTGTCAACAAAAAATAGACGTAAACTATAAAGATAATAAACCCGAAAATAAATATAAGTAAATTCATTTTTTTCTTCTTTGTCTAATGGCAATGGAAAGTGATAAAATCGATGGAACCCAAATCCCTACAAAAATGCCTTCAAGTTTGTTTCCAGTAAACCAAAGCGTGACAGACATCAAAAACGAAATGAATGCCAATAAAATAGGATAATAGGTTTCGATAAAGTCTTTCATTGTTTTTTTTGTAAAATTAACCAAGATTAAGTGAATAAATGTTACTAAAGTTATAAATTTTAAACACATTTATTAAATATTTTCTTAAAAAAATAGGATTTTATCATAAGAAAAACAAGCTTTAAGTGGCTTAAATAGCTAAATCCAAAATGATTAATTCTACTTTTATTAACTTTATCAAATAGATAAAATAGTCGCAAACAAAAATTATAAAATGATAAAAAAATGTCTCCTTTTAAGTTTAGTGTTTTTAGGACTTCAATCGTGTGTTGCCCAACAAAACAACGAATTCGTTACAATATACTTAGTGAGACACTCCGAAAAAGACTTAGCACCCAATAATCATTCAGACCCTCCACTTACTCAATGTGGAGAGCAACGCTCCGAGAATCTAAGTCATTTTCTTAAAGATGTACCTCTTGACGTCATATACAGCACAGACTATATTCGCACTAAAAGTACTGCGCTACCAACAGCCAGATCAAAAGAACTTGAGATTCGTGAGTATAACCCTAATAAACTAGAAGAATTTTCAAAAGAATTAATGGAACGCAAACAAAATGCACTTGTTGTAGGTCACAGCAATACAACAGCGGTTCTTGCTGGGCTTTTGGTGGGAGAAGAAATGGGGCCCTTTGATTTAGATAGTTATGACCGGGTTTATCAGGTTTTAATTTATAAAAACGAAGGACAGCTTCAGTTATTTCATACCGCTTTTGAATGTGTTGATTAAAAGGCAATAGTGGTAAAATCCGAACATACAAGCTTGTTTAATGAGATTGCAATAAAATTAAACAAAATTCCTTCATTGCCTTTTTTGTTTTAAAAACCGGAATTAACAATTTACTTCTTAAATTAACATATGTTTTTGGTTTTCAGGACTCAAAACATCAAATTAACTTTATTTAAAGATTAAACATTTGTATCTTTAATGTTTTCATAGTTACATTAACCAAAACTTTTTTGATGATTAAGAAATTTTTACTGGCGCTTCTTTGCTCTATTATGCTCTATAGTTTTTGCGATGCTCAAAACGTACCAATAGATAATTATTCTGTAAATGGTCTTGGACAAGTACAACTATCAATTCAAGCTCAAGCAGGAAAATATTATATACTTCATGCCCAACACAACTCCTCATATAATTGGGCGGTTTCAATGACAATAGGAGTTAATGGCACCATGTCAATTTCTGAATCATTGGCAGCGTATCCACTAGAAAATTATTCTATTACCGAACATGATATCGCAGCACCAGATGATTATGATGGAGACGGCATAGATGATGTTACAGAATTTTATAATATGCCTACGGATTCGCCTTTTAATTATGCAGCACCTATTGATCTAATTGATGGCTCCACTTCAATTCCGGATGCCGAAACCTTTATGGAGTTGGCAACGGTAAATAATGTGGGCTGGGCACCATTTCTTGATGATCAATTGTATGTAAAGTTTGGGATACTTAATAGAGATAGCGCTCAACCACAGGTCTATTTTATTAATAGCAACACCTACACTATTCATGCAAGTTTTTGGAGTGGAATCGGAGCATCTGTCACAGGCGATGATGGCTCTGGAGAGATTGTATTTAATCCTAATGATATTCTTCCAAACGGAACTATTGGGAGTTACTCATTCAACTTTTCCTTTGGAAATGCCTATAATTTTGAAGCGACTCAAAGAACCTTTGAATTATTAGCAGCAAGTATGCCTTTTCTGCAAAATAATATGAACCACTTTATAGGGCAATCTGATGAAGACGATCATCTTAATAACTATGCAGATGATTTTGAAGGAACCAGAGTCGATGTTGTTTTAGAATCTGATGTTTTTGCTGAAATTAACTACATCCCTTTTCATGAAGCCGAAGGTTATGGGTTTTTTAAGCACATGACAGACCTAAATGAAACTCCCGGAAGTAGAGATATTGTTCTTTATGATGCTTTACCAAATTCATTACCTAGAGTAGGTGGAATCATAACCTCTGTCATTCAAACACCATTATCGCACGTTAATTTAAGAGCGATTCAAGATAATGTTCCAAATGCCTACATTGCTGATCCGTTATTAAACCCCGATATCGCAAACCTATTAGGGGGCTATGTTTATTATAAGGTAGAAAATGAGCGGTATGAAATTCGTGAAGCCACTCTAACTGAAGTGAATAACTGGTATGAAGACCTTAGACCAACAGAACCACAAATTCCAATTCGAGATTTAAGCATCACGGAGATCATGCCCCTAGATGATATAGGGTTTGAAATGTCTACAGCATTTGGGGCAAAGTGTTCAAACCTTGCAACCATGCGATCTTTTGATCTTCCTGTGGGCACTATACCCGATGGGTTTGGAATTCCATTTTACTACTATGATGAATTTATGCAGTTTAATAACTTTTATCAAGAAGCACAGGTCATGATAGATAATCCTAGCTTTCAAACGGACCTTAACTTTCGTATTGACCGTTTAAGAGATTTTAGAAGAGCCATTAAAGACGCTCCAATGCCACAATGGATGATGGATGACCTTCAAGCCATGCATGATGATTTTCCTGAAGGAACAGCCGTTAGATGTCGATCAAGCACTAATAACGAGGATTTACCCGGATTTAGTGGTGCGGGTCTATATACCTCTAAAACCCAATATTTAGATGAAGGACATATTTCTAAATCAATCAAACAGGTTTATGCAAGTATGTGGAATTTTAGAGCCTATGAAGAAAGAGATTTCTATCGTGTAGATCACTTTGTAGCCGCTATGGGAATTCTATGTCACCCCAGTTTTCAAGAGGAACAATCCAACGGGGTAGGAATTAGTATTGACCCCATTTACGAAACAGAAGACACCTTTTATCTAAACACCCAAGTGGGGGAATCGTTGATTACAAACCCTGATCCGAACTCGGTACCAGAAGAAATTTTATTGTATGAAGACCCTGATCAAGGAGGGGGGTATCTTGTATTAAGGCTTTCCAATTTAGTAAATCCAGGAGAGTTGGTAATGGATCAAATCTATTTAGACCAAATGAGAGATTATCTCAGTGTTATTCATGACGGTTTTGCAGTGCTCTATGATGTTGTGGGGGCAGATGATTTTGGAATAGATATTGAATATAAGGTCACCGCACAAGACCAATTGATTGTCAAACAAGCCAGACCTTGGGTGTCATTTTGGGCAGATATTAATGGAGATAATGATTTGGGGGTTATAGCAATTACCGAGCCGCAATCCTCCTCTAGCCTAGGTAACAATGAGCTTGTAACAATAACAATTGCCAATCAAGGGTTAAATGCCATGAATAATTTTGATATCGAGTTGGTCGTGGACGGTCAATCGGTGGAAACAATTACAATTTCGCAACCAATTGAACCTTTTACCGAAGCGGATTTCCAATTTACAGTGCCACAAGATTTTTCAGCTATTGGAGAATATAATGTCACAGTAATTGTGAGCCATCCAGATGATGAATACGAAAATAACAACACCTTAAACCTTGTTTTAAATAAGGTTCAAGAGTTGGATGCAGCGCTTTCAATTGAAGAACTCTCGGTTCTTTGTAATGATGAGGTTGAAGTTGATGCAGTCATTACTAACCAAGGAGACACCACGATTACCACTGTGCAAATTGAAGTTGTCGTGAATGGCACAGTTGTAGGACTTATTAACGCTGATGTTGACATCCCATTTTTGGAACAAGAAACAGTCACAATAGCTATTGATAACAATCTTCAAGAAAACAATGCCATTACACTAAACGTGTTAAACGTAAACAACCAAACAGATGGAGACGGAACTAATAATTCTGCTTCCACAACAACAACCCTTGATTCAAATTACGATACCATTACATTAAGTTTCATCGCCGATAATTATCCTCAGGAAACCTCTTGGAAACTCATAGACGAATCTAATGAAATTATTTCTACAGGGGCTTTATCAAATGGTACGGAGTTTTATACTGAAGATATTTGTGTGGATTATAGCTCATGCTTCACTCTGTACGTTTACGATTCCTATGGCGATGGAATTTGTTGTGGCTATGGCGAAGGAAGCTTTCAGGTTTTGGACGCCTCCGGGAACACTATTCTTGTAAATGATGGTGACTTTGGCAATTATGCGGAAGAGACATTTTGCCTTGATGATTCTGGGTGTGAAATTACTGCGGATATAAATATATCGCATGCTACCTCTTCCTCAGCCAATGATGGTGTCATTACAATTAATATAAGTTCTGGGTTGAGTCCATTTCAATACAGTATTGATGGAGGAGAAACTCTTTCCGATTCAAACACCTTTGTTAATTTACCACCAGGAAATTATAATGTACTTATTATAGGTGCATCTGGGATTTGCACATTTGAGGAGAGCGCATCTGTTGAGTCCTGTAATTTTACTTCAGTTGATATTGAAGCGTCTACAGTCTCATCTGTTACTTCAACAAATGGATCTATTGTTATTACCCCAACATCAGGAGTTGGCCCTTATCAATTTAGTATTGATGGAGGTCAAACCTTTGTTTCAAATAATGTATTTAATAATCTAGCTGTAGGCGATTATAATATAGTTGTAAACGACGGTTCAGAAATTTGTTCCTATGAGGTAGCTGTTCCTATTGAAGTCGAAGGATTGGTAATTAATGAGATTAACTACAGATCAAGTCTTTCATTTAATCCTGGCGACTGGATTGAGCTTTATAATCCAAAATCAACAGCCATTGACCTTTCAAATTGGCAAATTAGAGACGACAATAACACGCATATATTTGTAGTTCCAGAGGGAACTCAAATTGCAGCAAATGGATTTTTAGTGTTTGTTAAAGATGCCGCTGCTTTCAGTAGTGTATTTCCTAATACGCCTTTTATAGGGGAGTTAGACTTTGGGTTTGGAGGATCTGATGCCGTTAGGGTGTACAACTCCGAGAGCAAAATTTCAGATGAAGTGTATTATGATTCTGTAGCTCCATGGCCAACTTGTGCAGACGAAACAGGAAACACATTGGAGCTGATCACTCCAGATTTGGATAACGAATTGCCAGAACACTGGAGTTGTATCAATGACAATGGAAGTCCGAATGCAGTTAATAGCCCAGGACTTTCTGTTGACAATGTAGATTCTAATTCGATAGCACTGTATCCAAACCCTGTAAAAAACACGCTTTATATTAAAGGAAATTCAGGAAGTTATGACATCGAAGTGTACTCAATCCTCGGCCAACGCGTTATGACAGATTTCGATGTTAATGAAATAGATCTAACGTCATTTAATGAGGGGGTTTACTTAATACGCGTAAGTACAGAAACCACTACAACGGTAAAACGCATTATCAAGTTTTAAAACCTGATAATGCGTTTTTGTAGTGAAAACGTCGTCTATTTTTTAGGAGTTATAAGAAGAAAAGGTACCTATGATTATTTCATAGCTCTTACGACTGGCGATCCCAGGATTCCGGCCACACAATATTGGTTTGTAAGCTCAATTAAATCCGAAAACATTTTTTCTCTTTGTTGTCCTAGTGCCATATGGGCTTGTGCTCCCTCAGGGCCGTTATAGATTTCGGTTATTCCATAGAGTGTATTTCCTGTTTCACCACTAGAGGGATCTAGAGGGTTATTGAGCTCAGGAGCCTTAAATACAGCATAACAAAGAACTAAAGGTTCATTGTCTCCCTCAATAAAGTGAGTTTTTCTCATAAACGTTTCGTGAGTTTCAAAAAAATCATCCATTCTTTTAGTGTTTTCATTTGGAACACAAAATGAAATATGAAACCCAACACATCCTGTTTTAATCGTCATAATTTTTTAAGTTTAGAATTCAGACTAAAGTTAAAAAAATTATTTGCAAAATGCAAGTGATTTAATCCGTAAAACAAACGTCTAACCGTTGCGACACAATTCTATGGTACGGCTTTTAAAATTTATTAAGGAACGCAAAAGATGTTATCCATACGTTATATAGTAGCGAAGATGAATAAAGCGGAGAATAAGAGCAGTTTATTCATAATTTTGTTGGCATAACATAAAAGAATAATATAACACATATAGGCCCAATGACATCCATAACGGTTCCTTCTCCATGAAATAATTTAAATACTGCATAAATTACCCAAACAATCAGTACAAATAGTGTAATCTTGCTTAAAGGGGTTATTAGTTTTTTATAATTCATAACTAAGATATAATGAATGGAAGTTTAATTATTTAACCGAAAAACTTAAAGAAGAAAATATGCCTAAGGTTTTGGTTTTTTATTAGTATCTTCTTTTTTCCAAATATATTTTCTAAACATTATAGTCAACCCTCCAAGTAGAATAACTAATCCATTAGGGTAATTATCAAACTCATAATCGTTGGAGATATACCCGTAAGCAATCCATATTGATCCAATGATAGCTGCAATGAGTCCGTCATTCTCTTTAATAAATTTTTTCATACTAAAATATAAGAAATGTAAGTTTAACCTTAAGAGGTTTAGAAATAGCTGAACTTAAAGAAGAAAATATACCTATGGTTTGTTACTTTTAATTAAAGTTATCAATGAATCTCTTTTCTTTGAATAATTATCAAGTTGTGAGATTTTAACTTCCATAAAACTTATTTTTTGAACCATTAAAGCCTTAAACTTAGAATCCTTCTGCATAATTTTGAAAATACTATTAACTAATTTTTCGTCATAATTAAACCAAAAATTTTTAGCATAAATTGCTGTATAGTTGTTTACAAAAAAATCATCTGCTTTATCTGCAATTTTTTGTTCAGAATCAATAAGATTTAGTATTACATTATGATGTAATTTATAGACTTCATCGATAAGAACTTTTAGCTCTGAGGGTTCTATAATATTAAAGCTTCCATCGTTTACGATAGAGTTATAAATTGACCTTGATGGTCTAAATTTTGCTACACTAAAAAAAGGGTTTAATGGAGAAAGTTTTTTAGGATATTTTTTTATTTCTTCTGTAGTTAATGAATCCAATAGTAATTTGTTTACATACTCAAACTCTCTTTTAAAATTCAGTTTCGTTTTGTCAATATAAGCTTGGTTAGATTCAAGTTCACTTAGGAGATTGTCAATAATTAATGCTCTTTTTGTGTCAATTTGAATATCATTTCTAATGTTTTGAACAAAAAAAGAAAACGTTATGCCCATTACAATAACAAAAAATTCTAATGTGTATTTAATAAAATACTTTTTCATATTAAATCAATTTAATCAAATATAAGAAATGTTAATCTAACCTATTTAAGAGGGTTGGAAATAGCTGAACTGAAAGAAGACGATATGCCTATGGTTTAAAAAACGGGTTTCGGTAGTGTCCATTGGGGCGTGTTATAATAAAAATAATCTGAATAAATAACATTCACAACATTCCACATGGATAAATCTTGATTAAATGCAGAGTTATCTCTAAACATGTTATTCATATTAGTCACACTGCTTGTATTCCAATTCCCAATATCTTGGTTAAATGCAGAGTTATTAGAAAACATATCGATCATTCTGGTTACATTGCTTGTATCCCAAGAACCAATATCTTGGTTAAATACAGAGTTCCATTCAAACATATCAGACATATTAGTCACACTACTAACATCCCAAGAACCAATATCTTGGTTAAATGCTGAGTTGTGTTGAAACATACCAGACATACTAGTCACACCACTAACATCCCAATTACTAATATCTTGGTTAAATGCTGAGTTGTGTTGAAACATACCAGACATACTAGTCACACCACTAACATCCCAATTACTAATATCTTGGTTAAATGCAGAGTTACCAGCAAACATCCCAGACATATTAGTCACACCACTAACATCCCAATTACTAATATTTTGGTTAAATGCTGAGTTATTTCTAAACATGTTATTCATACTAGTCACACCACTAACATCCCAATTACTAATATCTTGGTTAAATGCTGAGTTGTCTTGAAACATACCATCCATACTAAGAACATTTGAAGTATCCCAATTACTAATATCTTGGTTAAATGCTGAGTTAGCTTGAAACATATT
>Ga0228672_1000469_pt1 | contig 20403 bp, 23 predicted proteins | sample 90DmetaG_FD_182788 | JGI IMG/M metagenome (GOLD analysis project Ga0228672, IMG submission 182788) | Seawater microbial communities from Monterey Bay, California, United States - 90D | ecosystem: Environmental > Aquatic > Marine > Coastal | place: USA: California | collected 2016-11-08 | reverse complement strand
CAATGCTTGGCGCTGTCTCAAGTGGTTTCTTCTCGAGCATCCATGAATCAATGCAAAAAATGTCACAATTAGGTAAAGTTCTAACGCCTGTAACAGGTGATTTAGCTACCTTGCATCAAAAACGATATAGTAAGTTTAAATTACTTCAAGCTGCTTCAAGGGAAACCTAAAATCAAACGAAATTTGGACTTTAGTTTAAGCTGACATATAATCATAGTGAAATGATCACTGAAATAAATGACAAAATCACAATCTGGAGAAAGTTTGATCTTGCAAAACTTTCCATGGATAAAACTAGTCCACCCAATATATTATTCAACGAAGAGCAAATTTCAATAAATGACCGCTGGTTTGATATTCTATCTCCAAGTGAGCTGGTTCGAACGAGGAACAAAGAAGATGGTTACTATAGAGTAATTTATATTCAAATTAATTTTGATAGTGGTGAATATTATATTGGCAAGGCTAATCGTCCAACATGGAAACAACTAGAGCGATATCAAGGGTCGGGATTAAAATTTAAAAACAAATTTAATAAACATCGGAATAATTTCGTAAGATTTTATATAGCATCATGCAAAAACTCTGAAGAAACCGAATTACTTGAATCATCGATACTTACTCAAGAGATATTATCTGATGAAAAGTGTCTTAATCTTGTGGCTGGAGGCGGAGGATTGAATAAACACACTACAAGCGCTGAAACAAGTGAGAAAAAAAGAGCGCATATGCAAAGACATCCTGAACAATACCAGCCAATGCTTAAGGCGGCTAAAAAGGCTTTTCAATCAGGAGATACTCAAGCACTAAAAGATCGTAACCAAAGAATTAAAGAAACAATGAGTGATAAGAAATATCGCGATATGACTCGTACGCGTATAGAAAAATGGATACAAGAAAATCCAGAAAAATATAAAGAATCTAGAAAGAAAAATGTCGAATCACTCCAAAGCACTCAAAGTAAAGAAAAACGAAAAGCTAGCCTTAATTCATGGATTGAAAAAAACCCTGAAAAACATAAAGTCTGGCAAGAGAAATTAATCAAATCTCGCACAACTCCAGAGGCTATTGCAAAACGAAAGGCATCATTAAAAAAGTGGCGTTATAAAAATCCACAACAAGCTGCAGAAAATGCGAAAAAAAGAACTAATGCTTCAGTAGCTAAAACCAGCAAAGAGGTTTGTATGATTGATTTAGAATCTGGTAATACCTTAAAAACTTTCCCAAGTCAGCATGCAGCTGCAAGATGGCTGGTAGAAAATGGCAAAGCTAATAACACCAATTGCGTTACATCAATCAGTTCTGTTTGTAGAAAAAGTCCCTGTACAACTGGATATGGTTATCGCAAAAAAGCTTATGGATATGGATGGTGTTTTGGTGCCTAATTTGATAACGAGGTATTTCATTAAAATTTAGGGGAATAAGCTCACTTTTCAGGGCATTCTAGCCACTTTAAAGAATGAGTCAGGCCAACATACTAGATGCAGACAATCGTTAGCGTAGTATCCTCAAAAATGACCTTATTCCTATTTCTTCTCTAGCCCTTATATAGCAAGGATTTCAGCTATTTAAATACATCTTATTTATGCTATTAAAAAGTGAGCCATAGTGGTTCAGTTTGAATCATTATATTCTACATTTTATGGTATAATATAGACATAGAAATGGATAACTCTTTGTAGTAAAAACGAGCCCTACTTCTTGTGACTACAGCATCCTTTATTTACAAAGGAAGAATCTCCCTAGTTGCCCCATAAGAATCACTACCAGACTAACTGGAATCTAGTGAACAACCTTAATCGCATACACCTCCCATAGGCTAGACTTTGCCGTCTATCGTTTATGGCACTCCGAGGCTTATTCACATAATTACTTTTAATACTATGCCAAATGAAATAACACTAACGCCAGTAAACCCTAATTCAACTTTATCTCAAATACGAGATGAAAATACAGGACTAAAAATGAATAAAGATAGAATCTTAAGACCGAAACAAACTAAAGAAGTTGTCCAGTTAAGTATGGCAACAATGTACCGATTAGCAAAAGATGAAGAGAGCACATTTCCTAAACCAATCAAACTGTCAGAACATGCTAGTGGTTGGTTAGAGTCTGAGATATACGCATGGCTAGAAGAGAGAATTGCTGAGCGTGATGAGGAGGTGGCTTAATGACTAAGTATCAGATTGATGATAAATTCAGTATCAGTGCCGATACTAGGCAATATATTTTGGAATACAAAGCACCAAGAAAGAAGGTGCAGCATTTCTTCTTTAGCAGGCTTGAATCCTTATCAAGATTTGCTGTTGAACTTAAGCTAAAGGAATTACTGAATAAAAGGCTTATCAAGACTGTCAGCTTCCCAAAGATACTCCCTTATATTGATGATAAGAACCCATATATAGAGGATGTTTTGAGAAGTGCTACGAATGAATTACAACTAATTTTGGAGAATAATTATGGCAAGAGATAAGTTTACATTTGCTACTGATGAAAGGAATTATATGTTCAAACACAAACCTCCAAGAATGCCACTTAAAGGTCATTACTTCTCTAGTATCAAATCTATGTTTAAGTGGGTATCTGAGTTCAGAAGAAAAGGATTTATCACTAGAGGGCGTATAAGCTTTCCAACTACTGATGAATATGAATCTATTGACTCAGTTATCGACAAGGCAGGTGATGAGGTCTTTGATTGGGTTTTGTCACTGAAAAAAGATACCGATAAAAATGTTGCGTAATTGATCCATTTTTAGTCGACGGTTTCCACACCCCTATTTTTAACTGAACACAAACCCCTAAGTCTATTTAACCACTAGGAAAAGTAGAACTTGGGGGCGAGTGTTTTTCGACGGTTAATTAATAATATCTATATAGGAATTAATATGCTAACTAAAAGCAGAATGAAAGAACACTATGGTTGCCTCTTAAATATTAATGATGAACAACTCCTAATAAACTCTGATGACAAACATGGTGTCTTTCCCTACCTGATTGAAAGGATAGTTCAGCAGTTAGATACTTCAATAGCTATTCACAAAAGAGTACTAGTTCTGAGATTTGATTTAAGACTGAACAAATACTCTGGCGATAATCACACTATCTCTAACTTCATCAATCGACAAAAGCAAAGAATACAAAGAACATACAAGACTAAAGACATTGGTCATGTATGGAAACGAGAGAAAGAAAAGGCTAAAAAACAACACTATCATGTGGCTCTGTTTATTGACGGAGATGTTATCCAGTACCCTTCAAAACTATGTAGGCAAATCAAAGCTAAATGGTATAGTCATGGAAGTGTTTGGTTTCCTAAGAAAGAACTACCAACTGATACAGGTTGCTTTTACTATATTGACACTTACAAAGAAGGTTGGGAGAAGGTAAGAACTGATGTTATTGAGAGGTTATCCTACCTAGGCAAAACTAGAGGTACAGGTTACAAAGACATACAAGCTAAGAACTATTCTGCTAGTAGATTAACTAACCACTGACTCCAATTCTCCATCATTACCTTTCTATCCTCTAAATACTCTGCTTGATTGTAAATACCTCTTACGCCCCCTATTTCATGAGCTAACTGACTCTCTATAACATCTTTGTTATAACCTAATTCATGAAGCCTGGTTGAACCCATATGCCTAAACCCATGTGTAGTAAATGTTTCTTTATCTATCCCTGCTGAACGAATAGCTATCCTAAGAGAGTCAGCTGTTATATGCCGTTTCTTGCTTCTTGCTGATGGAAAGCAATAAGTTGAGTTTAAGTTTTCATTTCTAAGCATAGTTAACACCTCAATAACATGATTACTCATAGGAATTAGATGAGCTTTCTTCTTTACCTTCATTCTCTGAGCAGGAATTCTAATAATCCTGTCTTTAAAATCAATCTCTGACCATTCAAGCCCAGCTAATTCTTCAGGTCTAAGAAGTAAATGTGGTGCTAAGTCTAAAGCTATCCTAACAGGCATTGAACTATTAAGGTCTTTGAGTATAGTTAGTAACCACTTAATTTTCTTTGGTTCAGTAATAGAGGCATAATGTTTCTCTACCTTCTTTTTGAAGATGTCGTTTGATAAATTACTTACTGGGTTGATCTCACTTAACTCCATACCAATTGAATAACTAAATATCCTTGATGCTATGCTTTTAATTTTATAGAGCATATCAATAGTCCCTTTATCTTGAATACCCAATAACAAATCTCTCATCATCTTGGTGTTAATCTCTGTAATAGGCATATGACCAAGTAAAGGCAAAAGGTGTTTAGCTACTCTTTGTTGAGTGTCGATTGCGTAGTCATAAGTCCACCCATCTTTTTGATTGCCATACCACATCTCGTAAACCTCTTGGAAAGTTGATTGTTTTTGGTTAGTGCTGCCATTCCTTTTAGACTTGTGAAGTTGTGGGTGAATACCATTTCTAAGAGCCTGCTTGTATTCATCTCTTAGCTGTCTAGCTTCTCGTAAAGAGGTATCGGGATAATGACCAAGTGAAAGCATGGAATATTTCCCTTCCCATCTGAAAATAAATCTCCAAATCTTAGTGCCATTAGGATTAATCTCAATACTTAATCTTAGAGCATCAGTAACTCTGTAAAGTTTCTCTTTAGGTTTTAGGTTCCTAATCTGTGTGTCATTCAACATGGTAGTGGTAGTAGATTTCTTAGTAATAGTAGAAAAGTTATCATTCTACCACCATTTCTACTACCATTATAGTGAGATACTATGGAATAAATGAGAAAGTATGTCCAATTAAAGTAATAGAAAGGTATCGACTTAAAGCCTATTACTAAAGGGATATAATAGCCATAGAGGGCGGTGTGAAAGGATTTACAGAAAAGTTGTATGGCGGAGAGAGAGGGATTCGAACCCTCGATAGGAGTTAAAGCCTATACTCCCTTAGCAGGGGAGCGCCTTCAGCCACTCGGCCACCTCTCCGAAGAAGCAATATTATACTGCAAATATATTGGGTTAGTATTTTAGAAACTGTTGTTTTATAAAATATTATTCAACAATTTCAAAATCATGGGTAATTGAGGCAGTTTCCCCCAACATGATTGATGCTGAGCAGTATTTTTCGGCTGACAGTGTAATTGCTTTTTCAACTTTTTTTGGATCTAAATCTTGTCCTTTGACAATGAATTGAATATGAATATCGGTAAAGACTTTTGGATGCTCATCTGCTCTCTCAGCACTCAATTTAGTTTCGCAATTTGTAAGATCTTGACGCATTTTTTTTAGAGTAGTGACAACATCAATCATAGTGCAGCCGGCAACACCCAGTAAAAGCATTTCCATTGGCCTTACCCCAAGATTTTCGCCGCCAATTTCAGGCGGACCATCCATGGTAATACTGTGCCCACTATGAGACTTGCCCACCATGAGCATTCCATCAACCCAATTAACAGATATATTCATTTAAAAAACTCCTTAAGTTTATGACCAGGATCAGGATCACTCATAAAAGTCTCTCCAATCAAAAAACCAAACACATTGTTTTGATGCATCAATTCAACATCTTGTTTGGTTTTGATACCTGACTCTGTAATTACTAACTTATCATCGCTAATTTCTGAGAGTAAGTCAATGGTCGTTTGAAGAGTGACCTCAAAATTACGAAGGTTTCTATTGTTTATGCCAAGCAGTGGTAAATCTAATTTCAAAGCTCGGTTAAGTTCTTCATGATCATGAACTTCAACCAGCGTATCCATCCCGAGTGACGTTGCTAAATCACTTAAATCTTTCAATTCCTCATCATCAAGACAAGATACGATCAACAGAATACAATCTGCACCAATGGCTCGAGACTCATAGACCTGATAGGGATGAATAATAAAGTCTTTTCGAATCACTGGAATCTTTACTGCTGCTCTTGCTTTAATTAAGAATAAAGGATCTCCCTGAAAAAAATCTCGATCAGTCAGAATGGAAAGGCAGCTAGCCCCTGCTGACTGATAGCTTTTAGCTATTTCAACGGGATCAAAGTCTTCTCTCAGAACTCCTTTGCTCGGCGAGGCTTTCTTAATTTCAGCAATAACGCCGCTCTCTTTTTTTTGGACTTTATTGTGCAAAGCCAAATAGAACCCTCGAGCTTTATCAGCATTAGAAGACAATTCAATTATTCTTTCGAGCGGGACTCTACTTATTGAATCTGTAATTTCTTCGTGCTTTCTAGAAACAATTTTTTTAAGAATGTCAGGTGTTTTTTGTGCCATGCTTCTAAGGATTTTGTAACTATGCCTATTTTAAACGAATATAATTTACGTATATATTTATGTATTGAGCAAAGTTCATGAATTTACTAGATTTTCAAGCAGGGATTGAACACCCATTTTTTTTGATTGCTGGGCCGTGCGTTATTGAATCAGAGGCCTTAGCAATGGAGAGTGCGAGCTATCTAAAGAAAGTTTGTGAAGAGTTAGATGTCAACTTTATCTATAAGTCATCTTTTGATAAGGCTAATAGAACCAGTGTAGAGAGTTTTCGTGGCTTGGGTATTGAAAAAGGTCTTCGGATACTAGAGAAAGTTAAATCAGAAGTTGGTGTTGCAGTTTTAACTGATGTTCATGAAGATACAACCTTAAGTGAAGTGAGTTCAGTAGTTGATGTTCTTCAAACGCCAGCATTTCTGGTGCGACAAACCAATTTTATTCAAAATGTTTGTAGCCAAGGATTGCCTGTGAATATCAAAAAAGGCCAATTTCAGGCGCCGTGGGATATGGAAAATGTCGTTGAGAAGGCTAAATCTACTGGCAATGAGAAAATTATGATTTGCGATAGAGGTACTTCATTTGGTTACAACACTCTGGTTTCAGATATGAGAGGACTGTCCAGTATGAGGTCAACCAATTGCCCCATAATTTTTGATGCAACGCACTCTGTTCAGCAGCCTGGGGGCATGGGCACAACATCTGGTGGACAAAGAGAGATGGTTCCTGTTTTAGCGCGGGCAGCTGTTGCTTCTGGAGTTTCGGGAGTCTTTATGGAGACTCATCCAAATCCAGATCAGGCAAAAAGTGACGGTCAAAACTCTATGCCTATGAACTTAATGTTTACTCTTTTAGAGACTCTCAAAGAGATTGATGCAGTGACCAAAAAAAATAATTTATTAGAGGACTCGATTAATGACTAGGATTGCGATCAACGGATCAAAAGGTAAGATGGGACAAGCACTCATTGAGGCAATCAATTCCAGCTCGCAATCAGATTTTGGTGCAGGTTTTGATAAAGGTGACAACTTAATTGACTCAATAAGTAATTTCGAGGTTCTAATTGATTTTTCTAGGCCAGAGGCTTCTCTGAATGCATTAGCAGTCTGTAAGGATGCAGGTAAAGCGATGGTCATTGGTACTACTGGTTTTACTGATAGTGAGCTTGAACTTATTGGTCAGGCTTCAAAAGAGATTCCAATTGTTTTTGCACCCAATATGAGTGTTGGTGTGAACTTGACCCTTAAAATTCTGGAGACCTCCGCAAAAGTTATTGGACCCGATTCCAGTATTGAAATTATTGAGGCTCATCACCGCTATAAGGTTGATTCTCCTTCTGGGACTGCGCTTAAAATGGGTGAGGTGATTGCTAATGCACTTGGGAGAGACCTCTCAGAATGTGCAGTCTATGGTCGTGAGGGTATTGAGGAGCCAAGAGATATGAATACAATTGGTTTTTCATCAATTAGAGGGGGTGATGTTGTTGGCGAACATACTGTGGCCTTCTTTATGGACGGAGAAAGGGTAGAAATTACTCACAAAGCATCTTCACGAATGATCTATGCAAATGGTGCAGTTAGGGCAGCGAATTGGTTGTCTGATAAGTCCAGTGGTCTTTATTCAATGCAAGATGTATTAGAATTGTAGGGAGGAGTTATGCTCTATGCAATTATTTCACAAGATGTTGAAAATAGTTTAGAAAAGAGAAAGGGAGCTAGGCCTGATCATATTGCAAGGCTTAATCAGCTTCAAGATCAAGGGCGACTAATTTTGGCTGGTCCTCATCCATCTATTGATGTCTCAGACCCGGGTGAAGCAGGTTTTTCTGGATCTTTAATTGTTGCTAAATTTGATGACCTAGAAGAGGCTAGAAAGTGGGCTGATGCTGACCCTTATGTCTATGCAGGAGTTTATTCAAGTGTTGTCGTAAAGCCATTCAACAAGGTTTTGCCTTAAAGTCTCCCAATGCATTTTTTTTTCAAGGATAATTTAGCATTTTTATAAAATCAGATAGCTTTAAAGGAGAAAAGGGCAACTCACAGTCTTAATACTAATGATTACAGTAAAAAACTTATCAAAGCATTTTGGCGGAATCAAGGCTGTTGATGGTGTTGATTTGCATATTGATAGAGGCTCAATCACCGGCTTAGTTGGTCCTAATGGTGCTGGCAAAACTACTATGTTTAACCTGATTGCTGGGCTCTATCAGCCTACCGAGGGTGAAATCATGCTTGATGGTGAGGATGTGACAGAGCTTACCTCCCACCAGCTATTCCATAAAGGTTTGCTGAGAACATTTCAAATTGCGCACGAGTTCCCAACACTTAGTGTTCTTGAAAATTTAATGATGGTTCCAGCTGATCAGCTTGGCGAGAATCTTATGAATACATGGTTAAAAAGGAAGCAAATCCGTGATGAAGAAAAAGCACTTCAGGCTAAAGCAGAAGAAGTTGTAGATTTTTTGAGTATAAGCCACCTTAAAAATGAGAGGGCAGCGAATCTATCGGGCGGTCAAAAAAAATTGTTAGAACTTGCCAGAACTATGATGGTTGATGCTAAGGTTGTTCTCCTGGATGAAGTCGGTGCAGGTGTTAATAGGACTCTACTTAAACAAATTGGTGATGCAATCATAAGGCTGAATCAAGAGAGAGGATATACATTTTGTATGATTGAACACGATATGGATTTTATTTCTAGGCTTTGTGATCCAGTCGTTGTTTTAGCTGAGGGGGAAATCCTTACCAGCGGAACACCAGATGAAATCAAGAGTAGTGATGCAGTTATTGAAGCCTATCTGGGCAAAGGTATCAAAACTGAGGCGGCTAATTAATGGCTTATCTTGAAGGTAAAAATCTAGTTGCTTCTTATGGCGTAGTTCCAATTCTTCATGAGTGTTCTGTTGAAGTAGAAAAGGGTGAGCTTGCAGTTATAGTTGGCCCTAATGGAGCTGGTAAATCAACTGTTATGAGGGTTTTGCTTGGCATGTTAAATGCAACTTCAGGTTCAGTGTCATTAGATGGAAGAGATATTTCAACGCTTTCTACTCAAGACAGAATTTCTGAAGGGCTCGCATTTGTCCCTCAAACAAAAAATGTTTTTCCGTCTATGACGGTAGAGGAAAACCTTCAAATGGGTGGATTTATTAGGAAAGATGACATCAGTAAGACTATTGAGGAAGTCTATGAATTATTTCCTATACTTTATGAAAAAAGAAAACAGCTAGCTGAGCAATTATCAGGCGGTCAGAGACAACAAGTCGCTTTTGGAAGAGCTATGATGACAAGGCCCTCAGTGATGTTGTTAGATGAGCCCACTGCTGGCGTTTCACCTATTGTCATGGATGAGATTTTTTCTAATATTTTAGATGTAAGGAATGCTGGAATGGCAGTACTAATGGTTGAGCAGAACGCACAACAGGCGCTTAATATTGCAGATAAGGGTTTTGTTCTAGTTTCCGGTCGCAACGAACATACTGGCTCAGGCAAAGAGCTTATTAATGATCCAGAAGTTCGTAAAAAGTTTTTAGGAGGGTAAATGTCTGATTCTATAGATATTCTTAATGCGCTGGCACTCCTAATTAATTTTGTAATCTTGCCTGCTTTAACTTATGGTTCCCAGTTGGCGCTTGGCGCTCTAGCTGTGACTTTAGTTTACTCTGTGCTTCGTTTTTCTAATTTTGCTCAAGCTGATAGCATGTCTTTTGGGACGATGCTTATTATTCTTCTTAGTGGTTTTTTTATTTCTAAGGGCTGGGTTATTTCTGGAGTTCCTACTGCATTACTTGTCATTCCAATTGGAATATTAGGTATGGCAATTTATCTACTCTTAGTTGATAGATTAGTTTATAGGCATTATCGAAAAATCAATGCTAGGCAAAATCTAGTTGGTATTACTGCTTCAATAGGCGTAATGTTTATTACTGGCGGCTTAGTTAGATTTGTGTTGACGGCAAAAGCTCGAATCTTTGCTGATGGAGAAAGGTTTATTTTTACTGTTAGAGAGTTCAAAGCTTTTACGGGTCTTCAGCAGGGCATTGCATTTAAGACTTCTCAGTTTTTAACGATTACTATCGCTTTATTGTTGGTTGCTTTTTTATTTTATTTTCTTCAAAAAACAAAAACTGGAAAAGCAATGAGAGCCTATTCAGATAACAAAGAGTTAGCTCTTCTATCAGGAATTAACCCAGACAGAATTGTTCAAATTACTTGGTTACTGGTTGCTTTACTTACAACAATTGCTGGAACGCTTTATGGTTTGGATAAGGGCTTTTCTCCCCAGCAGTATCATTTTTTGCTTTTACCTATATTTGCCTCTGTAATTGTTGGTGGGATAGGTTCACCAGTTGGAGCGATTGCTGGCGCTTTTTTAGTTTCATTTTCTGAAGTATTGCTTACATATGCTTACAAGAAATTTCTTATATACCTATTACCAGTTTCGATGCACCCGAATTCATTGGTTCAGCTGATTGGAACTGAATATAAGTATGCAATATCCTTTGTGATATTGGTAATCGTTCTGCTAATTAAACCTACAGGTTTACTAAAGGGAAAGGTGATTAATGACTAATATAAATAATTTTTGGCAAGCTTATAAAACTTTTGTTAGTTTTTCGATAATGGGACTAATACTTTTATTTGTTGGTTTTAATCAGACTTGGACTTTAACTTTAGGAATTATTAATCTATCACTTATATCTGCAGTAATGGCAATGGGGGTTAACATCCAATGGGGTTATGCAGGCCTTTTTAATGTTGGAATTATGGGGTTTGCGGCCTTAGGCGGAGTGAGTATGATTTTGATATCACAGCAACCTGTTGCTGCAGCTGTAGAGGCAGGAGGTTTTAAAATGCTTATTGCCCTATCGGTTGGTGTGATTACAATTTTGACGGGCATTCTTCTCAATAAAAAGGGTTTCAATAAGCTCATAGTGGCTTCGGTTGTAATTATTGGTTATCTTTTTACCCGACACTTTTTTTCTGAGGCGTCGTCTATTATTGAAAAAGTCAATCCAGGTTTAGAAGGCTATCTTGGAGGCCTTGGCCTACCTGTAATATTTTCTTGGGTTGTTGGAGGTTTTGCAGCAGCAGGGGCAGCTTGGTGGATTGGTAAAATTACTCTAGGCTTAAGGTCCGATTATCTTGCAATCGCTACATTGGGTATCTCAGAAATAATCCTTTATGTCATCAAAAATGAAGATTGGTTGGCAAGAGGAGTTAAAAATGTAAGCGGCCTTTCAAGGCCAGTACCTTATGAAGTCAATATGCAGCAATCTGATTGGCTTCAAAGCCTTGTCTCATGGATTTATAAAGCAGATTTAGAAAAGCTATCTCTTTCTGATCAAGCTCTTCAACTCACGGAGTTAATGAAGCCCGCTTCAGTGGTATTTGTTAAGCTATGCTATATGGGAATCTTCTCAGTAATTCTTATCAGTCTCATATTACTCTCAAATTTGGCACTTAATTCCCCATGGGGAAGGAAGGTTAGAGCTATTAGGGATAATGAAGTTGCTGCATCGGCTATGGGTAAGAATATCAAACAACAACATCTACAGATCTTTATTATTGGGTCTGCAATTGTTGGATTTGCCGGGGCGATGCTGGTAACTTATGATGGAATTTTATATCCTGCAGGGTACCAGCCTCTTCGATTTACTTTCTTAATCTGGGTAATGGTTATTGTTGGAGGCTCGGGAAATAATTTAGGCGCAGTCTTAGGAGCTTTTATCATATGGTTTATGTGGGTTCAGTCAAGCCCAATGGGCCTTTGGGTAGTTGAAATGATAGGTAACAATGTGCAAGATGGAAATACCTTAGTTGAATTTCTTGAGGATCGAGTTTTTTACCTAAGGCTTATCTTTATGGGAGCAATCCTTCTTGTAATTATGAGATTTTATCCTTCAGGAATCCTTCCTGAAAAAAATAAAGAATTGTGACATTACATTAGGCTCAAAACCTATATATTGTATGGGTTTATCTGTATTTTTTTTTACATTTAATTTACACAAGACAGATAAAACTGTTTATCATTAGTTCCGAATCCCGTTGGAAATTCGACTAATAACTTATTAGCCGTAGGGTATTCTGTTTTTAATTAAGGAGATAAAATGAAAAATTATATAAAAAGTATAGCTAGTGTTGCTCTTTTAGCAACGATGGCTAGTACATCGCATGCTGCTAAAAGTGTGACGATAGGAGAGCTTCAAAACTTTGTTGGCCCTCTTGAATCAATGATTGGAGAAATGACTGGTGCGGTCCATCTTGCAGTTGATGAAGCTAATGCTTCTGGAAGATACCTTCAAGGCACAATTAATGTTGTAACAGCTGACTCTACATGTGGAGATCCTGCTATTGCAATTGCTGAAGCTGAAAAAATGATTAACGAAGATAACGTTATTGCTATTATGGGACCAAACTGTTCAGCAATAACAACAGCGGTTATTAATGCTGTATATGCTCCAAATGGCGTAGTAGGAATTTCACCATCAGCTACATCGCCAGCGATTGATGCATTAGATGACGGTGGGTTCTTCTTTAGAACTGCTCCGCCTGACACTAAACAAGGCCCAGCACTATCTAAGATTGCGATGTCAAGAGGAATTACTGACATGGCCGTGACTTATGTAAATGCTGACTATGGTAAGGCTTTAGCTGACGCATTTGTTACTGCATATGAGGCTGCAGGTGGAACTGTTACTGTTTATGCGGCTCATGAAGATGATAAGGCTGATTACTCAGCTGACGTTGCTGCATTGTCTGCAGGCGGCTCAGCAACTCTAGCAGTATTTGGTTATGCAGATACTGGTGGAAGAGGAATCTTAACTGCTTCTGAAGATACAGGTGCATTTAGTGACTATGTTTTTGGTGATGGTATGATCAGTCAAGTCACTGCAGATCTCGTTGGAGATGGATCATGGGGAACTATGCCAGCAGCAAGTGAAGAGCTTCAAGCTGCATGGAATATAGTTGCAGAAGCAGCTGGACTTACAGGAACAGCAGTATTCTCTGGACAATCTTATGATGCTATGGCGCTAATTATTTTAGCCTCACAGGCTGCAGGTTCAACTGATAGGGCTGCAATTGCTGCAGAAGTACTAAATGTTGCTAATGCTCCAGGAATTGAATGTGCTGCAGGTGACCTAGGAACTTGTTTAAAGTATATCTCTGGTGGATTACCGGTTGACTATGTTGGCGCTACTGGTGTTGAGTTAGATGCTCTTGGAACTCCAAATGGCTCATACTCAGAGCAAGAAATTGTTGCAGGTGCTTTCACTAGCCTTAGAGTTCACTAATAGTTAGTAGACTTTATGAAAAGCCCATCTTTGGATGGGCTTTTTTTTGTAAAATTTAAATATATTCTAATCAAATTAGGTTTTTAGGACTTTTTATTTGAATAACATTATAATTAGGCTAGTTGTAAGAAAAAAAGTGGAAGAAAATGAATAATAGCGAGATCATTGAAAGTATCAAAAAATCTTTTAAGTTGACTATTGAAAAGCTTGACAACCATTACATGTTCTATTTAGATGAAATGGTTACACCTAAACTTATTACTTTGTTCTATTGGATACTCTTATTCGCCTTTATTACAAAGGGTCTAGGTGATATTTTTCTTGAGGGAGATTTTTGGAGAGGTTTGGTTTGGGTAGTTGGGGGATCACTAGCCTCAAGGGTTGCTTGCGAAATGGTCGTTATCTTATTTAGGATCAATGAGAATTTGAATGAGATTAATGAAAAAACTTCAGAAAACGATACGCTTAGTCATACCACCTTCGAAAAAGATTACTATAAGCATTAAAAATAATCTGATACTTTTTTAGTCTACAATAAAGTCTTTTTTCTAAGGCTTAAGCTCTGTGAATAAAGGCATTCTGCTTGCTCTTTCAGGCTACCTCATGTGGGGATGCTTCCCCATATATTGGGCACTCCTTAATCATGTTAACCCCTCTGAAGTTCTGGTACATAGAATGCTATGGTCGGTTCCTGTATTATTTTTTCTAGTTTATTCTAAACCCTCATGGAAGGCTAACTTTAAGGAGTCTTTATCATCAAGGAAAGAGTTATTATTTCTATTAATAACTGCGACTCTCATTACCATTAATTGGGGAGGCTATATTCTTGCGGTTAATTTAGGTCGAGTCGTTGAAGCTTCTATGGGTTATTTTCTTTCACCTGTTATCAACATGATTGGCGGCTATGTTTTCTTTCATGAGCGAATTTCAAAACTAAAGCAATTGGCCGTTCTATTTGCGACAGTTGGCGCATTATTTTATGTTTTTAGTGGGGATTCGTTTCCATGGCTTGGATTTTTGGTTGGGTTTACCTTTTCAGCTTATGGAATTGCAAGAAAAGCAATGTCCTCATCAGCAGTTCCAGGGCTATATATCGAAACACTTATTTTACTTCCATTTTTCTTAGTTTTTTCAATATGGTTCTATTCAAACTTCGATATTGCATTTTTAAATGTCGATATTTCTACCGACATTTTATTATTTTTAGCTGGAGCAGTAACCGTTGTCCCTCTTGCTTTATTTAATGCTGGAGCTAAACTACTTCCCATGACAACGGTTGGAATTTTATTTTTAATCACTCCAATACTTCAATTTCTAGTGGGCTACTACCTACAAAATGAGGCAGTAAACTCAAACCAATTGATTGGATTTGTTGGGGTGTGGATCGGTTTAATTATGTATAGTTATGGACTTATTAAAGACAAGTAACAAAGACAATCCATTGTTTAAGGTTGATTGATAGTCATGAAAAATACGAAAAGTATGATTTCTTCAATTTATGACACCTTGCATGCTGCGGACTTAGTTGTGCTGGAGCATATTTACAAGAACTGGGCGAAAAAATATGAGGATGATGTAATTAATTTGGCTGGTTATGTGGGCCATTTAATTACCTCAGAGCTTCTTTTGAGTTATCTCAGGAATACTCAAGCGAAGATACTTGATGCTGGATGTGGAACTGGCTTGGTAGGCGAGATACTTAATAAAAATAGTTTTCAAAATCTGATTGGCGTTGATTTCTCTCAAGAAATGCTAAATATTGCAAAGCAAAAAAATGTGTATCAATCCCTTGAATTAGTCGATTTAACAAAAAAACTAGCTTATGAGGATAATTTGTTTGATGCCGTCATTTGTGCAGGAACTTTCACTTGTGGCCATGTGGGTCCTGAAACACTTAGGGAGATGGTTAGAATCACAAAGCAGGGTGGTTACATATGTTTTACAGTCAGAAAACAAGAATGGGAGGCTTCTCCTTATATGCAAATTATCAACGATCTAGAAGACTCTAAAGCATGGCAAAAGCTTGAGCATATAACGAAAGAGTACAATCTGAAAGAGGGTGTGAGTTGTCAACTTTGCCTATATCAAGTTAACTAAAAAATGTATTCAAATCTGAATAACCAAAGTAAAGCTTATCTTTTTGCAGGCATTTCCATTTTTTTCTGGTCAACAGTTGCAAGCGCCTTTAAGTTATCATTGAGGCATTTAGAACCAATTCAATTGGTTTTATATTCAACTTTTTTTTCGATTTGTGTTTTATTTTTTCTTGTTGTGTATCAAGGCAAACTCAATTTAGTAAAAAATTTTACAAGGGCTGATTTAAAAAAATGCTTACTTCTTGGATTTTTGAATCCCTGTCTCTATTACATCATTTTGTTTAAGGGTTATGACGCTTTGCCTGCGCAAGAAGCTATGGTCATAAATTTTAGCTGGCCAGTCATGCTTGTTATTCTCTCTATACCTATATTAAAGCAAACGATAGATATTAAATCTTTTTTATCCATCATTGTTTGCTATTTTGGAGTCGTTATTATTGCTACAAATGGAAATATTTCCTCGCTGCAATTTGAAAACCCATTCGGAGTTTTTTTGATGTTAAGCAGTACAGTAATTTGGTCTTTATTTTGGCTATTTAATACTAAAAATTCTCATGACAGCATGGTAAGTCTATTTCTTATTTTTGTGTTCAGCTTTCCATTTATTCTAGGATTTGTTGTGCTGACTAATTCTTTTGTGATTCCATCAATAGAAGGAGTAATTGGGTCAATCTACATAGGTTTTTTTGAAATGGGGATTTGTTTAGTTTTATGGCAGTCAGCATTAAAGATATCAACAACTGTCTCTCGAATTGCCAGCCTAGTATTTATTACGCCCTTTCTTTCGCTAATTATTCTCTATTTCATTTTGGGTGAAAGAATATTACTTTCAACTGTGGCAGGCATTCTTCTTATATGTGGAGGTTTGATACTCCAAAAATACTTTACGAAGAAAGCCATTAAGCAATCTTGAGGGATAGGTAATTAAAGGCATCTAGTATATAATTCACGATAACTTTTATAGCTTGGAGCTGATCATGTCATATCTTACTAAACTCAAAGGCTCCCCTGCACCAATTCCTCCAAGACCTCCCTTGAAAGACTTAGGGTTTATATCTTTAGGTGCTTTTTTTGCTGCATGTGTCATTAGTTATTTGGCATATCTCACTAATCAGCCTATTATTATGGGTTCGTTTGGAGCATCAATTTTTGTTTTATTTGTGCTTCCTGAATCACCCTTTGCTCAGCCAAGAAATGTTATTTTTGGCCATCTATTAACAACTTTTATTGGCCTTTTTTTCTATCATTTAGTGGGTTCAGACTGGTGGAGTATGGCCCTAGCATTGGCAATTGCTATTGCAGCAATGCAATACCTTAGAGTTCCTCATCCACCAGCAGGATCTAATCCTTTTATCGTTTTTTTACTTGGCTCACAATGGGACTTTTTATGGATGCCGACTCTTACAGGATCAATATTAATAGTATTAGTGGCATTGTTTTATAACAACTTATCAAATGATCGAAGTTATCCAAAGTATTGGTGATCTTGATTATATAACTGTGCATGCTTGATTAAATTCAAGCCTTGGAGCTCTATCATAAAGCTTTGAACTATCACCATAGCCAATTCCACAAATAAATAAGGACTTATATTTACCCTCTGGAAAGAATTCTTGGTTGAGCTTTTCTTTGTTATACCCAAGCATCGGGCAGCAGTCTAAACCAATAGAGCGTGACGCCATCATAAAGTATGCACCCTGAAGGGCAGAATTAAACTCAGCAGTGTTTTTTATTTTGTTTTCTTTTCCGATAAATCCTGCTTTGGCATCATTATGGGGAGAAAGGATAGATAAAGACTCATAAAATTCTGTGTCATAGCTAATAATAACTACATAAGGTGCTTTCATTGATTTATCGATATTACCTTTATCGAGGATCGGCATTAATCGTTCTTTGGCTTCATCACTTTTTATAAAAGTAAATCTAGCTGGACAGCAATTACCAGAGGTTGGTGCGAATTTTAATAAATTATATATTTGATCAATTTGATCATCAGTTACTTCTTTATTGAGCCAGGATTTATGACTTCTTGCTTTAGTAAAAAGTATTTCGAGATTTGCGTCAGACAGCATTTTATATTCCTTATTCTTAAATTAAGGCTCATTATAAGTTCTAGAAGAATGTGTTAATATTAGTTTTTGAAAGATATAAAATCAATTTATGGAAAACTGTATTTTTTGTTCAATCATTAAAGGTGATATACCAGCAGAGATACTCTACTCAGATGATAGGATATTGGCTTTTAAGGATGTCAATGCTCAAGCACCCGAGCATTTCCTAGTGATACCAAAAGAGCACATTGCAACGGCAAATGATGCTTCTGATGAGGCTATCATGGGGAGTTTATTAATTACAGCTTCTAGGGTTGCCAAAGAGCGTGGATTTGCAGAACAAGGATACAGACTTGTAATGAATTGCAATAATGATGGCGGTCAGACTGTCTCACATATTCATTTGCATTGCTTAGGTGGCAGGCAAATGACTTGGCCTCCGGGTTAATTCTTTCCAGATTTGATGGAATTAATCTTAACTGACTAAGTAGTTCAATTAAAATGTTATCCATTCAAAATACTTTTGAATTCTGTATTAATTTTTATTTAGGACAAGAATGAGCCAAAACGGCATTGAGCAGCAAAGCGTTGGGGATTATAGTGAGCGCGCTTACCTTGATTACTCAATGTATGTCATTCTTGATCGTGCACTGCCTTTTGTTGGAGATGGTCTAAAGCCAGTCCAGAGAAGAATCATCTATGCGATGAGTGAGCTTGGCCTAAAGTCAACTGCAAAATTCAAAAAATCTGCCAGAACAGTAGGAGACGTCCTAGGTAAATTTCATCCTCACGGCGACAGCGCATGCTACGAAGCGATGGTTCTCATGGCGCAACCCTTTTCGTATAGGTATCCATTTATTGATGGCCAAGGGAATTGGGGCGCTCCAGATGATCCAAAATCTTTCGCGGCAATGCGTTACACTGAATCAAAATTATCGCCGTATGCTGATCTACTTTTAAGCGAAATTAATCAGGGCACAGTTGACTGGATTGATAATTTCGATGGAACTATCAAAGAGCCGCAGCACTTACCAGCCCAAGTCCCTAATCTCTTGCTTAACGGAACTTCAGGAATTGCTGTTGGTATGGCAACAGATATGCCACCACACAATCTAATAGAGGTTATCAGTGCATGCATTCAACTTCTCGAAAAACCATCCACTGATTTGGAGAGTTTGTTAAAAATTTTACCAGCGCCTGACTATCCAACAAATGCCTTCATTGTGAGCTCTAAAGAAGAACTCTATCAAATGTATGAGACTGGAAATGGATCAGTCAAAATGAGAGCGAGCTATGTAAAAGAGGATGGTGAAATAGTAATAGAGGCTCTGCCTTATCAAACTTCGGGGGCTAAAGTCATTGCTCAAATTGCGACCCAAATGCGAAATAAAAAGCTGCCATTGGTGGATGATCTTAGGGATGAGTCTGATCATGAAAACCCTACACGTATCGTTATAGTTCCAAGGTCGAACAGAGTTGATTGTGATCAACTGATGCTGCATTTATTTGCAACCACAGATCTTGAGAAAAATTATCGTGTGAACATGAATGTCATTGGACTTGATGGTAAACCTCAAGTCAAACCGCTCATACCTTTACTTAAAGAATGGCTTCAATTTAGAATGCAGGTCGTTGTAAATAGGCTAAATTCTAGACTCAATAAAATTGTAGATAGATTGCATATCCTTGATGGGCTGCTTATCGCCTATCTAAACATTGATGAAGTCATTGCAATCATCAGAAGTGAAGAAAAACCAAAACCTGTTCTGATCAAAAAGTTCAAAATTAGTGAAATCCAAGCTGAAGCTATTTTAGAGCTTAAGTTACGCCATCTAGCTAAACTCGAAGAAATCAAAATAAAGACAGAGGCTGATGAACTTGATAAAGAGCGTAAGTCAATTGAACTTCTGCTTTCAAGTGAGGCAAGACTAAAAACATTTATAAAAAAAGAACTCAGAGTGATTCTTGAAGAGTTTGGTGACAAGAGGCGTTGTCAAATAGTCTCAGATGTAGTTTCAGCTCAGGCCTTTAATGATGAAGATATGATGCCAGCGGAAAATGTTACCGTTGTGCTCAGTGAAAAGGGTTGGGTAAAGGCAGCTAAGGGGCACGATATCGATTCCTCTGCTCTAAACTATAAGTCTGGTGATGCCTTCTTGAAGGATGCCAAAGGCAGAAGCAACAAGATGGCAATCTTCTTAGATTCGACTGGAAGGTCTTATACATTGATAGCTAACTCACTTCCAAGTGCAAGAGGCCAAGGTGAGCCTTTAACAGGAAGATTAACTCCGCCTATTGGTGCTGAGTTTATTGATGTGGTAATGGGAGAAGATGATCAGCCTATCATTCTCTCATCAGACGCTGGTTATGGATTTATTTCATCATTAGGCAATCTCCAATCTAAAACCAAGTCTGGAAAGCATGCCATAACTTTATCAAAGCAAGCTAAAACAATGCGTGTGACGAAAGTTGATGATATAGATGAAGACTTTTTGGCTGTAGTGACTAATAGGGCCAGGTTATTAATTTTCCCAGTGTCTGAGCTTCCCCAACTTTCAAAAGGTAAAGGCAATAAACTTATACAAATTAAGAGTGATGATTTTATTAATCGTGAAGAGTTTCTAATTGGCCTTTGTACTATTAAAAGTCATCAAAAATTAAGGGTAGAGTATGGGAATGGGAAAAAGCATAAAACATACTCCTTTGAGGATTTAGTAAACTTTACAAGCCATAGGGCAAGAAAGGGCTTAACGATTAC
>Ga0228672_1000468_pt1 | contig 20409 bp, 18 predicted proteins | sample 90DmetaG_FD_182788 | JGI IMG/M metagenome (GOLD analysis project Ga0228672, IMG submission 182788) | Seawater microbial communities from Monterey Bay, California, United States - 90D | ecosystem: Environmental > Aquatic > Marine > Coastal | place: USA: California | collected 2016-11-08 | reverse complement strand
GGGCGATGCTAAGATTTCGACGAACGGCAACGTTACAGAAATTCGTCTCGGTCCACGCGTCTATTCAGAACCATTTCAATCAGGAACGCCATCTCTATTCACGCACTAATTTCAAGCTAAACCGTGCCGCTGCTCTGGCTGAGTGGCGTCAACTCGGTACGGCATAACGCGATCGTCACTGGCCATTCAGAGACTGGTTCGCATTTGTCTGACAGCACCTTTTGTTATGTTGTGGGAATTGATCCAGTCTGTTCTCTTTCGCGAAACCAGCCGTTCGAGCAGAGAGCAGCGAATTCACCCAAAGAGCCCTCTTTACCGTTTTTCTGCATCGTGGCTAATGGCTGCTTTGGAGATTTGTGGGACCGCCTGCGCTCAATGATCAATACATCAGGTTGTAGCTATCCCTGCGTCCTTAGATAATTTCGTCTTCATCGAACATCGGATCGTCGTTCAGTTGGGTGTTCAGGTCTTCGACCATGTCCTCGGCCCTTTCGACAGATTTCACGCGGGCCAGATGGAAAACGGCGTCACCCTCGTTCACGATAGGCAAAACGGCGCGACCAACAATGATACCATCGAAGGGGGCTACAATGTCGTCATCTGTCTCGCCAAACGGATCAGAGACCGACGCCATCAACTCCCCTTCGCGCACCAGATCGCCATCAGCACGGAACGTACGCAACAGACCACCAGTCGGCGCACGCAACCACTTACTTGAGCGGCAGAACTGCGGTGTGGCTTTCACCTTGGCAATGCCTTTGCCTGCAACCATGCCTTTATATCGCAGCACACGTAGAATGCCTGCGACGCCGGACCGGACAGAGAACTCATCAAACCGCAGACCCTCGCCAGCCTCGAACAAGAGCACATCGATGCCAAGGTCTTTGGCTGACCCGCGCAGTGATCCCTCGCGGACGGCAGATTGCATGATGATCGGCGCACCAAAGACGTTGGCCAGATCAAACATTTCAGGGTTATCCGGCGATACGCGGATCTGGGGGTAATTGGTGCGATGAATGGCGGCCGAATGAAGATCAATTCCAAGATCACACCGGGCGACAATCTCGTTCATAAAGATATTTGCAAGGCGTGATGCAAGTGACCCTGCCTCACTTCCAGGAAACATGCGATTCAGGTCGCGTCGATCTGGCAAGTAACGAGAATGGTTCAGAAAGCCGTAGGTATTCACAATCGGCACAACGATCAGCGTCCCCCTGATAGACCCAAGACTTGGGGACCGCAGCAATCGGCGCACGATCTCAACCCCGATCACCTCATCCCCATGAATTCCTGCGCTGACAAAAATAGTGGGGCCGTCAAGGCGGCCATGTGTGACATTCACCGACATCGCCACCGGCGTATGGTCAGACAGGACACTAACGGGGACATGTACCGTCCGGCGGGTGCCGGGCGATACACTTTCGTTGCCGATGACAAAATCGGGGCGCTTGGGCATCAGCCTTTACCTTTGGTTTTTGTGGCGTTGGGCTTCGCGTGCTTTTCGATGAACTCGATCATCTTGCCAGCAATATCCAAACCAGTCGCCTTTTCAACACCTTCCAAACCGGGAGAAGAGTTCACCTCCATCACAAGCGGACCACTATTTGAGCGCAACATATCGACGCCACAGGCATTCAACCCCATCGACTTTGCGGCCCCAACGGCGGTTGCCCGTTCTTCGCGGGAGAGTTTAATCACCTCGGCAGAACCACCAAGATGCAAATTGGAGCGGAATTCCCCCTCCGCGCCGGTTCGTTTCATCGCCGCTACAACCTTGCCGCCTACAACAATCGCACGGATGTCTGTACCGCCAGCCTCTTTGATAAACTCTTGCACCAAAATGTTGGTCTTTGTAGCGCGAAACGCTTCAATCACCGACTTGGCGGACCGATCCGTATCGGCCAAAACAACGCCCATGCCCTGTGTACCTTCGAGCAGTTTAATGACGAGGGGAGCGCTGCCTGCGACCTTTAGGACTTCTTCGGTTTGCTTGGGGTCATGGGCAAACGTGGTGACTGGTAAACCGATGCCGTCACGGGCCAACAGCTGCATCGAGCGCAGTTTGTCACGTGATCGCCCAATCGCGACACTCTCGTTGAGGGGATAGACGCCCATCATTTCGAACTGCCGCAGAACCGCCATGCCGTAGAAGGTAATCGAGGCACCAATCCGTGGAATCACGGCGTCATACCCAGTTAGCTTCTCGCCATTGTAGTAAATCTCGGGCTTTCGCGAGGCGATGTTCATGTAGCACCGTAGGGTGTCCACAATCCTAATTTCATGCCCACGCGTCTCGGCGGCTTCGACAAGGCGTTTGTGAGAATAGAGATTGGGATTACGTGCCAACATAGCGATTTTCATGGTAAATCCTTTTCCGCCTTGCGGCTTTGATTAGGTCGACCCTTCGTTAATAGGGCGCGGCGTGTATGCACCGCGATGGAGTGGTTCTTCAGTGCCGTCCGGCCCACGATTAGGCCAAACGTCATGTTTTTTCGGTCGGTCAGTGACAGATCAATGGTCCACATGCGTCGCGCCAGACGGAATTTCGTCCGAATGACGATACGCTCTTCAGGCACCCCGCTCGTATTCTTGATGCTGCGACTGGAGTGAACTCGGCTTTCAAGTGTTACAAATTCAGCCTGTTCGGTCGCGTGGGTCGTGAACCGCACCCAATCTTCATCACCTTTTTTGAAGGTGGTGATGTCGGTTGCGTGAATTGCAGATGTCCGCGCGCCGGTATCGATCTTTGCTTTCAGATCGAGCAGTCCAAGATCAGGAAGGTCGACATATTCCATCCATCCGATAATCAAGACCGGGCGTTCAGAATGGGTTTGGCGGGGCTGCTCTGCCATCTGTTTCATACCAACCATGGCATCATCAGGGTCGCTAGGCTGAGCACAAAGAAAAACCCTGCCATGTCGGTGATTGTTGTGAGCAGCGGACCACTCGCGACTGCGGGGTCTTGGCCAACACGTTTCAGAATCAGGGGTACAACACCACCAATTGACACCGCGAGAATTGTATTGAGCGCGAGTGCAAGGCCAATGACCAATCCCAATGCAGGGTTGCCCTTCCAGATCCAAGCGACAATGCCGATCAAGATACCAAGGGCGATCCCGTTAATGACGCCGACGCTAATTTCCTTCAACCAAACGCGAAATGCATCTGATGGGCGAACGAGACCCAAGCTCAGTTCACGCATTGTTACCCCCACGGCCTGATTACCCGAACATCCACTCATGTCGGACACCATTGGCAAAAAGACAGCGATTGCAATCACTGCAACAAGCGTTTCTTCATATGCGGAAATCACGCTTGCAGCGATGATGTTCAAGATAATGTTGGCCGAAAGCCAAGCAAGCCTGCGGCGCGACCGTAGCCATGTGGGCATTGACCGCAGTTCATCGCCCAAGACACCTTGGCGTTTCAAGCTTTCGCTCTCGGAGCGTTCTAACGCGGCGGCACTGACGGCGGCACGCGATACGGTGCCGACAAGCGTGCCGTCGGTTTCCACAACAGGAATGCCAAGGAACGCGTGTTCGTCGAAAATGTCCTCAAGGTTAAACAGCGGCATATCCACCGGGACCGTCAAAGGTGGTATCATGATCGTCGTCAGCAAATCACTGCGTTTGGATGTCAGAAGCCCGCGCAAAGACACGACCCCAACCGGTTTTCCATCTTCATCAATAACATAGGGGTGTTGCCCCCGATAGCGTTCGAAATCATCGTCAGCACTTGCCAAATCCCGCAGGACCTTACCTACAGTTTGGGAGTTAGAGAATGAAAAAGCCTCAGCGACCATAAGGCCGCCAGCTGTATCATCGGCGTATGCCACAAGCCTTCGGACGTCAGCGGCATCATCGGAATCCATCTTGGATAGGATCGCTTCGGCGTCTTCGGCATCCAAATCACCAATCAAGTCAGCCTGAACGTCGGAATCCAGTTCCTCCATGATTTCAGCGGCACGAATGGCCGTCAGACCCTCAACCAAGTCTGCGGCCGTTTCAGCCGGTGCTTCGTCGATCAATTCCGCAGCCAGCTCTGCTGGGACGAGCGACAAGATCAGAATGCGATCCTCAACAGACAGGTGCAATAGTTCCCGCAACGCTTCGCTCAGCGGCAGGGGATCAAGCAATTCTACCAATGACTTCGTGTCACTGGCATCAGCCGCCGCTTTGATCTTTGCGGAGAGATCGGCGTCAAATTGGCCGGTGTCGGGTCTGTCGAGCATGAAGGGTTCCTTTCCACTCTGGACATAATTAGACAACTTATGTTTGTCTATAGACAATATTTTACAACATGGTATATTTGAAAAATGAAAAATTCAGAAGCCACAGCCAAAAAACTGGCCGACATGTACGCCGATGATTTCGGGGGCAAGCCCTCAGGTCGCTATCGGATTTCACGCAAACTCATTTGCGAAATGGCGGGACAACGTAGGTTGTATGAAGAAGACGTCACTTCATTGACACGCGCCTTGCTTGAGCAAGGGTTCGTCCTGATCGATATGGAGAGCTTTTTCGTTGTGATAAGCGCCAATGCATTCGTCAACTATCGACGTGTGGGTAAAGAGGCAGGGAGAGGCAAGTTACAGTGAAGTACATTGAGACTTCGGTGCAAAGATAAAATTAGCAACAAGTAACGCGAGGTATGTGGATCCGAAGCACCTTGGCAATACTGTAATCATTCGACCAACTTGGAGATCCCCGTGTCAGAAAGAGCCATTCAACCCATTTGTGCCTTCGATATTGGTAAAGACGGAAAGCCGATCCCTATCAACTCGGCATGGCCATCGGCGGAGGCAGGCTCAGACGTTGCATATCGATGGTTGCATTTTGACACCGCCGAAGACGTATTGGGAGTTTGGACAGAGGAGTTCCTACCTCCTTCCGCGCATACGGCACTCCGGCAAGCTGAAACGCGCCCCAGATGTACCCATGTAGAAGAAGGGCTGATCCTGAACCTGCGTGGGGTCAACCTCAATCCGGGAGAAGAGGCCGATGATATGGTGTCATTGCGGCTTTGGGTGACAAAGGGACTGGTTGTCAGTGCGCGCATAAGAAAAGTTTGGGCATTGGATGAAATACGTCAAAAGATGGAAAGAGGTGAGGCTCCCAAGTCAATTGACCTGTTCTTAGCAGAACTGACATTCGGCCTGACACAACGCATCGAGCGCATTGCAGTTAAGTTAGAAGAAGAAGCGGACGCTATTGAAGAAGATGCCCTGGCCCGTCCCAAGGATGTGAGCGAAATACTTGCGCAATGTCGGCAAAGCGTCATCAAGTTACGCCGGTTCATAAGGCCACAGAAAGAAGCTCTGGTCGCGCTGGCAGACAATCAGGCTTGGCCCTTGGAGCCCCGCGCGGCTGCTATGCTCAGCGAAACGGCTAACAAGACCACACGCACCGTCGAAGCGCTCGATGCGACGCACGACAGATTACTTGCAACGCAAGATCACCTCGACATTCTGCACGCGTCAGCTTTGGGGCGAAATAGCTACGTCCTCTCAGTCGTAGCCGCGATCTTTCTGCCACTTGGGTTCTTGACGGGCTTGTTTGGTATCAACGTGGGTGGAATGCCCGGCGTTGAATCTCCGATGGGGTTTTGGATTGTGACAGGCGGATCTGCCGTAATCGGAATCGCGCTGTTTGCCATTTTCCGATTTGCGAAATGGCTTTGAGACTAAAGTGATGTCAGCCGTCTTCGACTATAGTAAATTTTCCAAAGCAGTAATTATCCGACGGGCGCTTTGATTGAAAGCAGGACGAGAGCGGACGTTGGTGAATACCCAGCGAACGGCGGATTCGTCCGCACACTACCAGTTCAAACACGGCGCAGCGAAAGTCCCGTTCAGCGTTTTGGGATCACTCATGGATCGTGCCGCGCCAACGCAAATCCTCACGCCGAAAAACTTGATTAGATCAACTTTTCGCCCAAACGGCAGTCCGCGTGTCCACGATGAAAATCCAACGAAATCAGACAATTGAGAACCCAGACTAAGATCCGCGTGTCCGTGCTAAAATCTAGCACAGGCCTAGCACAGATGGAAATCGCATCAACAATTTCAACGGCTTAACCCTCCATGACGCGCATTGAAAATCCTCGTGTCGGTGGTTCGATTCCGCCCTCGGGCACCAATTAAACAAACAATAACAATGACTTAACATAGTGCTAAATTCCAAAAAACCGCTAAGACCAAAAACACACCTTAAACACATTTTTTGCCGTGTTGCTGACTATTTTTAGGGCTGAATCGCTGTGTTGAACACAGTGTTGGCTGATGCTGTGTTGCGAGCAACTTTAATCGATGCAATATCGCCTAGTATGTAGCGATCGGGCAGTAAGATTATAACGACTACGCGTATTTGGTCGATGAGAGCAACTCTTTGTGGTCTCCCTCCCAAATGACGGTGATGGACCTGGACGCGTAAAGAACTGGTGCAAAATGAGGGCAGTGCAGTGCCCATCAGATATTACAGACCAAATAGGTGGTTGGGCGACAGATGGTGTAGGGCAGGGGTATGGTTCAGGCTATCCTATACGCGTGCTTCAGGAATGGCTGGAGAAGGCGGCATAGCAATTTAGTTGAGGTGCCATTTGAGTTCTTTGAGATTAGCCTTTTCATTGGAATGCTTTTAAAAAATGCTTGATTTTGATGAGCCGTACCACTGCTTTGGATGATTAGCATAATTTTTAAGTTTATTGACCGAGGCTGCGCTCACCATTTGATTTGTGCAAAGGTGAGTTGGGCACCACGGTTTGATCTGTAATCCATACTTATGTTTTGAAGTTTTGGCATTATAGTCGTTTAGATTACCCGCGGATTAAGTACGGGATTAAATTTTTGAAATAAGGTCGCTGATGATGAAGCCAAGTGGATCTGAGAGTTTGAAAACAAAGATCACGAGCGAGTTAGCATCCGAAGAACGTGACCGCCTTAGCGGGATAGTTGTTACTGCACGATTCGAACGTTTCGTACAGCGCAATGATATCTTCTCGCGGGCCTTCTGGGATAGCACTGTGCGATCAAAGAAGACGGATGCGTTCTTTGCTTCTTATCGAATGGACGCTGCGCCGCGCAAAGGTGATGGTTTTCAACAACGCGATTTTGCCCTTCGCAATGCATCATGGTTGATGTCTGATATAATATCTAACCGCTCGGCAAGCGAGGGGCAGCGCGAGGGTTTCCAGGCTGCGATCAAGTCCGACACACCCGTGGCAAAACAGCAGATGTTGGTGGATGATTCTTCTGAAATGTCTCGTGAAATAAAGAAAATTTCAAAGTTTTTTGGAGCCGACCTTTGTGGCATCACGGATGCTGACCCGCGTTGGATTTATGCAAGTCGCGTAGACACACGTGATTTCAGTGAAGTCCCAAATGATCTACCTGATGGTATGACTTCTGTCATCGTGCTGGGGCACGAAATGGACCGAGATCTGGTCGACACCTATCCATCCGCACTTGCAGGCGCTGCGACGGGTCGCGAATACAGCCATGAAGCCGCCATTGTTATGCAGTTGGCGGCATACATTCGCAATCTAGGCTATGAAGCTGTGCCTTCGATGAACGATACAGCACTCGTGATTCCCTATGCAATCAAGGCCGGCCTTGGAGAATATGCGCGAAACCAGCTGGTGATCACGCCTGAATTTGGTCCCCGTCTTAGGTTTTCAAAAATCTTCACTAACATCCCACTCGAACATGACAGTGCCAAACCGCGTGGAGTTCAGGATTTTTGCAAGATTTGTTCTAAATGCGCGGATTCGTGTCCAGTCAAGGCGCTGCCGTTTGGTGAACCGAAAGAAACTAACAACAATATTTCTTCAATAAAGGGTGTCAAAAAATGGACATCTGACGCCGCTAAATGTTTTTCGTTTTGGGGCAACATGGCGTCTGATTGTGCGATTTGCTTACGAGTATGCCCGTTCAATCGCGACTTCCGTAAAATCCATAATCGACTTTGGCTTCAACTAGCATTGTCACCATGGCGCAAGTTTGCGTTGCGATTGGATAAGTCCCGTGGCGATCGCATCAAGCCATCAAGATGGTGGGCAAAAACTCGCACATAATAAGTGTCTTTTGAGATATGTCATTGATCAAAGTGTGACCCTACGTCTCTGGGTTGTACCGCGGGGAGGTGGGTCAGGCATGCTGAGTGTTTGGGTGGAAAGCAGGTCTTCCCCAAACTTGGCACAGGTGGGGGCGAGTGTGGGGTTATGATGGCTGTGAGGGGCAGCAGGAACACCATCTCTACACATGCACCAATTTCAACCTAAACCGTGCCGCTGCTCTGGCTGAGTGGCGTCAATTATTGAGCGCATAGATTTTGATTGCCTCTTCAATCTGATGCTTGCAATCATTAGTCTGACAGCACCATTGCAGTCATTGCATGGACAAACGGCAGCAGTGATAGGATCGGCGCTCCGCAATGGTTTGAGATGTTAGGTGAGGTCATCCGCGCGGATACCGGCCATGTTGGCAGCCTTTGCAACAACGGCACGAAGCCATTGGTGGCCAAATTCCTTGGTTCGGGTTTTGTGCCAGACTTGAAAGATCTTCCGCAGCGGACTCTCAAAAGGCAATTCGGAGATTTGCAGACCAAAAGCTTGCTGGGCATGTGGTGCCAGGATGCGTGGCATCGTGTAGGCTAGGTCGGTTTGCGCGGTTGCACTGAGAGCTGCGGAATAATGCGGGACACGCAAGTTTATTTTTCGTCGAATGCTCTTCTTTGCGAGGGCTTCGTCAATGCGGCCATATTCTGCATCCAATGTCGTAATCATAATGTGACCGAATTGAGTGTATTGCTCCAAACTCACTGCCGGACCAAAGTTCGGATGTGATGCGCGCGTAGCGCAGACGAAATCACTGGTGCCAAGCAACGCACGGTCGAACCGTGAAGGCGTGTCGAAATCTTGGATAATCGTCATATCAATGGTGCCGGCATCGAGGTCGGAATAGGCATCGCTCAGGCTCTTGTTGATCTCAAGCGTATGCAGGAACCGTAAAGAAACATTTGGGGCCTGATCGGCTGCGGCTGCTGTCAAGCCGGGCACCAAAAGTGTCGAGAATAAATCGTTCATGCCAAGCCGATAGGTGGCCTGCAAGTTTGCCGGATCATTAACCTCCTTCACGGTCAGAGCGTCTTCAAGCATTTTCAAGCTGGCTTCGATGGCGGGCGCAAGCTCTCTGCAGCGCTCGGTTGGTTGCATGCCGTCGGAGCCGCGAATGAACAGCTCATCATCCAAGAGATCGCGCAAGCGGCGCAAGGCGTGGCTGACGGCAGGTTGGCTCAACCCGACGGAATCCCCAGCCTTGGTCACGCTGCGTTCCTTCGCCAAGGCTAGGAAGACCTTCATAAGATTCAGATCGATGGCATTGATATTCTTCTGGTGCATATTGAAAATATGAAACATGAATTAGTTAAATGCAATACCAGTCCGTTAAGGGAAAGGTGACTGAATTCAACAAGGGAGATTCTGGATGTCTGTCAAAACAGCTTTGCTGGCCTCTGCGCTAGCGTTATCAACCGCACTAACAGCCTGGGCCGACCAATCGAACGATACACTGGTCGCCGCGTTCAATAAGGAAGTGCAAACGCTCGATGGTCTGTATTCGACCTCACGGGAAAACTTGATCCTGTCATATCTGACATCTGACCAACTGGTAGAGATCAATCTTGAAACCGGTGCCTACGAAGGGGCCCTGGCAGAGAGCTATAATTGGGTCGATGATCGTACAATCGATTTTACGTTGCGCGAGGGGCTAACGTTCCATGATGGCGCGCCGGTGACGGTCGAAGACATTGTCTATTCCTTCAACTGGGTCGCAGATAAAAATTCCAAAACCCGGCGTGGAGCCTTTATTCGCGGCTGGTTTGAAAGTGCTGTTGCCATAGACGACCGCACCGTGCGTGTCGCTGCAAAGACTCCCTATCCGCTGATGCTGCGGGACATCGCTGTGTTCGTCTTGACCCGCAAGGCCGGCAGCTACGCAGAGGGCAACCCCGATGCTTTGACGCAAAATTTCAATGGGACGGGTCCTTATAAGGTGGCCAGCTTCGACATGGGCGCAGGCGTCATGCTTGAGCGGTTTGACGGCTATTACAGCGGTGGGCCGAAAGCCGCCGGGTCGATTGAAAACATAAAACTGCGTCCAATTCCCGATTGGGGTACGGTGACGGCTGAATTGCTGTCTGGTGGCGTGAACTGGTCGTTCAACGTGCCCGATGACACCGCAAAGGACCTGGGCAACTTGCCGATGGTCGATCATACAACCGGCGTCTCAACCCGTGTATCTTTCTTTGTGCTGGATGCAGCTGGCGTGTCTGATCCGGACGGCCCGCTGACCAACAAGCTGGTCCGTCAGGCGCTGAACCACGCCGTGAATCGCGCAGAGATTGTAGAATTCCTTGTGGGTGGCTCGGGTCGGGTGATCCATTCGACCTGTAACGTTGATATGTTTGGCTGCGACGCCGATATCACCGAATATGACTACGATCCAGAACGCGCCAAGCAATTGCTGGCCGAAGCGGGCTACCCTGACGGGTTTGAGTTCGAGCTAACGACCTATCGCGAACGGCCTATCATGGAGGCAGTGGCCGCCGATCTGGCTGAAGTGGGTGTGACTGCCAAAATCAACCACGTCAAGCTGTCGGCATTGTCCAAAACGCGGGCGAAAGGCCAGCTTGAAGCCTTTCAGAATGCCTGGGGCTTTTATGCCACGCCGGATTTGGGTGCTATCTCGAACTACTATGTGGAAGGCTCAAACCGCAACCTGCACCACGATGAAGAGGTTCAGGGCTGGTTCAAGGCTGCTTTGGAAACCGTGGATCAGGACGCGCGCGCAGCACTTTATGCAAAGGCATTGAAGAAGGTTACGGATGAGGCTTATCTGCTGCCGATCTTCCAGTACTCGCAAAACTATGTGCACAGCAGCGATGTGACCTTCGCAGCTCCGCTGGACGGTCTGCCGCGTCTCAATGAGACCAGCTGGAAGTAATCCGGTCCTCTGATCGGGCGTGCCTGTCGCGCCCGGTCATTCTTGCTGCCCACAGGAGCCTATCCGATGCTGCAATTTATCCTCAAACGTTTGGCACTTGGTTTAGCGGTCGCCTTTACAGTGTCGCTTGCCACTTTTTTGATGCTAAACCTCGCTGCTGATCCGGCTGCCATGGTCGCAGGCGAAGACGCCACGCAAGAGGCCATCGAACAGATCCGGGTGCAGTATGGTTTTGATCGCCCGCTCTATGTGCGGTTTTTGGAGTGGCTTGGCCAATTGGTGACCGGAGATTTCGGAGATAGTTACTATTGGAAACAACCGGTGTTTGATCTGCTGATCGACCGGGCTCCGGTGACGCTGACCTTGGCCGCGGGGGCGCTGACAGTGACAATCTCTTTAGGCCTGACGTTGGGTGTGCTTGCAGCCTTGAAACCGAACGGCTGGCTTGATCGCTTTGCGCTCAGCTTTGGTACGGCGGCGCAGGCTGTGCCGAATTTCTGGTTCGGTCTGATACTGATCATTTTGCTTGGGGTGACCTTCCCGATTTTCCCGGTCTCTGGCGACAGCACCTGGATGCATTTCGTGCTGCCCTGTTTTGTACTGGGCACCTCGGCCGTGCCGCAAGTCCTGCGCCTGACGCGGACGGGCATGATTGAAGTTTTGGGCTCTGATTACATCCGCACCGCAAGGGCGAAAGGCTTCCGGCCGCGTCAGATCCTGTTTCGCCACGCGCTGCGCAACGCGCTTTTGCCCATCGTCAGCGTGATCACCATCCAGATTGGCTATAAGCTGGGCGGTTCCGTCATCACCGAAAGCGTCTTTGCGCTCAACGGTCTGGGGCGCCTGGCATATGAGTCGATTCTCGGAGCCGACATCCCGACCGTGCAAATGCTCGTCTTTTTCTTCGCTCTTGTCTTCATCATCCTGTCGATCCTGGGCGATATCCTAAACGCGTGGCTTGATCCGCGTATGCGCGTGGAGTGACGAAAATGCAGACTACCGCTAACGCCGTGGCCCAAATGGCCGACCAGATCATCGACCTGACGCCAAAAGAACGGTTGATCCGTAAGGCCAAATCCCATCTAGGGTTTCAGTTCGGAGCCTTCATCGTGGTCTCTTTTGCGCTGATTGCGATTTTCGCACCGCTCTTTGCTCCGCATGACCCCTTTGTGCAGGATCTCACCAAGCGGCTTGTGCCGCCGGTCTGGGCCGAGGGCAGCAATTGGGAGTATCTTCTGGGCACCGACCATCTGGGTCGCGACTATCTGAGCCGCCTGATTTATGGCGCAAGGGTGTCCATGGGTGTGGGGTTCGGTGCTGCGACGCTGGGCTGTATGATCGGTGTCACCATTGGCCTTGTCGCAGGCTACCTGGGCGGGCGCGTCGATCAGGCCGCCTCCTTCCTGCTGACCTGCCAACTGGCGCTGCCGTCACTCCTGCTCGCGATGGCTCTGGTGTTTTTCGTAGGCTCCTCAGTCATAACGCTGATCGTCGTTCTGGGGGTGCTGCATTGGCAGTATTATATGGTTGTCACGCGCACATTGACCCGTCAGATCCGCGCGCTTGAATATGTATCAGCCGCGCGCTCCATCGGCTCTAATGACCGGCAGGTATTGTTCTATGAAATCCTGCCGAACCTGTTGAACCAAATCATTGTTGTGTTCTCGCTTGAGATGGCGGTGGTCATCATCCACGAGGCTTCACTTTCCTTCCTTGGCGTGGGTGTGCAGCCCCCGACCGCCTCTTGGGGTCTGATGATCGCTGAGGCCAAGACCATGATGTATTTCAAACCCTACCTTGTTGTAATCCCTGGTGCTGCGCTCTTCTTGCTTGTCCTTGCCGTCAATCTGCTTGGCGACGGCATTCGCGACATCACCGCCCCTGATAGCCGGAATTGATGAGACAGACCATGACAGCCCTTCTAGAAGTTCAAGATATGTCGGTCACGCTCAAACTGGCCGAAGGTGAGATGACCGCCGTTCAGGATGTGTCCTTTACGGTAGATCGAGGCGAAACGCTCGGGATCGTTGGCGAAAGCGGTTCTGGAAAGTCGGTTTCGTCTATGGCGATCATGGGCCTTTTGCCGCGCGGCACCCGGACAGAGGCCACCACGCTGCGCTTGGGCGATGTTGACTTGCTAAGCGCGTCCGAGGAGGAGATGGCGCGGTTGCGGGGCAACAAAATCGCGATGATCTTTCAGGAGCCAATGACCTCACTCAACCCGGTCTATACGATCGGGCGACAGATGACCGAGCTGATGCAGCTGCATAAATCCGTGTCGGGTGCCACGGCGCGGGCGCGGGCCGTAGATCTATTGGAAAAGGTTGGGATCACAGCTGCCGAGAGCCGTTTGTCGCAATATCCGCATCAACTATCGGGCGGTCTGCGCCAGCGCGTGATGATTGCCATGATGCTGATGAATGATCCCGAATTGATCATCGCCGATGAGCCTACAACAGCGCTGGACGTCACCATTCAAGCGCAAATTCTCAACCTGCTAAAGGACCTGCAAAAAGAGCTCAACGTGGCGCTTATCATTATCAGCCATGACATGGGCGTTGTGGCGCGCGTGTCTGACAAGATAGCGGTGATGTATGCGGGGCAGGTGGTCGAAACTGGGCCGGTGGAGACTGTGCTGCGTGCGCCGAAGCATCCCTATACGCAAGGCCTGCTAGAAAGCATCCCTGTGCCCGGCCAGATCGAACCGGGTGGTGCACTTGGGTCGATCCCCGGTCTGGTGCCCTCGCTCAAGACCCGGTTCAAATGCTGCCGCTTTGCCAATCGCTGCCTGCGTGTGCATGAGGCTTGTCAGCAAGGACCAGTTGCTCTGCAGGATGCTGGAAGAGGCCAAGCCTATCGCTGTGTTCTGACTCCTGGGACCTTGCGCGATGGTGCCTCCAGCCTGGCGGCCCCTGAGGCTGGGGATGGGAGCTATGGTACGGGCATCAATATGGGCGCGTCACCTGTGTTACAGGCGATAGACGCCGGTTGCACCTTTCAGGTCAAACAAGGGATGTTTTCTTCTGCCAAGCCTTTGCGTGCGGTGGACGAAATCTCGCTGGATCTACGTCAGGGTGAGGTCGTTGCCGTGGTGGGGGAATCGGGCTGTGGCAAGTCCACGCTGGCTCGGATGCTGCTGGGGCTGCAAGAACCCACGGCGGGTCAGATCATGCTGGGCGGGCAGGATGTCGCGGAGCTGTCCGATATGGAGCGTTCCCGCAAGATTCAGTCGATCTTTCAAGATCCCTATTCCTCGCTGAACCCACGCCGCACCATTGGCGAAATCATCCGCCGTCCCCTGCATCTGCACGGTGTGGGTAGCCTGGCGGAGCAACGCGCTAAGGTTGATGCTATCATGGAGCGTGTGGGGCTGCTGCGCAGTTTCTATCACAACTACCCCAACCAACTTTCGGGGGGGCAGCGTCAGCGCGTGGCCATCGCCCGCGCTTTGATATTGAATCCCGAGATTGTGGTTTGTGATGAACCCACCTCAGCGCTGGATGTGTCTGTTCAGGCACAAATCTTGAATTTGCTGCTAGAACTGCGCGCCGAGATGGGTTTGACCTATCTGCTGATCACCCATGATATGGCAGTGGTCGAACATATCGCGACCCGCGTTGTGGTGATGTATCTGGGCCGCATCGTTGAGGTGGCAGATACCCACAGGCTTTTCTCCAACCCGCGTCATCCCTACACGCAAGCATTGCTGAAATCCGTGCTAACTCCGGAGCCAGGTGCAGGTGTGCCCAGCGTCGATCTGGGCACCGCTTATCCCAACCCAATCAATCCGCCATCAGGCTGCGCCTTCCACCCACGCTGCGAATTCGCCTTGGACATCTGCAAGGTAAAAGCGCCTGTGTTGGAAAGCCTTTCACCCTCTCATCAAAGCGCGTGCCATATGCTTGAAAAGGAGATGGTATGAAACCGCAATTTGCGCCCAAGATCGAGTCAAAGATTGATCCCGTGAAATTGACGGCGGAGCTGGTGCAGTGTCCAACGGTGACGCCGGAAGAAGGTGGCGCACTGCAATTACTGGACCGGCTTCTCAGCGCGCATGGCTTTGAGTGCCATCGTGTTGACCGTGAGGGCATTCCCAACCTCGTGGCTATTTGGGGGAATGGCAACAATGGGCGGACGTTTGGCTATAGTGGGCACACGGATGTGGTTCCGATCGGGGACCGCGCGAATTGGTCTTGTGATCCATTCGGGGCCGAAATCCGCGATGGGATGCTCTACGGACGCGGTGCAACTGATATGAAGTCGAGTGTTGCCGCCTTTAGTGCGGCTGCCATAGAGTTTGTGGACAGCACACCCCCTGACGGGCGATTGATCTTGGCGGTCACCGGAGCCGAGGAAACTGGCTCGCCCGATGGCACGCGTGCTATTGTTGATTGGATGGAAGCGCGCGGCCTTCAGGCCGACCACTTCCTTGTTGGTGAGCCCACCAGCGTCAAGACCATTGGTGACGCGATCAAAATTGGGCGGCGCGGTGCTGTGACCGTCTATTTGACTGTGACCGGTGTGCAGGGCCATACAGGCTATCCGGAAAAGGCGGTGAACCCTTTGCCCGCTTTGGTCAAGCTTCTGCATGTCTTTGAGGGCAGCACGCTGGATGATGGAAGTCAGAATTTCGCGCCATCCACATTGGCCATCACAACCGTCGATACGGGCAACCCGGCGCGCAACATCATTCCCGGCGGGTGTAAGGCGACGGTCAACATTCGCTTTAATGACAATTGGACGTCAGAGACGATCCTTGACTGGGTGGCGGCGCGTGTCGCACAGGTCGCTGATGCGCATGGCGTCACGATCACAAGCGACCACCATGTTTCGGGCGAGTGCTTCTTTTCCCCGCCGGGTAAATTCTCCGAAATGGTCCAGAGTGCGGTTAAGGCAGTCACTGGGCGCACTGCGCAACTGACAACCACAGGCGGCATCTCGGACGCGCGCCATCTTGTATTTCACTGCCCGGTCGTTGAGGCTGGTTTGACGGGAGAGACTATGCATATGGTGGATGAGCGCGTGTCGGTCGCGGAGGTCAACACACTCAAGTCGATCTATGCCCGCATCCTGCACGAATATTTCAACGGAGGCGTATCATGACCACCTTGGCCCTGACTGGAGACAGCATTCTGCAACGCCGTCTCCTCAGCACGACAGATGTGGAAATCAAACCGTTGTTCGACTTGATCCGTAGCTGTGATGCGGCGTTTACCAATCTGGAAGTCTTGCCCAATGATTTTCACGGTGATCCGGCCTTTGACAGCGGCGGATCACATTTCGGTGCGCCATCTTGGGTGCTGGATGAGTTGACCGATGCTGGCTTTGGTATGTTTTCCACAGCCACGAACCATACGCTCGACTATTCCATTTCTGGGCTTGAATACGCGCTTGATCAGCTCGATCGGCGCGGGCTGTGTCATGCCGGCGCTGGCAGGCATCTCGAAGAGGCGCGCCGCGCTGCCTATTTCACCACGCCCAAAGCGACGATTGGTATGGTGGCCTGTGGGTCAACCTTTACTAAAGGGCAAGAAGCCGCGCGTCAGAGCCATGTAATGCAGGGCCGTCCCGGCCTCAATCCGCTTTGGCCGGATAGCACCTATGAGGTGACACCCGATCAAATGGCCGTAGTTCAGCAGATGGCCGAAGGCTTGGGGCTAGAGAAATTCCGCCAATTTCGCATCGGTACAGGCTTTGCCTTCGAGGAATTAGAAGGGATATTCCCATTCAACGGTATGAAATTTCGCCTTGGTGATCAGACCCGGCAGATACGCCATCCCAATCCTAAGGACCTTGCTGCGGTCATCCGCTGGGTCGAAGAAACGAAGCTGGCCTCTGACATTGCCATGGTCAGCATCCATGCCCATGAACACGCCAGTGAAAAAGATGAACCAGCCGATTTCATCGTCGAGTTTGCACATGCGGTGATTGATGCGGGCGCGGATATCGTTGTCGGACATGGTCCACATCTTTTGCGCGGGATGGAAATCTACAAAGGCAAGCCAATCTTTTACAGCCTTGGCAATTTCATTGGCCAGAATGAACTGGTTCGGCAACTTCCCGGCGAATCCTACGATCGCTTTCGCGCCGATGACCGGTTGACGCCGACCAAGCTCTACAAGCAACGCACCCAAGATGATCAAAAAGGCTTCCCATCCGACATGCGCTACTGGCAAACGGTGGTGCCAATCTGCCGCTTTGAAGGCGATAGCCTCGCTGAGGTCACGATACATCCGGTTTCGCTCGGACTAGGTGAAAAGCGCCATCGTCGCGGGCGACCACGGCTTGCGAGCAGTCAAGAGGCCGATAGTATTCTCAATACCTATGCAACGCTGTCCGAAAGATACCTGACGCGCATGACGATCCAGCAGGGCATTGCCACGGTTTTACTCTGACAAGGATCCGCATGGTCTTGGCACCGGCTTTGGATCAGTTGCGGTTAGAGCGGGCGGGCGGGTTTAACGCGGCCGAAAACGACAAAACACTCCCCATTCAGGTCCTTTAAAACGGGCCCTGAGATCATCCGCCTGGCTGTGATGCTTTACGTTCGATTTCCGTTGTCACTCCGTAACGTGGGATATTCACAGAGTGTCTTTGTTTGCCTGTGGACCGCTTTTAGGACCGCTTTTTGGAATATGAGTTGTTTCAAATAATTGATAATAAATGCTTTTACTAAATTATTTTTGCCGTGTGGGGGCACCATTAAAATCAATGACTTAGATGATAATTGAGTGCACTTGAAATTCTTTCAGCGAGACGCTCAGCGAGACAAATCAGCGTATCATTGCGTAACCACCCCACCAAGATTGACAAATTATCCCCAAATGCTCACGCGCATACCAGCGCGGTGCCGTGTCGGTGTGTGTGCGTGATCGCCCCACCACAGCCAAGCTAGCCATCCGCGCAGACGATTGCCCTTTGCTGCATTGCTTTGGTCCACCATATGTCATCGTAACCGACAAGCTGCGATCCTATGGCGCTGCGATGAAGGTCATCGGCAATGTGGACAAACAGGAAACTGGCCGCTGGCTCAACAATCGGGCCGAGAATTCACACCAGCTATTCCGACGAAGAGAGCGGGCAATACTTCGATTTGGGCAGATGAGAACTCGTAGAATGCAAGGAGCTTAAAGAAACCAATCGCGGCACTTGCAGATGAGTGGCGCTTCGGCGGTAATTAGCTAAAAGTGTCTGAATGCTGAAGCATTCCTAATCTCTACTTTCAGTCCCGGCATTTAAATAAGGATAATACGAAATGGCAGCTAATGAGTGATCCTAACGATCTGCAGGCCTTGCTTGATGAAGCATGGCGCCACCTGACACGCGGAGTGGCCGACAGCCGTTCACCGGCGCGTTACCCCACGTTTGCAACTGTCGCACCGGATGGAACACCCGAGGCGAGGACTGTGGCGCTGCGCGGTGCTTCCCGCTCCCAATCTGTTCTTGAGGTCCACACGGATATTGCAACGTCCAAAGTCGCCGCGCTGCAACACAATCCAAAAGCCGCATTTCACGTTTGGGTACCACGCGCAGATTTGCAAATTCGGATCACTGCAACCGTGGAAATCCAGACAGGGAGCGACGCCGAACTAAAATGGGATTGCGTACCCGAAGGTTCGCGGGTTTCTTATGGAACACGACCGACGCCGGGCACCGCCCTTTTAGATGCATACGCTTACGAAAAACCAAGCGACAGGGAACGCTTTGCTGTTTTGAGGTGCAATTTGTTGGAGATAGACCTCGTGCATCTTGGGGCACGCCATCGGCGCGCTGAATTTATTCGCGAAAACGAGTGGGCGGGTACATGGCTGGCGCCGTGACTGAAAGACCCTGACGGGCACTGCTTCATTGCGTCGCAGCATTGCTACATGAAGGGCGGACAGCGGACTTTCGCTGCGGTCTGCACTGAGGTCCGCATTGCGGACTAAGTGAGCTTTCGCTGCAGCTGCACCAGGGGCTGCTCTCGCTGGCTTTGCGGACCTTCACCATTGATTGCGCATGATTTGCACAGTTCCAGCCTGTTTTCGGTGTCACGGATTATGACGCAGAAAAAGAATATGAAATCCTGCGGAAAATGCTGTCGTGGCGTCCTGCGGGTCTCATCGTGACTGGTTTGGATCAACCGCCTGAAACACTCAAACTTCTGGCAGAAGCAGACGTCCCTGTTGTTCAAATAATGGATTGTGACGGCGTTCCCGTCGATAATTGCGTCGGGTTTTCGCACACGAAAGCGGGGCGAGACATAGCATCCGCACTTCTTGCGGTGGGTCGAAAACGTTTCGCCTACGTCGGGTGCAATGTGGGCAAGGACACAAGAGCGTCTAAGCGCAGGTCAGGCTTTTTGAACGCCTTGAATGCGCATCAAATCGAACCTTGCGTTGAATTGTTGGCCGACGCTTTGTCTTCCGTCGAAACCGGACGCCGTTTGATCCATGAACTTTTGGCCAAACACCCTGACGTAGACTGCATCTACTTTTCCAACGATGACCTCGCTATGGGGGCGTTATGCTATTGTATTAATGTAGGTATCTCGGTCCCAGAGACCATTGTATTAGCAGGTTTCAACGGGCTCGATATTATCCAGGCGTTCCCTGGAAAAATTGTGATATCGCGAACGTCACGTCAAGAAATCGGAGAAGTCGCGGCAATGATGATCTTGAGTTCCATCAAGAAGGAACAAACTGGACAGCCAAAAATCAGAATCATCCAGCCCGAAATTTCTCTGGGGGAGCTCGGGTTGAGATAGCATGCGTTATCCAATTTTAAAAAAATGACAGTATTTGGAGGGCTGACGCACGTTTCCTTAATAATTTGCCCAAAGGCATTTTTTTGTCGTTGCTCTCTGGAAATTCGTAGCGACAACCGGGTTTGAAGGAATGCAAAATCGAGCATTCATTTATTACCAATGCATGATCCGATACAAAGCTCTGCCGGTTCTGTCGCAAGGATTTTGGGTTCTGTCGTAACGTTTGCCTTACGTTGAATTAGACTTGTCGTTTGACACAGTTATCCAGCTAAGGCCGCAAATGGTACTGTCAGATTAAACTAACTTGATGCGGGCAGGGCTGCTTTGTAGCATCTATGGATGACAAAACAGTCTCCCTTTCGTTACTTTAAAACCAGTCCTGACATCATCCGACTTGCAGTAATGCTGTATGTCCGTTTCCCGCTTTCGCTCCGTAATGTGGAGGACCTTCTTCATGAACGGGGTGTGGAGGTAAGTCATGGAACGGTTCGGTTTTGGTGGAACCGCTTCGGGCCAATGTTTGCATCAGAGATTACTAGGAAATGACGCAATATGGCGCAAAGTCATTCTAATTGGCAGTGGCACCTTGATGAAGTCTTTGTGAAGATTAACGGCGAACGGCACTACCTTTGGCGTGCTGTAGATCACGAAGGTGAGGTGCTTG
>Ga0228672_1000455_pt1 | contig 20836 bp, 20 predicted proteins | sample 90DmetaG_FD_182788 | JGI IMG/M metagenome (GOLD analysis project Ga0228672, IMG submission 182788) | Seawater microbial communities from Monterey Bay, California, United States - 90D | ecosystem: Environmental > Aquatic > Marine > Coastal | place: USA: California | collected 2016-11-08 | reverse complement strand
GGTTAAATCTGGGGTGTAGTTTTTGAGATTTAATTGTTCTAAAACTACTTTATCTAAGCCTTCATTCAACATCAAATTTGGAACATCATAAATGGTTGATGCATCAATTGATTCGATAACAGCTTCTTTTTTAACATTACAAAAACGGGCCAATTTCGTACGAATATTGTCACTAAGTTTATGTTCGGTTCTACAGACCAAAATATCGGCTTGTACTCCACTTTCCATTAGTGTTTTAACACTGTGCTGTGTGGGTTTTGTTTTTAACTCCCCGGCAGCAGATAAATAAGGGATTAAAGTCAAATGAATAACTAGTGCATTTTCATTACCCATTTCCCACTTTAGCTGACGAACGGCCTCAACGTATGGTAAGGATTCTATATCTCCAACAGTACCTCCAATTTCTGTGATTACGATGTCATAATCTCCCGACTTCCCTAAAATTTGAACACGGTGTTTAATTTCATCAGTGATATGAGGAATGACTTGTACTGTTTTTCCTAAAAACTCGCCACGACGTTCTTTATCAATTACACTTTGATAGATACGCCCTGTAGTTACATTATTTGCTTGAGATGTGGGTACGTTTAAAAAACGCTCATAATGTCCTAAATCTAAATCGGTCTCCGCACCATCATCGGTCACATAACACTCGCCGTGCTCATAAGGATTCAACGTTCCAGGATCAATATTAATATAAGGATCTAATTTTTGAATTGTTGTACGGTAGCCTTGGGCTTGAAGTAATTTTGCTAGAGATGCAGCAATAATTCCTTTGCCTAAGGATGAGCTTACGCCTCCTGTAACAAAAATATATTTTGTAGTAGTGTCTGTCATTATGCGTTGTTGAACGCGAACAAATTTACAAATAAGAATTGAAACTTTAAGTATTATTAGAGGTGTTTATAAATGTACAATTCAAATGATAAGCTTAAAGGTTGTGATTTAAATTGATTACAAACAATTCAATAGTGATTTTGCATTCTAATTCAGACTCTGGACATGGGGTTTAATTTGCATGCAGTCTATTCAAATTTAGTTTAATATTTATTATTTATTTATAAACATAAAAAGTTTATATTCTTATGCATAATATGTGCTTTTAAGGAAATAATTTTAGGGAAATTTAGGGTATATGTCAATTAAGTCTTACAAAGACATCAATCATTCTTTTGTAATTCAACGTGTTTTTTATTAAAAAATGATTGAGTTTTTTACTATTAATTTAAACATAAAAAAGTATCTTAGTTGTTTTGATAATATGGATGGTGTATTTACAAAGAATTATAGTATTTACCAGTTGTTCATCCTATCCTATTACTCAATTGTTATATTAATTTAATTATACTAATGAAACCTCTATGCAAGCGTTAGAAGTTCTAAAAGCCATACTTTATTTTTCGATTTTTAAGCATCCCATCACAAAAAAGGAGGTTATTGATTTTTCAACTACGGATAATCATCAGGATTTAGATCAGCAACTAGAGTATTTATCCCAAGAAGGTGTGATTTATAAACTGGACGATTATTACGCATCAAACAATGATCTATCTTTAGTTGAAAGACGATTAAAGGGTTATGAAATGGCAAAAAAAATTATGCCAAAGGCCAAAAGAGTAGCGCGTTTAATTGCCAAATTCCCTTACATCGAAAGTGTAAGTTTGTCTGGCGCGTTATCAAAAGGTTACTTTGACAAAGATGGAGATATTGATTTTTTTATTATTACCAAACCCAATAAATTGTGGATTGCACGCACACTGTTGATTTTGTACAAAAAAATAGTTTTACTAAACTCCAGAAAATATTTCTGTGTAAATTATTTTATAACAAGTGATCATTTACGTATTCCGGAACAGAATCGATTTACAGCTACAGAACTAGTTACATTAGTTCCATTATACGGAAAAGACGTATTCATTAATTTTGTAAAAGAAAACCAATGGGCATATGATTTTTTTCCAAACAAAACTATTGTCGATTGCTCTCAAATAAAAGACACAAAAAAATATTTATTTTCTAGAATTATACAAACTGTTTGCAACACTACAATTGGGAGATTTTTAGAAGATACTTTTAGAAAAATGACCTTGAAAAAATGGACTACTAAGTTTAAAGACTTAAAAAAAGAAGATTTTGATATTGCGATGAAATCAACTAAAAACACTTCAAAACACCATCCTCAAAATTTTCAAAAAACAGTCATTGATAGATTAGATAAGAACTATGAGGAAATCATAAATAAGTTTCATTTGGAAACCCTAGAACAGCATGCTTGATATTGTATTTTCACATTCCTATTATTATAAGTTTGACCCTAAGCAGTGGAAAAACAAAACTCCCTTCCCCCCTTTAGGCACTTTATACGCAGCTTCTTACTTGAGAGAAAACGGGTATATCCTAGGATTGTTTGACGCTAATTTTTTAGATGATCCTAAATCTATCAAACCGTATTTAGAAACACATCAACCCAAAATTTTTGTTTTGTATGATGATGGTTTCAACTATCTCACAAAAATGTGCTTGACCAATATGCGTGAAGCAGCGTTTTCTATGATTTCTATTGCCAAATCTTTAGGATGTTTTGTGATCTGTTCGAGTTCTGATTCAACAGATCATTTCGAAAAGTATTTAGATGCTGGTGCAGATGTAATCATTAAGGGAGAAGGAGAAATTACTTTAAAAGAAGTGGTCGATGCCAAAACAACTTCATCTGACTTAGAAGCTATTGACGGCATCATATACAAAGACAGCAATCGTGTTGTAAAAACTAAACCAAGAGCTGTTTTAAAAGATTTAGATGTATTACCGTTACCTGCATGGGATTTGATTGACATGAAGGTTTATAAGGACATCTGGAAAAGTGGAGGAAATGAATTTACTTTAAATATTGCAACTACTCGTGGGTGCCCTTTCAAATGTAATTGGTGTGCGAAACCCATTTACGGAAATCGTTACAACTCACATTCGCCAACATATATTACAAAACATATTAAATTTCTTTCTGAAACCTATGGTGTGAATCGGTTTTGGATGTGTGATGATATTTTTGGTTTAAAGCCAAATTGGGTTCAAAACTTTAGTAGGTCACTTAAAAAAGAAAAACTTTCTATTTCTTATTACATACAAAGTCGAGTCGATTTATTGTTAAAAGAAGATACGATCGATGCTTTGGCTGAAAGTGGTTTAGAAGAGGTTTGGGTTGGTGCAGAGAGCGGATCTCAAGCCATCTTGGACGCGATGGACAAAGACACCAAAGTTGAGCAAATCTATGAAGCTACAAAGTTATTAAAGGCTAAAAATGTACGCGTCGCATTTTTTATTCAGTTTGGATATTTGGGAGAAACAAAATCCGATATTTCTAAAACGATAGAAATGATTAAAGATTTAGTACCAGAAAATATTGGAGTATCGGTGTCGTATCCTTTGCCAGGAACAAAATTTTATGACAAAGTAAAAGATGATCTTCAATTAAAAGCCAATTGGACAGATTCAGATGATTTAGCAATGATGTTTGAAGGTACATTTAATTCTAAATTTTATAAACGTTTACACAGATATGTACATAAAGAATTCCGAAAGAGTCAAGCTGCTTTGTTTTTAAAAACGGCAATATTGAATCCGTCCTCACTTAATTGGGCTAAATTGAGAACTATTTTATTGTATTTTTACTACGGTCCCTCTTCTCAAATAGACAAAATAGCACTGCGCAATATGGAACTCTCAAAATGAATACAGCGTTCGACATAGCATCTTTAGACTACGATAAGGTATTTACGTTTTCGACCATTGGAAAAGCACAACGGCGACGTGTTTTTAAATACCTTTCGACAAGCTTGTCAAACCGAACATTATCTATTTTGGAATTGAATTGTGGCACAGGAGAAGACGCCATTCAATTGGCTAAAATGGGACATCAGGTTTTAGCAACCGATAGTTCTCAAGGGATGATTCAAATTGCAAAAACAAAACAATTTGAACCTAATTGTCAATTTAAAACCTTAGATATTACAGCACTTTCTAAAGACGTATTTGAGACTGATTTAGATTTGATTTTTTCAAATTTTGGAGGATTTAATTGTTTGAAACAAAAAGATATTCAAACTTTTTTTGAAACTAGTTCATCAATGTTATCCGAAAACGGTAGAATTGTTTTGGTTGTCATGCCTAAAAACACGCTTTGGGAACAGATTTACTTTTCATTGAAAGGGCAATTTAAAAAAGCGAAAAGAAGAAATACAACAGCATCTTTAGAAGTCAATGTAGCTGGAGAAAACGTAGAAACATGGTATTATAATCCAAAAGACATTGTATCATTAGCTTCTAATTTCAAATTAGAAAAAACCAAACCCATAGGGTTGTGGATTCCTCCGTCATATTTAGAATCTTCAATTTTTGGAAAAAAAATCAGCATTCGAATTTTATCTTTTTTAGAACACTGTTTTTCATTTTCCTTTTTCTCAAAATATGCTGACCATTATTATATTGAATTCAAAAAAATATCATGAGCATCCTTCTAACCCATACCTATTATCTGCATGAAGATTATAAGGAGAAAAAAATCATGAAACCTTATGCTCCATTAGGATTACTTTATATCTCTGCATACTTGAACCAAAATGGTGTAGAGAATTATCTTTATGACTCTACTTTTTATTCGTTAGAGGCACAATTAAAATACATTGCAGAAAAACAACCAAAAGCAGTTGCAATTTACAGTAATTTAATGACTAAGATTAATGTAATTACATTGGTAAAAACATTAAAAACCAACGCTAAATATGGGTTTCCAAAACTTATTTTAGGCGGTCCAGACGTAACTTATAATTGTGAAAATTACTTAAAAACGGGAGCCGACTTTTTAATTATTGGTGAAGGCGAACAAACCACTTTAGAGCTGTATCAAGCGATTGAAAATAAAACAGCATACGATACGATCTCTGGGATTGCTTATTTAGAAAACAATGAAGTCATTAAAACATCTCCTCGTATTAAAATGAAAGATTTATCGGAGTTGCCATTGCCAAATAGAGCTGCAATTCCCGTAGAGAAATATTTAGAGACTTGGAAATCACACAGTGGAAAAAGCTCGATGACTGTGAGTACACAACGGGGCTGTCCGTACACGTGTAAGTGGTGTAGCACAGCTGTTTATGGTCAAAGTTACAGAAGGCGTCCTGCAGCACTGGTAGCTCAGGAACTAAAAATGCTAAAAGATACTTATAACCCAGATCAAATTTGGTTTGTAGATGATGTGTTTTCTATAAGCCATAAGTGGATTAAAGAATTTCACAAAGAAGTGATTCAACAAAAGGCAATTATCCCTTTTGAATGCATTACAAGAGCAGAACGTTTAAATGACGAAGTATTACAGTTGTTAAAAGAGGCGGGGTGTTTTCGAATTTGGATTGGTGCAGAAAGTGGATCACAGAAAATTATAGATGCCATGGACAGACGTGTCGATGTTAGTGTTGTAAAAGAAGCCATTCAAAAAACCAATGCTCTAGGCATAGAAACAGGTACATTTATTATGGTTGGATATCCTGGTGAAGATGAAGATGACATTAATGAAAGCATACGGTATCTAAAAGCTGCAAATCCAACGCATTTTACAATTACAGTTGCCTATCCCATAAAAGGAACATCACTTTATAATGAGATTGAAGATAAAATCACAACTCAACCCAATTGGAATACTTCAACGGATAGAGATATTGATTTTAAACGGACCTATTCTCGCAAATTTTATGATTATGCGGTGCGACGTATTGTAAATGAAGTAAATTATAACAAGGAAAGATTATTCCAAAGAAATATTAAAAAATTAATCACATTCAAACTAAAATCTATTGGAGCTGCGGTTTTAATGAAACTCTCAAAATAATTATGAAATCGATATTTTCATTGCTATGTTTTGTTCTATTATTTAGTTCGTGTACAAATACACAAGATTATGAAATTAATCTAAAATGGAATAAAGCATACGAACAAGATACTTTCAAAAGAAGTGTTACAGGGCTTAAATGGGCGTTGTCTTATTTAGGCTCAACGTTAGCTAATAACTCTCTTCAAAAAGGAATAACTTACAAAGACTCTATTATAACTTTAAATCTAAAACAATTAGGGTTTTCTGAAGATGCAAAAGAAACACTTGCTAAGCTCCAATTCATTTTTAAGAATTCTGAAGAGTATAAAAAAAATAATGCAATGGATTTAGGAAGATATATCGCATTAACCTTTGGAAATTCACAGTGCTTTTATTTTTAATTGCATTTAGTAGTACGTCAAAAAAGTAGGTTTCCCATAAAAATGATCCTGTAAACCAAATAGATAAACCTAATATACTAAAACCCAAGATCACTATTATTAAAAGTGATTTCCATTGCTGTTTAAAAAATAATGGAATTCCATAAAATATAGGAAATACTTTTAGAGCAACGGCAAACACTAATGCCATTGCCCCGTAACAATTCTTATGACGTTCAAACCATAAAAAACTAAAACTAACTAACGCAAAAATTAAGAAGTAGGTTTGACCAAATAAGATGTGATTTCTAATTGGAACGTAAAAAAGAATAGGAATAAAAATCACAAACCATAAAGTCTTTTTTCCATACCTTTTGAATAATCCATAAATAGCAATAAGAAACAACACACAGCTCAAAATATTAAAAACAGACTTTGCAATGTAAGCGTCTTGAATAAACATAAATGGGTAAAATGCAACCGCATTAAAAGGACTATTAAGATAGAGATCTGCTAGAACTTCCTCATAACCAAGATCCCATATAAAATTATTGTACATATATATATCAAACAAAATAATTTCTGGTGTATTGCTATTAGCAACAATATATGCAGGAAAATAGTTGTTTGAAAAATCGTGTAAAGGAAAAGATATCGAATTACAAAGAAAATAGCACAATAATAAAGCTAAAGGAATTAAATATACTAACCAATAGTTGTGATTTTTAAATAGCATTTTCATAATTATTGTTAAAGATAATATTAATCGACGAAGTATATAAAAATGATATAGAAATAACTTAAATTGTAACTTTATTTTTACAAGTAATTATAATGACGAAGCGACAATTAAAAAAAAATACAATACGTTTTTTGCCTGTCCTTCTAAATGGTTTTAGAAGCATTTTAAGTCCTGTGCTTGGAATTTTATTTTCGTATACAATTGTTACTTTTTTTTCAAAAGAACTTTGGGGGGATTTTGTAGATTATTTATTGTTCTTTCTAATTGTTTCATTAATTAGTAATTGGGGAAGCAAAACATTTTTAATGCGAGCGTTTAGTCAAAACCCTAAAAACATAGTTACTGATTGGCAAGCACTGTTTATGGCACGCTTACCTATTTGTATGCTTTGTGTAATTAGTGTTTTCTTTTTTTTTGAGTTTCACCTTGCTCTTTTTATGATCATATGGGTTGTTAGTGCTTTTGTGTATCATTCATTTTTTTCAATTATTTTTTACAATAGAGAGTATGAAAAGATGATTGCAGTTGAGATGCTATCATTTTTAGCACTTCTCTTTTTAGTGTATTTACAAAGAGAGAATCTGAGCAGTTTCGTGCTCGTTCAAAGTTATGCAATACATGTTTTTGTGAAAGCACTACTAGCGATCATATTTTATCCGTTATTTTTTAATTTTAGGTCCTTTCAATTCAACTCAAAATTATTATGGATTAGTTTTCCGTTTTTTTTACTAGGAATTTCTGGGTTTCTTCAATCTAAAATAGATATATATGCCTACAGTTTTTATTACGATGGCAAACCTTTGGGGGAATATCAAATTATATCGGGGTTCTTTATTTTTTCGCAGTCAATGGTAATGCTCCTTATTTTTCCTTATGTAAAGAATATTTACCGAATGTCAACAAAGAGTATTGATCTAATTAGAAAAAACAGTGCTATTTATGGATTTATACTCAATTTAATTGTTGTAGTTAGCATCTATTTCGCACTTTTACTTTTTGATATTAAATTGTCAACAATTCAGGTTATTTTAGGATTTATAATAGGATACCCTTGTTATATTTACACTTTAGATATCCTCTTACTTTTCAAAACACACAAAGAATATTTTGTTATAAAAATCTCTATAATATGTTTAGGTATTAATTTTTTGGTATCTGTTTTATTATTACATTTAGATTATAATATAACAGGGACATTAGCGGGTAATGCTGCTGCACAAATTGTAGCGCTTTATTGTTATCTTAATCTTAGGAAAACAAAGAACGCGTCTAACAATTTAAAATTTGATATGTAAATGATTGGTGCATTAGTAAAAAAAACAAATCAAAAATTATTTCCTAAAACCTATTTTTTTAATCCAGAATGGATAGTACTTGGCGTTAATAACGTTTGTAACCTGCATTGTAAAATGTGTGATGTTGGTACAAAAAACTTAGAAAGTAATTTTGCGCAAAATCTCGTAGGGACACACCCTATAAATATGCCTTTAGAATTGATTGAAAAAGTCATCAATCAAACTGCCTTATATTATCCTAAAGCAAAATTGGCATATGCTTTTACAGAACCAATGGTCTATCCTCATCTAATAGAATCATTACAATTAGCAAAAGCTAAAAATTTATATACAACAGTAACTACAAATGCACTTACATTAAAACAAAAAGCGGATAACTTATCAGAAACTAAACTCAACGAATTATATATCTCCTTAGATGGTCCACAAGATATTCACAATGAAATAAGGGGGCATAAAAAGTCTTTTCAGAAAGCAATTGAAGGTATTGAAATTATTTCAAAACAAAAACATGTACCAAGAATATCTGTTATTTGTGCAATCACAGAATGGAACATTGGACATTTAACAGAACTCTTAGAAGCACTAAAGCCGTATCCCATTTATGAAGTAGGGTTTATGCACACCCAGTTTAATACGATCGAGTCTGCTAAAATACACAACCAATCTAAATGGGGTGTTGACTACCCAACACACGATTCAAATGTAGATATAATCGATTTTTCTAAAATGAATCTCGAAATATTAAACAATGAAATCTCATCAATTAAAAAAGAAAAATTTCCATTTAATGTCTATTTTTCACCAGAAATACAATCATTAGAAGGTATGGAAAATTATTATCACAATACCACTAGTTTTATTGGAAAGTCATGTAATGCAGTATTCACAAATTTAATGATTAAATCAGATGGTAGTGTAATTCCAGCGCACGGAAGGTGCTATAACCTAACAGTTGGTAACCTGTACAATTCAAGTTTAAAAGATATTTGGAAATCCCCAAAATTAAAGAAATTAAGAACCGATTTAACATCCGCAGGCGGCTTATTCCCAAGTTGTAGTAGATGCTGTAGTGCTGTATAATTAATGAAAAATAAACTCATCATATTCAATCCAAGAAGTGCCAATGCCAAGCATAGAATACCAAATTCTATTCTTCAAGTTGGTGCAGCTATACATGGAAAATACGACTACGTATTTGTAGATGGAAACCTCGAAAAAAATCCCTTAGAAGTCATTTGCAAGTATTTAAAAACAGGTGATTTTGGTTATTTCTGTTCCACAGTAATGCCAGGTCCACAATTAAAACAAGCCATTCCATTTACAAAAAACATAAAAGAAGATTTTCCAAGTATTAAAATTATTTGGGGCGGTTATTTTGCATCTAATCAATACAAAGTCTGTATGGATTCCGGTTTGGTAGATTATATTGTTAACGGTCCTGGAGATGTGGCATTTCCATCACTTTTAGACCTAATAGAACGTCCAGATTTTAAACTCGACACACATGAAAAAGAGTTAGGTAGTATTAAAAACCTCATTTTTAGAAACTCAAAAGGAGAACTCACAAAAACAGCCAAAGAAGACCTACTAGATCAAGATACATTACCGGATTTACCCTATCGTTATTTAAATACATTTTACCCTGTAAAAAATTATTTAGCAAAAACGTTTATGGGCAAAACAACCCTGTCTTATCATTCAAGTATGGGATGTCCGTTTACTTGTTCATTTTGCGGTATTGTTCCGATTTTTAATGCACGTTGGAAAGGAAAATCCGCCGAAAATATGTTCAAAGATGTGCATTACTTTAAAGAAAATTATAATATAGATGCTATTGAATTTCACGATAATAACTTTTTTACTTCCAAAAAAAGAGTACTCGAATTTTCGAAACTAATTCTTAATGACAATATAAAATATTGGGGAGAAGGACGGATCGATACTATTAATAAATATACAGATGAAGAATTACATTTGATGAAAAAAGCGGGTTGTGAAATGATTTTTCTAGGTGCAGAAACAGGAAATGATGCAGTATTAAAACAGATGAATAAAGGGGGCACACAAACTGGAAATATGATTAAAGACTTTGCACTACGCATGAAAACTGTAGGAATTATCCCAGAAATGTCTTTTGTATTAGGGATGCCTGCTGACACTGAAAAAGAAGTCTATGACAATATACTTTGGGATATCAATTTTATAAAAGAAATTAAAGCTATAAACCCAAATACTGAAATTATCATTTATTTATACAGTCCAACCCCCACAAAAGGGTCAAAATTATACAAGCAAATTTTAGAAGCTGGATTTTCATTCCCAGAAACCATAGAAGAATGGATTTCTCCGAGTTGGGAAAATTTTGACTTGCGAAAAAATCCATTGACGCCTTGGTTAAAGCCATATATGATTGATACAATTCAAAATTTTGAAACCGTTTTAAATGGAAACTTCCCAACTGTTTCTGACTTTAGAATTAAAGGATACAAAAAGAAAGTGCTTCAACTGTTTTCTAATTGGCGTTATAAAACAGGATTTTATAACTACCCTTATGAAATCAAAGCCCTCCAAAAAATTTGGAAATACCGTCAACCAGAGATTGAAGGATTTTATTCAGAATAATGATTAGAAAACTAATAAAAATATTCGACCCTATTTTAAAATGGTTCTTTCAACGCTATTACTCAAAACCCAGAAAGTATCGTTACCAAAATATTGAGGTGATCGTGTACCCCGAAGTATTTCCACCTCATTTTACAATCAGCACTAAGCTGCTATTAGATTACATAAACTCAATTGATTTAAAAGGAAAAAAAGTTTTAGAACTTGGGTGTGGTTCTGGCATTATTAGTCTTTTAGCGGCCTCTAAAGGTGCTTTAGTTACTGCATCAGATATCAATAAGACCGCCTTAGAAGCATTGGAAAAAGCAAGTATTAAAAATGCTTTACCAGTTCAAATTATTAATTCGAATCTTTTTGATAAACTACACGAAAAACTCTTTGACTACATCATAATCAATCCGCCCTATTACCCAAAAGCACCAAAAAATGATAAACAACATGCTTGGTTTTGTGGTGAGAATTTTGAATACTTTGAAAAATTATTCGAACAACTTCCGTGTTATACTGAATACTCTGAAGTGTTAATGATTTTATCCGAAGATTGTGATTTGGGAAAAATATCAACCATTGCTCAACAGTATGCTCTTAAATTTAAAAAGGTATTTGAGAAAAAAGTAATGACAGAAACAAATTATATTTTTAAAGTCTACAACTAGTTTATATGCAAGTTTCTATAAGCTGTTAATTCACACTCTATCGAATTTATTACAATTAAAAAAAGCACCCTAGAGGTGCTTTTTTAATTATTATAATCTTAAACCAAGTTATTTAACAGCTACCAGCTCCACATCAAATATTAGATTTGCATTTGGAGGAATCACACCTCCAGCACCTTGAGCCCCATAACCTAAATGACTAGGGATTACAAAACGTGCCTTATCTCCTACGTTTAAAAGCGCAACACCTTCATCCCAACCTGAAATTACTTGACCCATTCCGAGTGCAAATTCAATTGGTTCTTTTCTTTTGTAAGAAGAATCAAATACAGTTCCATCCGCCAATTGGCCTTTGTAGTGTACGGAAACTGAAGCCCCTTTCACGGCTTTTGAACCACTACCCTTTTGAAGTATTTGATAGCGAAGACCACTTTCTGTTTTTTCAAAACCTGCGGCTAATTTATCTAATTCTGCTTCCACAGCAGCTTTTTGTTTTGCGATATTTTTTTCGCGCTCACCCTCAAAGGTTCTAAATGCTTCTACAGCATGGAATGCTTCTGCATCAGCACCAACCGCCAAAATTTCTAAAGTTTCTAAAACATCAACTTGAGTGATTGTATTCACTACATCTTGACCTTCAACCACGTTTCCAAATACCGTGTGTTTTCCATCTAACCAATCCGTTGGAATATGTGTAATAAAAAACTGACTTCCATTAGTTCCTGGTCCTGCATTAGCCATAGATAAAACCCCAGGTTTGTCATGCTTTAAATCAGGATGAAATTCATCCTCAAATTTATAGCCCGGATTTCCTGTCCCTGTTCCAAGTGGACAACCGCCTTGAATCATAAAATCTGGAATCACTCTATGAAAGTTTAGGCCATTATAGTATGGATCTCCTTGTTTTTTTATAGAGTTTTCTAAATTTCCTTGCGCTAATGCAACGAAATTACCAACAGTTCCTGGTGTTTTTTGATATTCTAAGTTTACTAAAATAGCACCTTTAGAGGTATTGAATTTTGCGTATAAGCCTTCGTTCATGAGTGTAATTTTATTGTGTTTTTAATCCGTGCAAATATAAGAAGGAATTGTAAACAAAAAAGTTTGTGGAATGGTTTTGTGGAAAAACAATTAATTTGCCACTTCACTTATAAATTTTAGACGGTATAAACGTAATTCTTGATCGTCGTATTCACCATCAAATTCTTCGATGGCAGATTCAATATCATCGGATTCAGATTCCATAAAATAGTCATGAATTTCTTCTTGTTGATCTTCATCAAATAATTCATCAATCCAATAATCAATATTTAATTTTGTACCCGAGAACACAATAGCTTCCAATTCTCTAATAAAATCAGCCATTTCCATTCCTTTTGCAGAAGAGATATCGTCTAATGGAAGTTTTCGGTCTATATTTTGAATGATGTAAAGTTTCAATGAAGAATTTAAACCTGTGGATTTGATAATCATATCCTCCATACGTTCAATCTCATTATCATCAACGTACTGTTTTATAAGCTTTACAAAATCTTTGCCATAGCGCCTTGCTTTTCCTTCGCCAACACCGTGTATGTTATAAAGTTCTTCTATTGTAATTGGATATTTAAGTGCCATATCTTCTAAAGATGGATCTTGAAAAATTACATATGGAGGAACCTCAAGTTTTTTGGCATTTGATTTGCGGAGGTCTTTAAGCATTCGCATTAGTGTTGCATCTGCAACATCAGAAGCGTTGTTGTAATTACGATTTGAATCAATATTGTAGGTATGGTCTGACGTCATCATGAATGACTTTGGTTGCTCAATAAATTCTTGCCCAAGTGGAGTGAGTTTCAGAACGCCATAAGTTTCAATATCTTTACGTAAATAACCAGCTACGAGAGCCTGTCTAACTAATGCCATCCAGTAAATTGTATCATGATTCTTCCCTTTGCCGAAAAACGGTAATTCATTGGTGCGGTGCGAATTTATAAGCGCATTCTCTTGACCTGTTATCACGTTTACAAGGTCTTTGCTTTTATATTTCTCGTGAGTGTTTGAAACGATTTGAAGCATTAATTTTAATTCTTCTTTTGCTTCGGTTTGCGGTTTTGGGTTGCGAACATTGTCATCCATATCGCCTCCTTCTCCTGTTTCTGTATCAAATGATTCTCCAAAATAATGCAATATAAATTTACGACGCGAAATTGACGTTTCGGCCATTGCAACGACTTCTTGCAACAACGCAAAGCCAATTTCTTGTTCTGCAACTGGTTTTCCTGACATGAATTTTTCAAGCTTTTCAATGTCTTTGTATGCATAATATGCCAAACAATGCCCTTCGCCGCCATCACGGCCTGCACGACCTGTTTCTTGGTAATAACTTTCTATACTTTTTGGAATATCGTGATGAATAACAAAACGTACGTCGGGTTTATCGATTCCCATTCCAAAAGCAATGGTTGCCACTACAACATCGGTGTCTTCCATCAAAAACATATCTTGATGTTTTGAACGTGTCTTGGCATCTAATCCAGCGTGGTAAGGCACTGCCTTGATTCCATTTACTTGAAGAATTTGCGACAATCCTTCGACACGCTTTCGGCTGAGGCAATATATAATTCCAGATTTACCTTCATTTTGTTTTACGAATCTAATGATGTCATTATCAACTTGATCTGTTTTTGGCAATATCTCGTAAAATAAGTTTGGTCGGTTAAAAGAGGCTTTAAATGTTTGAGAATCCGTAGTTCCTAAATTTTTAAGAATATCTTCTTGAACCTTAGGGGTGGCAGTGGCCGTAAGACCAATAATTGGAATGTTATCGCCTATTTGAGTAATGATGTGTTTTAGGTTTCTGTATTCGGGTCTAAAATCATGTCCCCACTCACTGATACAGTGCGCTTCATCTACTGCCATAAATGAAATTGTTTGTGATTTTAAGAATTCAATGTTATCAAATTTTGACAGTGATTCTGGAGCGACATATAACAGTTTGGTGATTCCAGATTCTATATCTGACTTAACTTGTTTTATTTCAGTTTTATTTAAAGACGAGTTTAATACATGAGCAATTCCCTCAAAATTGGAAATTCCTCTAATAGCATCCACTTGATTTTTCATGAGCGCAATCAATGGAGAAACCACAATGGCAGTACCGTCTTGCATCAAAGCAGGCAATTGATAACAAAGTGACTTTCCACCACCAGTTGGCATTATGGCAAACGTATTTTTATTTTCTAAAATACTCGTAATGACTTGTTCTTGAAGACCTTTAAATTTATTAAACCCAAAATAGGTTTTAAGTGCTGAATGTAATTCTTTAGTCGAAATACTCATTTATGGATAATTTCATGTGTCGATATCTATTGCTTTCGAAAGGTCACGGATACCAAACTGCATCAGGCAGCTACACAATTTGTAATTTTTTTTAAATGTTACTACTTATTGTATGCTCGTTTCTTGTCATATTTTAAAAAAAACGTGATTAAATGAATCAAAATTGGAATAATTTCAGAAACACTCCTATTTTTTTTGTTTTTTTGTAACTTGAACTAAAGGTATAGATATTTAAATAAGTATCCAACCAAAACTATAAAAAAATTGAATTCAAAAAAATCAATAGTAGCATTAGCGAAAGAAACCGTAGAAATCGAAAGTTTAGCAATCTCTAAACTTGCAGATTTTATAGATGACTCATTTGCAGAAGCTGTTGAATTAATTTATAATTCTACAGGTCGTTTGATTGTAACAGGGATAGGTAAAAGTGCAATTATAGCAAATAAAATTGTAGCCACTCTGAACTCAACAGGAACTCCTGCTGTATTTATGCATGCTGCAGATGCAATTCATGGCGACTTAGGGCTTATTTTATCAGATGATGTTGTCATGTGTATTTCTAAAAGTGGAAATACTCCAGAAATTAAAGTTCTCATCCCTTTTTTGAAAAGTGCTGGGAATACCTTGATCGCAATCACAGGAAATCAACAGTCTGTATTGGCCGAACAAGCTAATTTTGTTTTCAATTCATATGTAGAAAAAGAAGCGTGTCCGATTAATTTGGCACCAACCACTAGTACAACTGCACAACTGGTTATTGGAGATGCCTTGGCAGTTTGTTTGCTTGAACTTCGCGGATTCACAAAAGATGACTTTGCAAAATACCATCCTGGAGGAGCTTTAGGTAAAAAATTATTCTTAAGAGTAAGTGATATCATAATTCATAACGAGGCCCCTAGTGTAAATCCAGATGCAAGTCTAAAAAAAGTAATTATAGAAATTTCAGAAAAACGCAAAGGAGTAACCGCCGTCACAAAAGCCGATAAGATTGTTGGAATTATTACTGACGGAGATTTAAGGCGTATGTTATCTGAAACTGAAGATTTATCTCTACTAAAGGCTGAAGATATTATGAGTAAAAACCCCATATCCATAACAATAGATGCTATGGCAATTGACGCAATGGAATTGATGGAAACCCATAAAATATCGCAACTTTTGGTGGAAGATCAAGGAAACTATGCGGGTGTAATCCATATTCATGATATTATAAAAGAAGGGATTATCTAACTATGGGAGCACAAAAAGAAATGTCATTTTTAGATCATCTCGAAGAGTTAAGGTGGCATATCATTAGAGCTTTATGTGCTGTCATAATTGCGGCAACAGCTGCATTTGTAGCAAAAGGATTCATATTTGAAACTCTAATTTTTGGTCCTACAAAAAGTGATTTTTTTACTTATGAATTTCTTTGTAATGCTTCTAGATTACTAGGGTTTGAGAGTTTTTGTGACACCAATTTTGATTTTGAAGTTCAAAGTCGAACTATGGCCGGACAGTTTTCTGCTCACATTTGGACATCCGTTACTTTTGGATTAATCGTTGCGTTTCCTTATGTTTTATTTGAATTTTGGAAATTTATCAGCCCTGGACTTTACAGCAAAGAAAAAAACAGTTCAAGAGGGTTTATTTTTATCTCTTCGATTTTATTTTTTATTGGGGTGTTGTTTGGCTATTATATCGTTTGCCCACTTTCTATTAACTTCTTAGGAACCTATTCTGTAGCGGATCAAGTTCACAATGATTTTGATTTAAATTCTTACATTGGACTTATTAGGGCATCCACATTGGCGTCTGGATTTATTTTTGAACTCCCTATTATTATTTTTTTTCTCACTAAAATAGGATTAGTTACTCCTGAGTTTCTTAGAAAAAACAGAAAGTATGCCTTAGTTATAGTCTTAATTTTTGCTGCGATTATTACTCCACCCGACATTGCTAGTCAAGTCATTGTAGCAATTCCAGTATTGATCTTGTACCAAGTGAGTATAGTGATCTCAAAACTAGTGTTACGAAACCAAAAAAGAAAAGAAAAAAATGGCAAATGAAGTAGAAGAATTTAATGCCTATCGCAAGAAAATGAATACCAAGATTCTTGCAGAAAACAATACTGTAATCAAACGTATCTTTAACTTAGATACGAATGCGTTTCAAGAAGGTGCTTTAAATACAGAAACAAAAGAACTTTTAGGGCTTGTGGCATCTACAGTGTTACGTTGTGATGATTGTGTACGCTACCATCTTGAAAAATGCCATGAGGAAGGCCTCAGTAGAGCACAAATAGCCGAAGCATTAAGTATTGCAACCCTTGTAGGAGGTACAATTGTCATCCCTCATTTAAGACGGGCTTTTGAATACTTGGATGTTTTAGAAGCCTAGTTAAATATTGTATAAATTAATCAGAGTTGATGGATAATATATTTCATTTTATTATTTTTAAGATTCTTTAAACAAACAAATGAAATTAAGAGTTGAAAATTTAATGAAGTCCTACAACGGACGAAAAGTGGTAAAAGATGTTTCTCTTGAAGTAAACCAAGGAGAAATTGTGGGACTTCTTGGGCCTAATGGTGCAGGAAAAACAACGTCTTTTTATATGGCTGTTGGTTTGATTAAGCCAAATGGTGGTGCCATCTATTTGGATGATAAAGAAATCACTTCTTACCCAATGTACAAAAGAGCTCAAAGCGGTATTGGATACCTTGCACAAGAAGCTTCCGTTTTTAGGAAATTAAGTATTGAAGACAATATTTTGAGTGTGCTTCAAATGACTAAACTTTCTAAAAAAGAACAAATTGATAAAATGGAATCCTTAATCGATGAGTTCAGTTTGGGGCACATCAGAACCAATAGAGGTGATTTGTTATCTGGAGGAGAACGAAGACGTACTGAAATAGCACGGGCTTTGGCAACCGACCCTAGTTTCATATTACTCGACGAACCGTTTGCAGGAGTTGACCCTGTTGCCGTAGAAGATATCCAACGGATCATTGCAAGGCTCACAAAGAAAAATATTGGCATCTTAATTACCGATCACAATGTACAAGAAACTTTAGCCATTACGGACCGAACTTATTTAATGTTTGAAGGAAGTATTCTAAAAGCTGGAAAACCTGAAGTACTCGCTAATGATGAAATGGTTCGTAAAGTGTATCTCGGTCAAAATTTCGAATTACGTAAAAAGAAATTAGAATTTTAAACCCCGCTTTATTAGTTTTACTACTAAAAGTACTCCTATCCCTGCAGCAAATCCGACTGTAAAATCTCTCAAAATTCCTGGAAAACTTTCTAAAACGTGATGGAACGCTTCGATATTGTGAACAAATATTCCACCCGAAACAAGCAAAAGTGCTAGTGTACCAACAACTGACAAGGATTTAATAACCAAAGGTAATGCGTTTACCAAAGTCACGCCTATAAACTGAATACTGTTCTTCTTTCCATTACTCATTTGAATGAGTTTTAGCCCAAAATCGTCCATACGTACAATGAGTGCCACAAGCCCATATACTCCAACAGTAGCAATAATCGAAATTATACTTACCACAGCAATTTGGATTGTAAGCGATTGATCCATTACAGTTCCTAAAGCGATAATTATAATTTCAACCGATAAAATAAAATCCGTAAGGATGGCCGATTTTATTTTCTTTTTTTCTAACGTTAAGACTTCAGTTTCTGACGTCAATTTAGAAGACATCTTAGAATCTGTAGTCTTATGGCGTGTTATATACTCAAAAATCTTTTCAACGCCTTCATAGGCTAAATAAAACCCACCTAAAATCAATATAATTGTGATTAGTGATGGCAAAAAAGTACTCAGTAAAAAAGCAAAAGGTAAAATAATCAGTTTGTTAAAAAAAGAGCCTTTTGTTATGGCCCACAATACTGGTATCTCTCTAGAAGATACAAAGCCAGACGCTTTTTCTGCATTGACTGCTAAATCATCACCTAGAATGCCAGCTGTTTTTTTAGCTGAGATTTTACTCATGACTACCACATCGTCCATAAGAACCGAAATATCATCCAATAGTGCAAAAAAGCTTGAAGCCATAAAAGAAAATTTAGTAATTACTTAGAAATGATTGATAAAAAGATGTATATGATAATTAGAAGTGGTATTCCTGCAAACTGGAAAACACTAAGAAGCACTACAGATAAAATAATCAAGATATAACGCGCAGCATTGTCTTTAAAATTCCATGTTTTAAATTTTAGGGCAATCAACTTGATAGGTGCATTCAACAAAAAGCAGCTGATCAGGGTCAAAACAATTAGAAACCAAGGATTTAAAATCATTGAATTTATTGCATCGCTATTTTGATACTCCAATATTAATGGTAAGGAAATAATCAAGAGTGTATTTGCAGGAGTTGGCAATCCAATAAATACATCCGACTGATTAGTAGAAATATTAAACTTTGCTAACCGATAAGCCGAGGCAAGTGTCACAAATAACCCAAAATAAGGGAGTAATTCAGAATTCACCAAATCAGGTTGGGGCGCTAATCCAAATAAATAAAAAAGCACCAAACCAGGAACTAAACCACTGGTGACCATGTCCGCCAAAGAATCTAACTGCACACCGAAGTCACTTTGTACATTTAATTTACGTGCCAGAAACCCATCAAAAAAATCAAAGAAAATCCCTAAAAACACAAACAAAGCAGTGAGTTTCATATTGCCCTCTAAGGCAAAAATTACAGCCACACAACCAGAGAATAGGTTTAATAATGTAATAAAATTAGGTATAAATGATTTCAAGATAAATGTATTTAATTAGTAAAAATAATAAACTATTTTTGTTTTCAGTAAATAAACAACAATATCTAAAAAAAATTAGAGTTTATATTAGTGTTTATGAGATCATTTAAAAAAATCCCTTGCAAGTACTAAAATTCCTGTTCATAATTTTGACCCCTCTTTTGATGGTGTCTCAAACCACTCGAAACTATTCCAATGAATTTTTGAATATAGGAGTGGATGCTTCTGCATTGGGAATGAGTAATGCAGTGGTTGCGTCTTCAAATGACGTCAATTCTGGCTACTGGAATCCTGCAGGACTGTTACACTTAGAGGACAGTGAGATTGCAATTATGCACTCAAGTTACTTTGCAAACATTGCCAACTATAATTATATTGCTTTTGCCATGCCTTTAGATGATCGTAGCGCAGTAGGACTGTCGTTAATTCGGTTTGGGGTCGATGATATTTTAGATACCACTAAGCTTATCGACCAACAAGGCGTTATCAATTACGATCGAATTAATTTATTTTCTGCGGCAGACTATGCACTTATTTTTTCATATGCTAAAAAACTTCCGATAACAGGATTAAATTTTGGTGTTAATGCAAAAGTAATTCGACGGATTATTGGAGATTTTGCTTCTTCTTGGGGGTTTGGATTGGACGCTGGGATTCAATTCGAATCAAATGATTGGAAATTTGGTTTAATGGCTAGAGATATTACTACCACGTTTAATTCTTGGGCAATTGACACCGATAGATTACAAGATATTAAAGATGCTATTCCAGGACAAAATCAAGAAGAACCAGAAGCCACAGAACTCACCCTTCCTAAATTACAACTTGGAGTGTCAAAACTGTTTACCTTCAATTATGATTACACGCTAAGAACAGAAATCGATGTAATTTGTAGGTTTGAAGAAAATAATGACATAATCTCATCATCATTTATGAGTGTTAACCCTGCACTTGGTCTGGAATTTGGATATACAGATTTAGTATTTTTAAGAGCTGGAGTCGGAAATTTCCAAAATGAATTACAAATTGATAACTCCTCCCCTTTGACATTTCAACCCAATTTTGGGGTCGGATTTAAATATAATGGCATATTTTTAGATTATGCATTTACAGACATTGGCGATCAAAGTGGAGCCCTGTACTCCAATGTGTTTTCTCTCAAAATTGATTTAAGCATCTTTAGATAATGA
>Ga0228672_1000449_pt1 | contig 20987 bp, 22 predicted proteins | sample 90DmetaG_FD_182788 | JGI IMG/M metagenome (GOLD analysis project Ga0228672, IMG submission 182788) | Seawater microbial communities from Monterey Bay, California, United States - 90D | ecosystem: Environmental > Aquatic > Marine > Coastal | place: USA: California | collected 2016-11-08 | reverse complement strand
GCGTTGTACGTGCTGCGCTGCCGTTCTTGGGCGTTATGTTCATCTTCTTGATCATGGTGACATACATCCCAGCAATTTCGACATGGTTGCCGACCCTCATGATGGGTCCCGAAATCATAACGAAGTAGCAGGATAGGTCAAAACAGATTGGTAGCACCTGTATAGGTGCTACCATATCTCTGTCTATTTTGCTGTTAAACCTGACAAAGCGGCCCTGTGAGGAGCCAAGTCACTGTATTTGCTTGGTTTGTTGGTAATTTTAGGGAGATTTTGGTGCCCAGAAGAGGACGTCGAAGTTTCTGTATTTCCATTTAGTTACACACACTTATTCCAAATTTAAAATATATAAGCGGTCCCGAAAGCGGTCCTGATTTGTGCATCAGATCAGAGTGACATTTTTTGGCTTGCTCCCAAAGCTGGACGGGTTGGCAGGTCAGCTTCCGGCCCAAAGCTGTCATCGGCAATGCTGCGGTGCGGCCCGTCAGGCCGGACTTTCGCGGCACGTGCTAAATTCGATGATGGGCGAACTCACAGTGTGCGGATTTTGCTGCCATTAGCTGCACGCGCACCAATGTCTGGTTCTTGAGCTTAGCTACCTTTAGAGATTTCAAGGCTTGGGTTTGCAAGTCCCTCGTACAATCAATTCAATATTGCAGCTAACCCGTCTTCTGCCTACCGATTCACCAATGATCGAACGGCTAAGATACTCACCAGCTTGACGTCCAATTTCCCGAGCAGGTAGGCGAATTGTCGTCAAACCGGGCTCCACTTCATTTGAGCCCTTGAAATCGCCTATTCCAATTATTGATAGGTCTTCGGGGACATTCAAATTGCAACTTCGCGCAGCATACAAAACCCCCATCGCCAAAACATCATTCCCACATAGTATTGCACTTGGGCGGTGCTCTGTTTTTAAAATTCGTAAAGCTGCGTCTTTAGCGTCAGCAATACTGTATGTACTTTCAATGTCCCACTGCGGATAAACTCGGGCACCACCTTTGGTCAGAACGGATTGCGCACCATTTCGTCTCTCGCGTGCGCGGTCATTGTCAACGGTTGGTGGGAACACCAGACCGATTTCCAAATGACCGAGATCGATAAGATGTTGTGCCGCCAAGCAGCCCGCCAATTTGTTATCTGAGCCAACACACGAGAGACGTGAATCCTCATTATAATTCCAAAGTGATATTGCGTGAATATATTGGCGTTCAATTAGGTCGTAAGTTTCCTCTGAATGGTCTTCGCCAATGAGGGCAACTCCGTCGACACGATGTTCAAGGAATTTTCTCAAAACCGCGTATTCTTTTTCCAAATCGTAACCATGCGAAGCGATGAGTATCGTAAACCCATGCTTATCCACACTGTCTGAAAAAGCTTGAATCACCTCGGCAAAGATAGCGTGATCAATTGTGGGCACGACTAGGCCGATGGTTCCACTGCGAATGCCGTGCATAGTTTGGGCTGCGCGATTACGGATATAACCAAGCTTGCGCACGGCCGTGTCAATTTTCTTGCGAGTCGCCGGATTTACAAGATCGGGGTGATTGAAACTGCGCGAGACAGTAGAAATCGAAACTTTCGCGCGCTTTGCGACGGCGAAAATATCTACTTTATCTTTCTTAATATCAGTCATTTAAAGGCCAATTTCTGCTAATTTATGAAAACATTTGCAATACTATTTTCATCATCTAACCTTATAGGTCAACAACAGGTAAGACTGGAACACCGACGCATGGAATTCATCTATTACTTTGGTGACGTTTTCACACCGATCAACTTTGGCCTGCTGTTGCTGGGTACAATTGGTGGTCTAATCCTTGGCGCGACACCCGGGCTTTCACCAACTATGGCGGTTGCCTTGTTGATCCCATTCACCTTTCAACTAGAGGCTGCTCAAGGGTTGATCTTGCTTGGCGCAGCCTACACTTCGACCGTCGCGGGCGGCGCAGTTTCCGCTATCCTTCTCAAAATTCCAGGTGCGCCTGCGAATATTGCCACTACGCTTGATGGGCACGCGATGGCCCTGAAAGGTGAAGGGGCAAAAGCGCTACAGCTGTCCTTCCTTTCCTCCGCTGTCGGTGGTGTGTTTGGCGTTTTACTGCTCATCTTCCTCACACCCGTCTTAGCGCAATGGGCGCTCGCATTCGGTCCCAGCCACCTGTTCTGGCTCGCCATCCTTGGGGTAACAGTCATTGGATCGCTGGATTCTAAATCAGTAGTAAAAGGATTACTGTCCGGCTGTATCGGTCTTTTGCTTGCGACAATCGGCTTTGACGACATCATGGGCGCTCAACGCTTTATCTTTCACCCCTCATTGGGCGGGGGCATTAACATCATTGCGGCCTTGATCGGTCTATTCGCAATCCCGCAAGTCATCACCATGTTTGCCAAGGGCCGCAAAAATGACGGGGCCGAAGCGATCCAAGTCCAAAAGCATCCGATCAAAGGTGCAATATCCGAGTTGTTCCGCTACAAACGCGCTGTGGGCATCGGCACAATCACCGGTTCCATCATCGGCCTCATCCCGGGTGTCGGTGGCCAAATCGCTGGCCTCGTCGCCTATGATCAATCCAAGAAATTCAGCCCTGATCGGGATAAATTCGGCACGGGTCATCCCGAAGGATTGATTGCCGCCGAGTCTGCTAACAACGCAATGGTCGGGCCATCGTTGGTGCCGCTTCTCACGCTTTCCATCCCGGGGTCACCGACAGCAGCGGTTCTGCTTGGTGGTCTTCTGATCCACGGCATCTTCCCCGGCACGGACTTGTTCGACAACCACCCAGACGTGGCATGGACCTTCATTAACTCAATGCTCATCGGTCAAATCCTGATGTGTATCTTCGGGCTTTATGTGGCTGGCATGGCCGCACGCGTCGCCCAAGTCCCACAATCCATGATGGCCGCCATTGTCCTTGGCCTTGCTGTATTCGGCAGCTACTCGGTTCAATCCAGCATGGGCGATGTCTATGTCATGGCCTCGCTTGGCGTGATGATGTATTTCCTTGAACGCTTCGGGTTTTCCGCCGCCCCATTGGTCCTTGGTCTAATCCTTGGCCCAATCGCGGAAAGTAATTTCATCCAAGGCAGCATGATTGCGACGGCCACAGACGGTTTGGCCCCCTATTTCCTAACCGGCACGTTGAACCTATTCCTTATCGCAGTTGTGATCCTGTCGATCCTTTACTCAGGCTACATGGAGCTCAGAACCAAACGCTACACATCGAAAGAGGAGATCATGGCATGAACACCGTTACACTGCCCCGTCTTCAGCACATTATCGGCTCTGGCCTCGTCGCCGCCGTTGGCGCATCCGTCTGCTACATCAGTTATACACAACAACCCTCCGAGGCATTTTTATTCCCAAGGCTCATCTCGAGCGTCTTCCTTGTCCTTGCACTTTGGACGTTCATAAAAGCCTGCCTTGGCTGGACAAAAGTTGGCAACGGCATCTCGATGACCCAATTCAAGAACCTGGCCCCCGGATTGGTCGTCGCATTGATCTACATCTTCTGGGCCGCCAAGGGCTTTGGTTTTTACACCGCGACAACAATCGCTTTTTTCATTCTGCTTAGCCTCTACGATCCCGCGCCTCATACGGCGCTGAAATCATGGGTTAAACGCATGATCACAACGGCCTGTTTCATGGGCGTTATGTACGGTCTCTTCGCACTTCTGCTGAAAGTTTACACACCGCGAGAGATTTTTTTCTGAACCGCACAAGCGGCAGAATCCACTTAAGGGAGGAACTAAAATGAAGACATTACTAGCAGGGGCAGCAATTGCCCTCATGGGCCTGACCCAAACAGCAACCGCTGATGGTCATGCCAACTATCCTGAACGCCCGATCATGATGATGGTCAGCTATGGTGCCGGTGGTGCCACGGATTTCCAAGCGCGCATTGTGACCATGACAGCAGGCAACGAGGACGCATTGGGTATGCCCGTCGCAATCATCAACAAACCCGGCGCTGGTGGGCGTGTTGGTTGGAACTGGCTTGCGGGTCAAGCCGAGGCTGACGGTTACACGCTTGGGGCCTACAACGTCCCCCACTTCATCGCGCAGTCCATCAAAGGCGGCGTTGAATATAGCACTGAATCCTTTGAACCGATTGCGAACTGGGGTGCTGATCCTGCCGTATTGGTTGTTGGCGCAGACAGCGCATTCAACACGTTGCAAGACGTCGTTGATTTCGCCAAAGCCAACCCGGGCAAGCTGACAACATCCGGCGCTGGCTTGTTTGTGGGTCACCACATTGCAGCGCTGCAAATGGAAAAAGCTGGCGACATGAAGATGGCCTATATCCCGACAAAGGGTGGCGGTGCCGCGGCAATGAAAGCTGTGATTGCGGGCGACGTGATGGCGGGCATCAACAACCTGTCTGACGCATTCCGCGCTGCGTCTGCTGGCAACGTCAAAATTCTTGCTGTGGCCGATCTGGAACGCAATGAATTCCTACCAGACGTTCCGACGATGATGGAAAGCGGCCTTGCCGTTGACAATGCTTCCGTGAATTTTCGCGGTGTGATGGTGCCAAAAGGCACACCACAAGGCATCATCGACAAGTTGGCGGCAACCGTACCAATGATGTTCGAAAACAAGCGCGTCGCTGGTAAAATGAAAGCTGGCGGTTCGCCAATGCACATTATGAACCGTGACGAAGTGTTGGCGATGTGGGCCGCACGTGAAGAGACCCTGAAAGAACTGCTCGCAGGTCTGTAAAGCCACCTAAATCAAATATGTTCTTCCCCATTACATCGGGGGAGGATCCTCTTTCAAACTCTAGGAAACGCCCCAAATGACCGTTCTTGATGATCTTGCCGAAGTCGAAGCCATTGTTGCAAGCGCGCGCGCTGCACAGCTGCGGTTCGAGGCGAATGGCTCTCAAGCTCGCTATGACCGCGCAGCCCAAGCGGCTGCATGGGCGATCATGGAACCCTCCAGAAACACTCATCTTGCTGAACTGGCCGTGCAAACAACTGGCCTTGGCAACGTGCCTGACAAAATCACAAAAAATCACCGCAAGACACTGGGCCTGATGCGCGATATATCAACAGCTAAAACCTATGGCATCATCAGCGATAATGCAGAGACTGGCATCACCGAAATCGCCCGTCCCATCGGGGTAATAGGTGCCGTTGTCCCGTCGACCAATCCTGCAGCGACGCCTGCGAACAACATCATCAACGCCCTGAAATGCGGCAATGCAATTGTGCTGTCTCCTTCGCCGAAAGGCGTTCCGGCCTGTGAAGTCCTGATCGGCTATATTCATGCAGAATTTGACAAAATCGGTGAGGATCGTGATCTTGTCCAAATGGTGCAAGGCAAGGGCAGCAAAGAGAAAACCCAACGCCTGCTTGAGATCAGCGATCTGATCGTCGTGACCGGATCACAAAATAACGTGAAGCGGGCCTACACATCTGGAACGCCAGCGTTGGCTGTGGGTGCCGGTAACGTCACAGTAATCGTAGATGAAACATGCAATCTGGACGCAGCTGCTGAAAAGATCACTGCCTCCAAAACCTTCGACAACGCGACCTCATGCTCATCCGAGAATTCAATGGTTGTGGTCGAGGCAATATACGACGACTTCATGATCGCCCTCGCCAAAGCTGGCGGCGCACGCGTCACGGACGAGGCCGCAATCATCGCCAAGCTCTGGCCTGACGGGCACCTAAACCGATCCGTCATCGCCCAAGACGCCGACAAAATGCTGCAAGCATTAGGTATGGAGAATGACGTCCCCCAAAACACCAAATTTCTAGCCGTAGAAACCAAAGGTATTGGGCCCGACCACCCGCTTTCAGGCGAGAAGCTCTCTCGTGTCGCAGCGCTTTACCGAGCCCGCGACTTTGATGATGCGCTTAAGGTCACTAAGGAAATTATGGCCTATCAAGGCGCGGGTCACTCGGTAGGTCTGTACTCCAACAATCCAGATCGCGCCCTACAAGTCGGCATGAAAATCCAAACCTGTCGTGTGATCGTAAATCAAGCTCATACCTTTGCGACTGGTGGTTCCTTCACCAATGGTATGCCGTTTTCGCTGTCGATGGGGTGTGGATCATGGGGCGGGAATTCCATCGATGACAACGTGCATTGGAAACATTTCATGCAAACGACCAAGATCATTCGCGAAATCCCACCGCGCGAACCAAAAGTTGAAGATATCTTTTCCGACTATTGGAAAGCTGCTGGTCAATGAAGCTCTCTTACGAAACCCCGCCGGATGGAACGGTACGAGACTGGGTTGATTATCGCGCGCAAAGCGATGAAATTGCATTCGTTTTTGCCGAAGACAACCGCACGTTAAACTGGAGCGACCTGCGGGATGAAGCCGCGAAAATAGCGCGCGCAATTACAGCTCAAGGAATAGCCAAAGGCGAAAGCATCGCAATCCTTCAACCCAATGGACGCGAAGGTGTCTTGGCGTTCTACGGTGCAGTTTACGGCGGGTTCCGCGCAACAATGATAAACTTGGCTGCCGGGCGGGACGCTATCGCCTACGCATTAGATCATTGCGAAGCCCGCATAGCGTTGGTTCATGATAGTGTAAGCGACATGTTCGAAAGCGCGCGCCCGGAAAAAATGACGCGGCTCAGTTCATTCACTGAAAACGCTGTTGAGCTGCACAATGTATCCTCTTCTGATCACGCACTGCTTATGTACACGTCCGGTACAACGGGGCGGCCAAAAGGTGTGGTCCATACACAATCTAGTTTACTCGCCGGAGGGTGGGCCCCCACTGTTGCACACCGATTAACCGATGAGGACCGCGCCCTTTGCGTTCTGCCAATCTGCCATATCAACGGATTGTGCGTCACTGTTATGGGGGCGTTGGTTTCTGGTGGTTCCGTAGCCATGGTAGAAAAATTCTCTGCCAGCAGGTTTTGGAACCAGATCAAAACACATGAGGCCACATGGTTCTCTGTCGTCCCCACAATCATCTCGCACTTGCTGCACAGCGATACAAACCCAGACGAACAAAGCAAATCACGCCTGCGTTTTGGCCGCTCAGCATCCTCTGCCCTTGCGCCCGACGTGCAAACCGCGTTTGAAACCCGCTTTGGCCTGCCAATTATAGAGACCATGGGGTTAACAGAAACCGCAGCCCAAATTCTGTCTAATCCCCTGCCGCCTGGAACACGGAAAATTGGCTCCCCCGGTATCGCCTATGGTAACGAAGTCATCATCCTAGCGACCGACCAAAGCGAATGCAAAGCGGGTGTCGAAGGTGAAATTGCTATTCGCGGACCAAATGTCATGCTTGAATACCTCAAAAATCCAGACGCCACGCAATCCACATTTCACGGGCGCTGGTTACGTACTGGTGATTTAGGTCGCAAAGACGTCGATGGTTACCTCTTTGTCACAGGGCGGCTTAAGGAATTGATCATCAAAGGTGGCGAGAACATCGCCCCTCGTGAGATCGACGAAGCGCTTTATGCCCACGGCGATGTGGTCGAAGCTGCAGCCTTCGCGCGTCCCTGCAAAACATACGGCGAACGGGTCGAAGCCGCAGTGCGTGTGTGCGAAGGATCATCCCTCACAGCAGAAGAACTGATAGCCATCTGCGTTGAGAAATTGGGTAAATTCAAAGCACCCGATCAAGTGCATTTTCTGCCCGAATTGCCCAAAGGACCATCCGGAAAAATCCAACGGCTTAAGCTGCAAGAAATTCTATAAATGTAATTGCTAACACACACTTGCGACGCGAAATTGCATGCAATTGGCTGCAAAACTCTCGTCAGAAGTCGTTTAGAGTTTATTGCAATCAGGTGAATGACGGCTTTGCGCAACTAGCAGTCATCTGTGCAAAGCGCAGCATCGGTAATTTTGGGCTCAGTGACGCCATTAGATTGTTTGCAGCATTTGTGGATTTGACCTCTCATTGAACGGCTGCTTTCGCCAGATTGCCCCATAGCCCGCGCACTTGCAGCGAAGGTCTGCAATCCGCCATTCATGTAGAAATGTACATGCCGCAGCATCGATCACTTCGGGCTCAAAGCCTCCGTTAGCTGCACTTTGCACCAATGTCTGCACTGGCTCCAAACCTTCTCACCCCACAAAAAATCAGTCGCCATCCCCCGCCCGACCACCCGCGAAGGGCAGCCGGACGGGGGGATCACAACGCCTCAGCCGACAGGCAACCTAATCCCCTCAACAATCTCCCGCTTCTGAGCGTCGGATATGCCCGCCGAGTAGAGCCCATAGGTAAGCTTATTGCCGGACCTTGCCGAGTGATGCCCGACGAGGGTGGCTGTGAAGTGCTCGGGAACCCCTGTGCGTTCACACTGGGTGATGAACCATTTGCGGGTAGAGTGGAACACGGTGCCGCTGAGCTCTGGGTGGAGGCGGCGCAGGTAGCCATACCGCTTCACCACTTTATCGACAGTGAGATACGGGAACAGCCTACCAGCCCTCGGCAGAGCAGTATCCAACAGTTGCTCAAGGATACCATGTAGCGGCACCTCCCGCTCAGCTGCCTTGGATTTCAGCAACCTTACAGCATTGGGCCTAATACTGACAAACCTTCCCAAGTTCCCCTTTGCTGTGATGTCCTCCGCCATGAGCCCGCAGAGCTCACCAGAGCGCATGCCAGTGAGAAGCCCGAAGAGTAGGGCACTGTGCAGCACCCTGTCCTTGGCTGCCAACAAGATGCTGACCTGTTCATCCGTCAGAACCCCATGGGGATGAACCTCTGGCCTGTCTTTGACCTTGAGGGCCTCCCAGGGGTTGGTGCCTAGCTCCCCCTCACCAACACACCAGTCAAGGAACTGGGACATCTGCTTGAGGATGCGGGCTTGTGTTTGTGGAGTGAGGGTGATGCCCTCCTGCGCTCTGGAGATGGCAGCGAGCTCAGACAGGCCAGCGTCCTTGCCTTCCCTATATTTACGCACATTGGGAGAGAGCTGGTTGATATACCCCAGGACCTCCTTTCCATGGCTCAGGGAGAGGTCACCAACAGGGTGCTTGCCCAAGTGGGAGGTTAGCAGTGACAGCGCAAAGCGCACCGACTTGTAGCTGCCAGGACGAAGCCGCTCAGCTGTCTCCGTAAGGTAGGCTTGGGCAAGGTCCGCTACGAACCGCTCACCCAGAAGACGAGCACGCTGATATCGAGGGCGACCCACAGCCAGTCGAGGACCTTGGGTAGCAGTGAGAGTATCGGTGTGAGGGGTAGCAAGGGCATGGGCCTGAGCCTCCTTGATGATGGATGTGAAGGTTTGGTTCAGCTCAGCCACACGCGCTTTGGCTTGGGTGGCATCGCTTGTCTTGAGGGACTGCTTGAGGGCAGTGCCCAGGGTCTCTTGCAGAGCCTTGGGGTAGGTCCTGCGGTAGACCCAGGTGTTGTGGGTTTTGTAGGCGTACTTAATCTGGGGGGACATGACGTCTCCTTTCTGGGGCAATTGCCCTGGTTTGTGTGTTGGGTTGGGTTTTTGTGAGCAGCGCCAAGGAGGGGCAGGGACTAAGCCCTTCCCTGACGCCTGCTCGGACTAGGTTGGTCCCGCTAGGACTTGCAGAACCAAAGCGAGGTCAGGTTCTCCATATTCCCCCGCAAGGGGGCCTGTGAGGGCAGTGCCTGTGATGCAGTCTTTGAGGACCTCCTCGACCAAGAACTGATGCGCGGGGATGTCATCAAAGCCAGCAAGCAACACGATACACCCAGGGGTGATGGTAAGGTCAGTCATCCTAGCCCCTCCGCAGCAGGAGGTCAGGCAACAGCAGGCCCAGGGTGAGACTGAGTGGAACTGGAAAGGGGAAAGGCTGTAGCATGCTCGGTAAGCCAGCAAGCACCACAAGGGCCCCTGCGAGTATCTGTGGGACTGCCAGTGAGATGTCCCAGCGTGTCTTCAGCTGCCACTGCAGGACAAGCCGAAGGGCACCCCCTGCAAGAGCAAGGGCTGTGAAGGTCGTAAACATGATTGATATCATTATAGAGGCCTAAAAGTTCTCAGTTTTGGGAGGAGTGGGCAGTACCTTCGAGTACCCAACTAGCCAACTACCCGAGTACCCGGACTAGAATTTGGCCCCAGGCTTTGCTGTCCCTTCGATTGCTCATGTACTCGATGCAACATGGTGATACCGGCTTACGGGCCCCCTATGTGGACACACTAAGACCTCCCTATATTCCTCTCGGTAGTGGTACCTCAGCGGGTAGTGGGGGTTCTTGTCGGTGGTGACATGCTTTGTTGCCACCCTCCCACGGGTCTCCTTACGGGTCCCCTATATGAAGAGGGTTAGAGGGTCCCCTTAGGGTCTTATTGTTCTTCTGTTATTCTACCACAAACATACTCACCCTCTAGGGCTACCCCAGGATGTTCTTAGGGTTCTGAAGACATCAACAAGGATACCAGTACCTTACGGGTCCCCTATATGAAGAGGGGTTAGATATCCCCCTTAGGTCCTTGTGTATTGATGTTGTTCTTATTGAGTATCAACAACAACACACCTCCACTAGATGCCCACTTAAGGATTATCCTTGGACTACCCTAAGGTCACATCTGGGGTGATACCTGTGTGCTCCTTGAAGACCTTCTTCATGACAGCCTTAGCTTTGTCTGAGTTGTCATCCCGAACAACAACAGCATCATGGATGGGGAGAGCGACGATTCCTACCGACCTGAGGGCTTCCAGGACATCCACAAGAATATCGGACTCTTCACGGAACAGCTGCATTCCTATCCCAGAGGTCAACTGTGGATAGATTTCTGGGTGCTTCTGCGATCGGCTCCAAGAGCTTATCATTTTTTGCACACAAGAACGGATTAAATGCGCGGGCTTTGTTCATTTATTTAATATCCAGAAAAATATCAATCACCACATCCGCTCCATATGCCCCCGCATGACCTCCAGAGCATACCCTGAACCGTAGCTAGCTGCCATTCCGCCCGAGGTGGAAATGGCGGGAAGCAGCCCTTTGCCACATTCTGCCGAGATGTCTGCTTTGCGGACAAAGCCGCCATTGCAGCGATGGTTGAGAATGACCGGTCTTGGTTCTCAGCAGCAGTGCCCCAAGTCAAAGCCGCTGCAAATCGCAGAGAAGGCTGGGCAAAAAAAGGGCGCCAATAAATGGCGCCCAGTTAGGAACAGTCCATGACAGGACATCTCTCAAGAGTTATTTTTTAGTGACCGTAAGGTAGACGATGCCACCAAGGATTGCGCCGATGATCCAAGCATAGCCTGACAAGAAGCCCAATGCAGGGACCCAGACTGTCGCGACCGAGAACACAGATGCAACCACAAAGGCGATGAGAGCCTTGTCGTTCCAACCGTTGCCATAGTGATAGTCACCACCCTCCATGTTGTAGAGGTCAGCAACGTTCAGCTCTTCTTTGCGGATCTTGTAGTAGTCCACGATCATGATGCCGAAGATCGGAGCCAGCGTTGCGCCGAGCGTGTTCACGAACCCTGAAATCCCGATGTTTGAGATGACAGCCGTCCAAAGTCCACCGATGACCAGCGCAAAAATGGACGTGACCAAACCTGCCTGACGGAAGCTGATCTTACCCGGTGCGAGGTTGGCGATGCCGTTCACCGCAGGGATGAAGTTCGCAACCAGATTGATGCCCACAGTCGCCGCGAAGAACGTGATCGCCGCGATAATGGCCAACAAAACGCTGTCAGTTTTTTCAACGATCTCGGTTGGGTTGATGATGGCTTCGCCAAACACAACGGCAGCACCGCCTGTTGTCAAAAGCGCCAATGCCGAGAACAAGATCATGTTTAGTGGCAAACCAGTCAGGTTACCCATCTTCATGGATGACTTGCTACGGGAATAACGTGAGAAGTCTGAGAAATTGATCATCACTGCCGAGAAATACGCGACCATGGTTCCAAAAATGGCGATGAAACCTTTGAGTTCGGTGCTAAACGTTCCCTCTGGATTGGCAAAGATCGTCGCAGTCGCGCTCAGCAATTGTCCATCTGCACGCTGCCAGAGCACGATCACAAGGCCAATCATTACGAGATAGACAAACGGCCCGGCGAAGTTGAGGAACTTTTCAACCCAGCCCATGCCGCGCCAGAAGATTGCGATGTGGAACGCCCAAACGATTACGAAAGAGAGCCAATCAATTCCGGTCAACCCCATCATCTCTGTGCCACCGCTGATGCCCGTAAGCGAACGGATCAGCAAAGACAGTGCGGTCGAGGCGAAGTAGACCTGAACGCCATACCAGAACACCGCCACTACGGCGCGCAGGACTGCTGGCAGTTTGGAGCCAGCCGTGCCCATGCTGGAACGCGCCAGAACTGGAAACGGAATCCCGTACTTTTCACCGGGCGCACCGGAGAGGTTCACCATGAACATCACGAAAAGGCCCGAGGCGATCAGGGCTGCAAACGCTGTCAAACCGCCAACGCCGTACGAGATAAAGAGCGACGCCACGAGCGAATACCCAAAGAGCGATTGCACATCGTTGGCCCAGACGTTGAAGATAGCGAATGACCCCCATGTCTTTTCATCCGGTGTTGCCGGGTTTAGTGTATCCCCTTCGGGATTTGTTGTGCTTTTATTGTCCATTTCTTCCTCCAAGATTGAATGGGGATTACCCCCCTTTGTGTTTTTTGTGACTTGGCCCGGGTTAGTTCCGTCGTTCAATTCTGGCCATGTCACGTGGCCATCCCCCGCCCGAAGGCTTCGGATAAGTTTCCGCGCTAACGCTTTGCGATTGCCCAGTAGAACACGCCTCCAAACCCTGCGCCGATCACCCATGCAAAACCCGAAAGGGCATTCAGCATCGGGACCCAGACCGTCAGGACAGAAAACGTCGCCGGTAAAACGAACGACACGATTGCCGCCATGTTCCAACCATTGGTGTAGAAATAAGCGCCGTCGCGCGACGCCGAGAAAAGCTGGTCAACATCCAGCCTGCCAGATTTGACGAGATAATAATCGACAATGATGATGCCATAGATCGGTGCCAGAACGGCCCCCAAAGTGTTCACAAGACCCAAGATCCCGATCTGACTAATAGTCGAAACCCAAAGCCCCCCGATAACCAGCGCACAGGCAGAGGTTATGATACCAGCTACACGGAAATTGATCCGGCTGGGCATCAAGTTTGCAAGGTCGTAGGCAGGTGGGATGAAGTTGGCCACAAGGTTGATCCCAACCGTGGCGGCGAAAAATGTGATCGCCGCAAGAATGGTCAATGGCAGTGAATCGATGCGGGCAACAATGGCCGTGGGATTGGTCATCGGTTCCCCCCAAAGCGCAACAGTGCCCGCTGTTACGATCAATGCAATCAAGGAGAAGAACGCGATGTTTATGGGCAGTCCCAGCAGGTTACCTTTGCGCATTTCATGCTCCGAGCGCACGAATCGCGAGAAATCGCCAAAGTTGATAACGACGGCTGAAAAATAGGCGATCATGGTGCCGACAATGGCGACAAACGCCCCCAGCGAACTGCCATGATAGTTGCCAGTGCCACGAAAGATTGTACCGAGCTCCAACCACAGATCATTGCCAACCTCGATCCAGACCGTAACGGCAAGTGTGACCATCACAACGTAAACAAACGGGCCGGCGAAATTGAGGAAGTCCACGATCAGGTCAATTCCGTTCCAGAATAACATGATCTGAAATGCCCAGACCGCTAGGAAGGCGATCCATTCGATGGAACTAAGACCCAGAAAGACGGGTGGGCCATTTGACCCAATCAGCGCAATAAATGCCAGAGCCAGCGCGGTCGACGCAAAGTAGGTCTGAACCCCGAACCAAAAGATCGCCACGACGGCGCGGATCATTGCGGGAAAGTTTGCCCCCCTAACGCCCATGCTGGCACGTGCCATGACCGGAAATGGAATCCCATGCTCGACGCTGGGTTTGCCGATCAGATTGACAAGCCCCATGACAACGAAACCTGCCAGAACAATGCCTGCAAACACCGCCCAGCCGTTCAACCCATAGGTCACGAAAAGGGACGCAGCCAATGTATACCCAAACAGCGATTGCACATCATTGGCCCATACGTTGAACAGCTCAAACCAGCCCCAGTCGCGCTCATCAGAGGGCGTAGGCGCTAAGTCCTCATTGTAGAGAGTGGGGTCTCTAGGAGCATGAGATGAAAATTGCCGCATAGCGCCCCGATGCTTCGCGAAGAGATTGTCATTTCTTTGGTTCATCGCTATAACCGTGCAGAACCGCGTGCATTAATACGTTCATAAGTGCGTGCAATAGTCAAGAGCAACGGCGAGCCTGATCTTAAATGGTAAAAATCGGATATGCGCGCGTATCGTCCAAATGGTTTCGAAATGAAGTTCAGCTCAGCGAACTCCAGAGGCAAGGCTGTGACCGCGTCTGGAGCGATACTGCAATTGACGGAGATGATGGGGCGAACTCGTTGGAAGCCTTTCTAGCAGATGTTTCAGACGGAGACGTTGTTGTTGTTTCCCGGCTATCCGCTGTTGCCGATTCCATTGCCGAGCTTCTTAACCTGATAGAATTACTGCGCAAAAAAGGGGCCGCATTTCGATCCATTGCAGAGCCTTGGGCAAATACTGAAGGTGACCGCGCAGAGGTGGTTCTGGATATTCTAGGTGGCGTCATTGACTACGAGCTAGGTTTGGCTGATCTGGAAAGCCGCGCCGTCGAAGATCGACCAAGGTCTATCGGGTTGAGCAAGGGGCGACCCAAAAAGCTAAGCGAAACAGACCGGGCTGAGGCGCTTTCTCTACTGTCGATGGGAAAGACCGCAGCAGAGATCGGCAGGCTTTTAGGGGTAAGCCGGTCCACAATCTCTCGTCTAAAGGCAGTTCCAACCGAAACGGGCTAGGTTGTCTCGGGTCCAGCTTGAGCGATAACGGGCTCCTTTGTCTGCCAATTTAAAAATCTGTCCTTAGAACAAGCATAAGAATTCTCGTCGAGATCTGCCAATGACCAGGTAACGTAGCACAACTCCTTGATGCGTTCATTAAGCAGTATCCTAGACTTGAGATGTTCTTATGCTCTGGGAAGGGCTTGGAACTAATGTACATTGACAGCTGTATCGCTGAGAATGTCATCGAACACTTCACAGAGCTAAAAGTGCCCATTCTGTGCATGCATGATAGTTTCATCGTTCCCTACGATTATGGGATGGAATTGCGTGCCATCATGGTCAAAGCTGGAGCCAAACAGACTAGAAGGTATATGTTTACTGAAAAGGACGGCGTTGGCCGAGATGAATGGTTCTCTGAGTATTAAAATACAGGTAATCAACCCAACTGGGAACCAAAAGATGTGGTGCGCTGTGATGGCTATTTAAAGCGAACTAATGAAAAGCTATCAGAGTGTATTTTTTCTGCTGATCAGAGCAATTATCCACTTTTCCCCTGATGGGTATCAGTTTGTCTCCCATAAGGTGATAAGTGATTTCTTGTGATTGATCACCGTGTCCTACCCATTTTGTAAAAACAGAAACTTCCCCCGTAATTACTTCTTTATCGGCGTATCCCTGATCAATTAGGTCGGTCCACCCAACAGCTGAAGTTTCTTCGAAAAGAGGCATAGTATTCCCGTTGATAATTTGAAGATCACAAGTAATTAGTTCCTCGTCAAATTGTGGGGTTGCCCATTTTATTGGGGATAATTTTTTTAAGGAAATCGCATCGATAAAAATTTCTGAATTATAGGCGTAATACACAGCTTTTATTAAGTAAAATTTCGTAGATTTGGAAATGACGTCATAGAGTTGAATCAATTCGAAATCGCCTAAATCAAACGGCTTTTTCTTTAATCTTTCAACATACACATCTGTCAGGCATTTTATGTTGGAAGTGCATTCATCACGCTCATTTAACCACTTTTTCTGAGTTAAAATGTCTAGGGTTGTTCGTGTTTCAATCCTCCAGACAGCACCCATCAACTCATCCAAAGCACCAAGCTCAGGATCAGCACAAATCGCTATCTCAGTCTCTGTGGTAGCCATGTTGCAGTCAAAGCTGGCAGCCTTCGCCACACCTCCGATACCTATTGAAAGCAGCAGAGCTGGTATGATTAATCTAATATACGTCAGCATAATCTGACCTTTGTGACTTAAGACCTCTTGTCTCATCATTATACACAAACATCTAAACCTCAAGTATAGTCAGCTAACCCTCTTCCATTACCAGTACCTATTTAATCTGGTAGGCTGACTGTGATTGGGAAGCTGCATGGCACTCACACAGGACGATTGCTGAGTGAAAGCCAAGACAAAAGTTAGGTGTCAGTGAATGCTGAGACAGTTAGCACACAAACCATCTCCCCTCTGTCCTCATAAAACAGTCAAGTATGGCTTAAACGCCGTGTATTCAGCTAGGTTTACAGTTCCTCACAGCCAATCTTGGGTCAGGCCCATATACGATACCCACTAGGGATGGGGTGGCACCCGCCCCCTACCGCTGAATGCCTCTGAGAGACTCTGTAAGGCCCGTACAGGCCCGCTCACTTCATCCGCCAGAACCTACACACAAGCTGACTGCACCCCGTACGACTCACCGAGAGTCTCTGAGAACTTGGGCCATAGGAACGCCTACAAGCACCTTTCAGGTTCCGTAGCTATAAGCTTGCACCGTATACCAAATCGTAGACCAATTTACGCCTGTTGCAGGAACCATAATGAGACAGTAGCCTTGATTTGTAAGGTTAATGCTAAGCGTTGGTGCCTACTGGCGGAGCTATCCCCTCTTCTGGGCACCAAAATCTCTCTTAAAGCATTGTAATGCCTCACTAATTCGACTTAGTAAGTGAGCCGTAGACCATGCTGGCAACCAAATCTAATAGTTATACGTTCCAAAAGGACGGTATTTGGTATTTCTCCCGCAGAGTGCCCGCTGATTTACGTCGGCATTATAGAACTGGTAGGATTGCTTATTCTTTGAGGACTAAGTCGGTCAGGGATGCTCTTGTTAGGGCGATGAGTGATGCTGCTAAGTTAGACAGGCATTGGCACTGATAGGATCTAAGTGCAACGACCGTAAGCGATCGGTTAACTCTTTTGAAAATTGAGATTGGGGACGTTCCATATTCGATGGGAGTACGATTGGCTCCTCAGAGCCTGACGCATGTGTCATCGACCAATTAGACATGTCTAATAAAAGAGGTACAAGATCTATTGCAGCAGGGCTTAAACAATAGATTTTTCTTTGTGAATGCTCAGGATCATCCTTGAAGTATAGTAATCCAATGTCTGACAACCGTTTCAGACGGCCGGCTAATACACCACTAGAGATTTTCTCAACATTGTTTGCTAAAATTGACCGAAAAGTCCTTCGGTTGCAAATGGCAATATCTCGCAGAATAAGTACAGACCAACGGTCAGCTATAACCTCGGCGCAAGTCGCAAATGGACAATAGATTTCTGCCCCAGTTATCGGGCAAAGACTTTTTGTCCAAGTGTGTCTGTCTAATCTAATAGTTTCGTTCATTTTTGCCTCTCAAATCATCACCAAGCTTCAAAGTTGATAGAATATCCCCCCAAAACCATACGAAATACAAGAGCAGTTTAAAGTATGTGCTAGTATTTTTTTTGACGTGTACTTTTATCTTTTTAGTCAGAAAAACTGATTGAACAGTCGACAAGAAGGACAGACGCTATGAAGAATATCATTTTCGCAGCAGCCGTTTCACTACTTCCAGCTACAACTTTTGCTGATGGTCACAACGGACATGGCCAGGGCTTTGCCAGCACGGTTTCCTCCACAACTATTGAAGGAAAGTCGGGTTCAATTACCCATATGATTTCAGAAGATATTTGGCAGTACCAAAAGGCACCTGAGGGCTGGCCCACCGCAGCCATGGCGACTTGTCATTACACCATACTGATGGAAGCAGGACAGCAAGCACCTTCATCGATTAATGGCGTTTGTGAATCCGTTGATCCTGATGGAGATGCCTCAGTTTGGCTTGCTGCCATCGATACTAGCACAGGCATGGGAACAGGAACCCTGACCAGTGGCACTGGTAAATATAGCAACACTAATCCGAAACCAAGTTTTCAGACCACGTATCAGATCGATGCAACACACAGCATTTACGATTTCAAGTGGTAGGACACAAAGCAATAAAACGAAAATTTGTGGACTGTAGTCCATCCTCAAAAATTAAAGGAAATCCATCATGATGGTTAAACTTACGCAAGATCTGGCTCGTGGCTTTAAACCATGGAAAGACATGTTTTATGAAAATGAGGCTACTTTGAATGCGCTTGGCGCTAAGCTTGTGTTCGCAGGTACCGAAAAAGATAACGATAATAAGCTTACGGTTATTATCGATTTTGAATCTCCCGAAGCTATGAAAGCTTTTGGTGGCCATGAGGAACTCAAAGCTAAAAGAGCCGCTGCTGGCGCTATCTTGGAAACTACCGTGATAACACCAATGAGTGGGGAGTCTTTCACTCGGTGACGCAAAGCTAATTGGGGTGAACATAATAGCACTGGTTGGCTTTGGTTTGTGCCAAATTATTCAAACAACAACAAAAGCAACAAAAGAAAGAACAGCATTATGACATGCATCGTGAACCTACAAATACCTGTAAAAAAGGAGGCAAAGTCAAAGTTCTTTGCAGACTTCGCAACTTTACTTGTTGCAACTCGATCAAGGCCAGATTGTCTTTGGTTATACTTGGCTGACAACGACGAAACTGGACGAGTCGAGGTAGTATCTATGTGGACCAGTAAAGCTGCGTATGAAGAATATCTGAATTGGCGGATGTCCTACGGTGCCTTGGACGGCCTTGCAGATGTTTTGGATGGAGAGCCCGTATGGCGATATCTAGATGTGCGTCATGCAATGCCTTGATATTTTTGAAAGCTTAGAAGGCAATTTTCACGAAGTGGTAACACCAATGAGTGAAGCATTCTGTATTCAATAACAAAGAAGTAAATGGGACGGGGTAAACCGCACTAATTTTCTCTAGCCCGTCCCAAATTACTCATTGTCAAAACACACAACTATCAAACTTGAAAGAGAAGCTCATGAAAAAGTTTCTAATTAGACGTGAAATGGAAGGCGCAGGAAGCATTCCAAAACATGAATTGAACAATGCAGGTAAAGGCTCAGAAGAAGTTCTGGAGGCGATGCGCTCCGAGGGGAAGAACATTATGCAAGAGCAGAGCTATGTTGTTGGCGATGCTATTTTTTGCATTTACAATTCGGATAGCGAAAATTTGATCAAAGAGCATTCTGAAAGATCAGGCGTTCCGGCTAGTGAGATATCTGAAATTGCCACTGTGATAAAGCACAACACTTCTGTTGTTAGCTAAATCTAAAACTCACCTAATGAATAACACTAACGTTGGGATCGAGACTGTTTCAACAGGATCAAAATGCCCCCGAAAAGGAAAATTAAAATGCCAATTGAAGTTAAAAGTTTTGCATCGCAAGCAGATGAAGCCAAGGACATGCCGAACGCACGTATGGAAGCGGTAAACGTTCTAGGTCAGCGGGTGATGAAGCTGACGCTGGCACCAGATTGGAAATGGTCCACTGACATCAAGCCAATTGTCGGCACGCCAAGCTGTCAAGCTACGCATACCGGAATCATAGTCGAAGGAACTATTCATTGCGTTTGTGATGACGGTTCAGAAGCCACATATTCTGCTGGTGATGCATATGCGATTTCGCCAAATCATGATGCTTGGTGTGTAGGTGGAAAGCGTGCAGTTGTCTACGAATTCGCTGGAATGTGGGGGGAATAGAGATGTCATTATACCAAAAACTGACGAAAGTTATGAATGATCGAAATGTAGACGATTATGCAAAGCTTCTTCACGAAGATGCCGAGATCATTTTTCACAAATCCGGTAATCAGTTCACTAAAACTGAATGGGTGTCGATGGCCGCCGGTATGATGACTAACCCAAAATTCGTAAACGATGCATCTCGTTGTGTTTATGAGAATGATGAAATTTTAGTTTCACATGATTTCATGTCTTACCCCGACGATACAAAAGAAGCCGTGATGCTGGTTTGCATGATTAAAGACGGGAAAATAATTCGAATGGAAACGGGCGCAACACCGCTTGCTTGACGAGTTATATTAGCAACCGACAGAACAAGATTTTAGAATCTTTGTATCTTAAAATCAAAGGTGGGGCCTATGTATATTGGCCTCACTTTATGCTTCCAGATTTGGGGCCTCAACGATAGCAACTAACCATCTCGTTAGCGTTCCATGATTATGCCCGAGTCCATAAGAAGCACCCACGCCCTGCGTTAGCCAACCACCAATCTGATCAATGATATCACTTGGACATTCAACTGCCCTGAGCCTGTCCCGCATTGAATGCCTGAAGCTGTGAATAGTGTACCCCTGCCCAATCTTTGTCTTCAGCCATTTATTCAATGCAGCACTTGCTGAGTTAGCGTTTGTTCTCTGACCATCATTGTAGTTAGGGAATGCAAACTTACTGTCAGCAGGCTGTGCTAATATACGTTCTGCTGCCCATTTAGCTGATCCTACCAGCGGAATTACTCTAGTACTGCTTGCGGTCTTCAGGGAGCGCCACGGATGAGATCTGATGTTCACGCACAGGATACCGTCTTGCTCAATAAAGTCTGACCTTAGCAGCCCAGCGCCTTCGGCTAAACGCATCCCTGTGTCAGCTATCAGGGCTATCAGCCAGCGTTTCTCGTCATCAGCCCTATAGCACTCGGCCTGAACCTTCTTGATGTCTTCAGGCTTTACGGGGTGTCGCTTTTTTACCCCAGCACTGTGATCAAAATAGACGTTTGAGAAAGGGTTGACGATTGCTAGCCCAAACTCACTCAGGGCTAAGTTTATAACGGCCCTAACTGTCCCAAAGATCCTTGCCACAGAAGCCCCGTTCAGGCCCTTAGCAAATAGATAATCACGGAACTTGGTAGCATCAGACCGAACATAATCGTCAAGGTCTTTCAGCCCACAGCAATCAATCAGATAGCCACAGGAACGCCTCACAGCAGCCTTAAAGGAGTGATCATCGATAGAAGACACAGCTGCTGATTCCTGAACTGCATCATTTAGTAAATGCTTCCCGGGCAAATCAT
>Ga0228672_1000448_pt1 | contig 21009 bp, 14 predicted proteins | sample 90DmetaG_FD_182788 | JGI IMG/M metagenome (GOLD analysis project Ga0228672, IMG submission 182788) | Seawater microbial communities from Monterey Bay, California, United States - 90D | ecosystem: Environmental > Aquatic > Marine > Coastal | place: USA: California | collected 2016-11-08 | reverse complement strand
CAGTCAGATACTAAAGCTTGAAGATAATGAGGTTTCTATTCCGTTGTTAGAGGAAGATCGCTCAGGAAATAAAACCTACAAGATTGTTACGGTTACCAATCGATTTAATGAACACATTGCTGATTACGCTCAAGACTATGTGCGTATAAAAGATTTGGCCTTAAAGGAAAAGCAACTCAAGGTCATTGAAGAGTGGATGACTGAAAAAATTTCAGACACCTATATCAGCGTAAACCGCGACAATCAATCTTGTGATTTTGCCAACAACTGGCTAAAGAAATAAATTCTTCTTTTACTAGGTAGGTGGTTCATAGCCAATTACTTAATTTTGTAAAAAATTTGCCATGAATCCAGCAACTCGTTTGCTTTCTTTTCTGTTTTCTACCCGTTTAACAGCCATATTATTTATCGCTTTTTCTATTGCGATGGCAGTTGGAACCTTTGTAGAAAGTGCGCACAATACCACAACAGCTCGTATTTGGATATACAACGCATGGTGGTTTGAGCTCATGATGATTTTTTTCGTTGTTAATTTTGCGGGAAACATCAAAAGGTATCGCCTTTTAAAATGGGAGAAATGGCCCTTATTGTTGTTGCATTTGTCTTGGATTCTTATCATCGTAGGAGCTGGAATTACACGCTATATTGGTTTTGAAGGGGTTATGCCCATACGTGAAGGGGAGTCTACTCAGCAATATTTATCTGAAAAAACATATTTGTCTGTATTCATCGATGGCGAGATAGACGGACAACCGCGGAGAAAATTACTTGAAGACGATATTTTATTAGCCGAAGCCGCTAATAACGCCTTTCGATGGAAGAACGATTTTAACGGTATTCCGTTCGCTGTTTCTTATGTAGATTTTATCAGTGGCGCAGAGGAAACATTGGTAGAAGACCTCAACGGCGAGATGTATCTTAAGATTGTTGAGGCAGGCGATGGGAACCGTCACGATCACTTTCTTAAAATGGGTGAAGTGGCTAGTATTCACAACATATTATTTGCTTTTAATGCCTATACCGATGGTGCAATTAACATTACGCTAGACGAAGCCAATAATTACAGTATTGAGTCGCCTTTTGAAGGCACATACCTTCGTATGGCTGACCAACAGCAGGGAAGTTTACTTGCCAATACTTCCCAACCCCTGATGTTACGTACACTTTATAGCACTGCTGGAATGCAATTTGTCTTTCCAGACCCTGCAATGATTGGCTCTTATCAAATTGTTCCTGTAGAAGACAAAGAAACCGCCATACAAGATGCGCTAACAATACAGCTTACTGCCAATGGGGAACAAGAGCAGGTAACGGTTTTAGGCGCTGAGGGGGTTGCAAATTCCCCTGTTCAAGTTGAACTGGGCGGTTTGGAATTTTGGATTACTTATGGCTCCAAGCAAGTTGACCTACCGTTCTCCATAAGGCTCAATGATTTTATTGCAGAAAAGTATCCAGGAACTGAGAAAAGCTACAGCAGCTTTATGAGCAAGGTAACAGTGCTAGATGATCCTACTTTTGACCACGATATTTACATGAATCACATTCTCAATCACAAAGGCTATCGCTTTTTCCAAGCATCATTTGATCCGGATGAAAAGGGAACCGTATTATCAGTAAATCATGATGCTGCCGGAACAGCTGTTACGTATGCAGGGTATTTTTTGCTTTATATAGGTTTGTTGGGCTTGATGTTTTTTGGAAAAACACGTTTTAAAAAGCTTGCTAAAATGTTGGAAGACATACGCCTTAAAAAAGCGGCGTTGACTTTGATGTTTTTTTTGAGTGCTACTTCAGCTTATGCTCAGCATCAGCACCAGCCCCCAAGCTTTGCAATTGACTCAGTACTTCAAGCCGATGCTATGCCTGTCGACGAAGCTGCTAAGTTTGGTGCTTTGGTTATACAAGATCAAGGAGGGCGTATGAAGCCCGCCAATACTTTTGCTTCAGAATTGGTTCGTAAGGTGAGCAAGTCCGATCACTACAAATCATTAGATGCTAATCAGGTATTGTTGTCCATAACCCAGAACCCAATAATTTGGTACCAAGTTCCTTTTGTGTATTTAAAACGCGGAAATGACAGCATTCGTTCACTTGTCGGTGTGGGCAAAAAAGCCAAATACGCTTCTTTTGCAAACTTTTTTGATGCGCAGGGAAATTATAAGTTGGCTCCTTACTTAGAGGCTGCTTATAAATCCGCAACCCCCAATCAGTTTCAAAAAGACTTTATCGAAACAGATCGAAAAGTAAACTTGCTTTTTTCAGCATTGGAAGGAAAGGTATTGCGCATCTTCCCGGTGCCAAATGACGAAAACAATCGTTGGGTTTCAGCAGCTGAAGTAGATGAAATTAATTTTGTTGGAGTAGATTCACTTTATGTAAACAACGTATTGCCGCTATATCTCACTTCATTGCGACAGGGTAACACTACCTCAGACTACACACAAGCCGATCAATTACTAGAGAGTTTGAAAGGCTATCAAAAGAAATATGGGGCTTCGATTATACCGACTGAAGATCAAATAAAGGCAGAACTGTACTACAACAAATACGATATTTTTAAGCGCTTGTTTAGTTGGTATATGTATGCGGGAACCTTGATGTTTTTTGTATTGATTGCTCAAATGCTTTACGATGTGCGTTTTTTACGCGGTGTTGTCGGCTTTTTTGTGGTTGTGATATCGCTTCTTTTCGTGCTACACACTGCAGGACTTGCTGCTCGATGGTATATTTCAGGCCACGCCCCTTGGAGTGATGCCTATGAATCCATGATTTATGTAGCTTGGGCAACCATGGGAATGGGGCTAGCTTTTGGACGCAAATCCAAACTGACTATTGCCGCAACTGCTTTTGTAGCTTCCATGGTCTTGATGATTGCCCATTGGAATTGGATGGACCCTGAAATTGCAAACCTTGTACCTGTGCTTGATAGTTACTGGCTGATGATTCATGTGGCGGTTATTGTGGGGAGTTATGGGCCATTTGCCTTGGGTATGATATTGGGTGTTATTTCCCTTATTTTAATTCTTTTGACCACTGAGCGGACCGCTGAAAAAATGCGCTTAAACTTAGCAGAGCTTACGGTTGTAAACGAACTGGCTTTGACCGTAGGCTTGATTATGTTAACCATTGGGAATTTTCTCGGTGGACAATGGGCAAATGAAAGTTGGGGGCGTTATTGGGGCTGGGACCCCAAAGAGACCTGGGCGTTGATAAGTATTTTGGTATATGCATTTGTCTTACACATGCGTTTGGTGCCAGGATTACGCGGCAAATGGATTTTTAGTGTGATGTCGGTATTGGCTTTTGCTAGTATCATGATGACCTATTTTGGCGTTAATTTTTATTTGACAGGCCTTCATTCCTATGCGAGTGGTGACAAGGTTATCACACCCAACTTTGTATACTATTCTTTGGCATTTATTGTTATATTATCTGCTGCATCTTATGGAAAATCAAAAAAGTATTTTTCGAAATAGCCTCCGTTGGTGGTTGTATTCTGTAGGGGGGTTGGTCCTTGTGGGTGCTGGCTTGAGTGTATTAGGGGAGGCTATTATTGCAAAGAGTAGGGGTGAGGCATGGTTTTTGGTTGGTACATTTGCGTTGATTTTAGTTAATTCAGGAATATGTTTAGTAGCGGGAGCGGTTATACTTCGATTAAAAAAGGATTAATCTTATTTCTTTTTGGTGGTCTTCTTTATGCACAAGAGCAAAAGGGCGGATCCTCCTTTCCCAAAATAGACACGCCAAAACCTAATTATGGGCTGTTAATACCAGAAGAAAAGGTCGAAGACTACTCTTTTCTGGACAGGCCTAAGTCGAATAATAACTCCATGATGGATAGTGAGGACTTTATTGATCCTGGAGACCGCTACCTTAAAAAATTAAAAAAAGATAGGCCAATACCCAATAATGTCTATTTGGGAGACACCTATTTAGGAGACATTAGAACCAATGCTTCTTATGCGCGAATTGTGTGTCGTGATTATGAATATGAAGATGGTGACCGTGTTCGTATTTCTGTAAATGAGGAGGAGGTTATTTCGAATCTATTACTTAAAAATCAATTTTTTATTTTAAAACTTCCACTTGTCCAAGGGTTTAATAAAATTGATTTTCAAGCCCTCAATCAGGGATCGTCTGGCCCCAATACTGCCGAACTTCGGGTTTTTGATGATAATGGAGTTGCATTGGCAGCACACAAATGGAATCTTTCTACAGGCTCCACAGCAACCATGATAATTGTTAAAGAGGGTGAAGATATTATACCGCAATAACTGCTTAGAGTGCGTTTAAAAAGCCATAAAAAGCAGGCTTTGGTTGTAAGTTTTCATTGTAAATACACGGCCAATCTTTCATCTTAAAAAAGCGATTAATCCAAGTGTCTCGATCGTTAAAACCCCAAAAGGTTATGCCGTACTGTTGTTCTTTTGGTACAATATCTTGGTACATTTTTACCAAATCTGCATATTTTTTGGCTTGGGCATTTAGCATTTCTTTTGTAATGGTACTATATCGTTGAATGCCGCCTCCTTTACTGTCGTCATGCGTGTTAAATATGAGATCAACCTCAGACAAGTGAATCTGTAAGCCAGTGTCTGCAGCTCGTTTTAAGGTATACGCAATAATTTCGTTAGGTATATCCATACGAATGTGCATTTGGAATCCAATACCAGAAATGGGCACCCCACGTCTTTGAAAGTCTTCCACCATTTTCATCATGGTATTAAATTTAAGCGTGTCGCGCTCTATGTTAAAGTCGTTGTAGAATAAAATGGCATTGGGATCTGCCTCATGTGCATATCGAAATGCCTTCTCGATATACGATTTCCCCATAGTTTTGTACCATATACTTTCAGTTCTAAAACCAGCTCCCTTTGTATTCAAGCCCTCGTTTACGACATCCCAACCATGCACAACGCCTTTGTATTTGCCAACATAGGTTTGGATATAATTTTTCATAAAATTTTCAAGCCATGTCGGGTCTTTCTTTGCCTTTTTTTCAATCCATCTAGGCGTGGCACTGTGCCATATTAGAGTATGCCCAAAAAGCCTTTGGTTGTTGTTTTTAGTATAAGCGACTATACTATCTACCCGATCCCATTTAAAAACCCCCGATTTTGGCGCAATTTGATACATTTTCATATCGCTTCCTGCCGTATAGCTATCAAAGTGATGTTGCTGTAACGCTTGTAGTTTGGTGTCCTTCATAAAGGGTACAAAACGCATAGAGGAGCCAATTGGGAAATTTGCTTTTGATTTCAACGAAGTGGTGTGGTCTTGTGCTATAGACTGCGTTATGAAAAGACATAAAATAAATGAATAAATGCGCGTCATATGTTGTTGTGTAGATGCTGTAGTGCTTACAGTTATTGATCGGTTACGTCCAGCTTTGGATGCATGATACTGTACCATAAGGGGGGTAACAATGCCAAAAGCATAGAGGCTGGATATCCAAATGGCATCGTTGGGCTATTTTCGATACTTTCTAATACTTGATATTTTTTTGATGCTCGGAAGTGATGATCGCTGTGTCTTGTCAATTCATACAAAACTATCCTGCCCATAACATGGTCAGAGTTCCAAGAATGTATGTTTTGCACCTTTTCATATTTACCATTGATTTTTTTTCGCCTCAAACCATAGTGTTCAATATAGTTGATGGTTTCGAGAAATAAGAAAGATATAATGCCAACGAGTAATGCAATAAAAAATATGTTTAGTCCAAAAAGACTGAAAACAGCACCCAAATAAAACCCTTGGTAGGCGATGAATAGCAGCATATTGTTTTTCAATGAAAAAAATCGCGCCTCACGTTTTTTTAGCAACTTATTTTGAATGCGCCAAGCATTTCGATACTGCCCGATAACAGATGTCAACCAAAAATGATATAAACTCTGCCCTTTTTTTGCTGTTGCAGGGTCTTGCGCTGTTGCTACATGTTTATGATGGCCGTGGTTGTGCTCAATCGTAAAATGCATATACAAACAAGGCAATAACAAGAGTCTTGTGAATATAGTTTCAAGGCTACTTTTCCTGTGACCGAGTTCATGCGCCACATTAACAGCATTGGTTGCCAGTAAAATGCCTAGCGCAAAAATGAGCCCTACATATTCATAAGCAAACAAGCTAGCGGTTGAAAACTCGTAAAGCCCATAGCCTAAAATGGCATAAACAATGGGTACATTTAGGTATAAAAGCCAATCGAAAATAGGATTTAAAGCCCTTTTGGTTGTATTAGTGTTTGCGTGTTTGTTTTCTTTAATTGGAATTAGGCTTTCAGTCAAAGGAATAAAGACAAATACATAAGCCAAAGCCGTGTAGGAAGAAACACCTTTAAAATAGAAACTGATTACAACACTCAAGGGAACACTGTACGCCATGAGGTATTTCAAATCTTTCATATGTTAAATTTACAATAATCCTGCTAATTTGTTATTGGTATGCAGTAATTAGCGCGATTTATTCGTGACCCAACCTACAACAGTTTGAATTTTATGTTCAGCACAGTTATGCTGCTATGATTTTACATCTTACTTTTTCATATCTAATATACTGTTTATGAAAATGCTATCTAATGTATGTTCTTATATTAGTTTTGGTGTTTCTAATTATTGGCATTATATTAATGGTAGTTAAAAACTGGCTTTCTTTTTAATGTCTAATCTTCTGTTGTTATGATGACGCGTCTAATTCTTGCTTTCATTCTTCTTAATTTGGGATGTAGTGATATTAACAAATCAAATGAGAAAAATGGGTTATCAGAGCTTAAATATTATTTAGGAGCTGATTTGTCATATGTTAATGAGATGGAAGATTGTGGAGTCATTTACAAAAACAAATTAGGTAACGTCCAAGATCCCTATTTAATTTTTAGTGAAGCTGGGGCTAATTTGGTACGTCTACGACTGTGGCATTCTCCAAGTTGGTCGAACTACAGCAATTTAGCAGATGTAAAAAGAAGCATAATGCGCGCTAAAGCTGCTGGGATGAAAGTCTTGTTGGCGTTTCATTACTCAGACGATTGGGCAGATCCTTATTCACAAGATGCACCTGCCGATTGGCTTCATTTAATTGACGATACAGATAAGTTAAGTGAGGTGCTTTATTCATATACATTCAATGTTTTACAGGACTTATTTTCTTTAAATCTCATGCCAGATGTTGTGCAAATCGGAAACGAGATAAACGCTATGATTCTTCAACGTAGCGGGGAACTAAAACCAATAGACTGGAACCGAAATTCGATATTGATTAATAGCGCTTTGATGGCCGTCAGAGACATAAGCGAAAAAAACAATTATACTATTCAATCTATGCTTCACATTGCTCAGCCCGAAAATGCGTTGTGGTGGTTTAAGGAGGCTAAAAAGAATGGTGTTGTCGATTTTGACTTTATTGGAATTTCATATTACCCAAAGTGGTCGACAAAAAATTTAGATGAGTTGGGAGAAGCGATCAAAGTGTTAAAAAACGACTTTCAAAAAGACATAATGGTCGTTGAAACAGCTTACCCATTTACACTCCAGGGACAAGATGAAGCCAATAACATACTAGGAGAAGACTCATTAGAAGAATTTCCTGCTACTCAAGATGGGCAACTCGCGTATTTAAACAAGCTACATACACTAGTTAAAGATGCAGGGGGTAGCGGAGTGCTTTATTGGGAGCCTGCTTGGGTAAGCAACTCCTGCTCAACACGTTGGGGAAAAGGATCGCATTGGGAAAATGCTGCAATGTTTGATTTTAAATCAACTCCAACGAAAGCATTAACTTGGTATGCTGTCCTGGAAAATTAAATGCTTTACTTGGATAAAAAATCACACTTAGATTTTGAGTCAACTATTCAAACCCAAAACATAAAGAACATCTTGCACTTAGCGGTGATGATGTAATTTTTTTAGTCATTAGGGACTATACTAATTCCAAATCCTCCGGCTTCAACTGTTAGTATTTTTAAGACTGACGTATTAGTAACCTTTTGTGATTCAATCTGATATGCCTGCGGATTTGTTTTGTAGTTTGCCTTTTTATGGTCGCGATAAATAGTAGCTGTATAGCTTCTGTTATCATCTAAAAAAGAGCAATCTACTACAGCCTTTCGCTTATTGTTGCCATTACTATTTCCAACAAACCAGTCTTCACTGTCTTTGGCTTTTCTGGCGATGGTGATATATTCGCCTGGTTCAGCCTCCAAATAAACAGACTTATCCCAATCAATCGCCACATCTTTTATAAATTGAAAGGCGTCCATAAACCTTTCATAATTTTCAGGAAGATCAGCGGCCATTTGAAGCGGCGAATACATAATTACATAAAGGCCTAATTGATTTGCCAAAGTAGTATTCACGTGCGAATTGTTGTTTGGATTAAGCTTGCTAATATCCATTTCAAAAATACCAGGCGTGTAATCCATTGGACCTCCAATTAGTCGTGTAAAGGGGAGTATTGTGGTGTGATTGGGCTTGGATCCACCAAAGGCTTGAAACTCAGTTCCACGAGCAGATTCGTTTGCTACGAGATTTGGATAGGTTCGAGCAACTCCTGTTGGTCGAACTGCTTCATGTGCATTTACCATGATTTGATAATCAGCTGCCTTCTCAATGGCATAATTGTAATGATTGATAATAAATTGACTGTAGTGGTGTTCCCCTCTTGGGATAATATCACCAACATAGCCACTTTTTACAGCATTGTAGCCATTGTCTTTCATAAACTGATAGGCCTTATCCATATGTCGCTCATAGTTGCGAACTGAAGACGAGGTTTCATGGTGCATGATAAGCTCAACGCCTTTTGTTTTGGCATAGGCGTTTAACATTTTGACATCAAAGTCAGGATAAGGTGTTACAAAATCAAAAACATAGTCTTTGGAATGACCGAACCAATCCTCCCATCCTTCATTCCAACCTTCCACAAGAATCCCGTCAAATCCATGTTGCGCCGCAAAGTCAATATAGCGCATAACATTGCCGTTGTTGGCTGCATGTGTAGGGCTTGGAGTTGTTGTGTTGTAGTCGACTTGACCTAACTTAACAGCAGCCAAATCGTTGGTATAACTCCACGAGCTTTTACCTGTAATCATTTCCCACCAAACACCGATATATTTCATAGGCTTTATCCATGACGTATCCTCAAGGGCACAAGGTTCATTTAAATTATAAGTCATTCTGGAGGCTAAAATAGCACGCGCATCATCACTAACGATAACAGTTCTCCATGGGGTGTTGTGTGGAACAATCATATAGGCCATATTACCCACAGCATCTGGAGTTAGCCAAGATTCAAAAGTATAGGTATCAGGGGTTAAGTTTAGATGCATCGCGGGATAATCTAATAAAGCGGCTTCATGAATATTTATATAAATCCCTTTGTCTGTTTTAAGCATCAAAGCTGTTTGTACTCCTGTTTTTGAAAACTGTTCTTGTGAAGCATTCCCGGTAAGCGCAACATCAAATAAAGATCCAATTTCAGATATCCTAGATGTAGTATAATCATATTCCTGCGTGTCGTAGTCGCCAGGAATCCAATGTGCCGTGTGGTCGCCAGTTAGCGTAAAACCTGTTCGCTCCTGTTGGATGATAAAATGCCCTAAGTCTGCTTGTTGCGGAAACTCATACCTGAAACCAATTCCTTCATCAAAAACACGAAAACGAATATTCATTGTCCTGTTTGTTTCTTGCTGTTGCAGGATTACGAGCATTTCGTTATAATGATTTCGTATTTGACGTTCCTCACCCCAGACAGGTTCCCATAGCTCATCTTTGCTGTCATAAACTGTGTCAAGTAAGCTAAAGCCATCGAGTAAATTGGTGTCATTTGCCAATTCAAAACCCATGGTGCTTTGCAGTACGACAGGCACTCCTTTATAACTCATTTGATAGCTTGGCACTCCGTTTTCCATTAATGAAAAAGCAACGGATATTTCCTTATTGGGTGAGGTGCAATGCTGGCCAAAAGCAGATGGGATCATAAACCCCAAAGCGAATATAACTTGAATTAGACGCATAATATTTTGATTAATTTACTATTATTTTATATTCCCAGGGACCTAAATCTTGAGAGCCAACTGAAGTTTTTTTGCCTGTAAAAACATCTGAATACGTACCCTTTTCTGTAAGTTCAACCTTTTGAGGAACACTAGATAGATTCCCGATAAAAATGAGTTTATCAGCCCCTTTATTTCTTGAAAAAGCAATAACATCATCGTTTTTTTGATTGAGTATTTTGATACCGCTCGCATCTTTACCTATATCTAGCGCGTTTGTGCTTTTTTTGAGCTCATTTAAGTTTTTATAAAAGCTCATGAAGGGTGAAGCCTTTTTAGGGATAAAATCCTTTTTAAAAAATGCCAACCTTTTGTCGAGGCCATACTCCTGACCTGAATAAATTAAAGGCGTTCCCGGCATTACATACGTCAAAGCAGCCATAACCTCAGCAGCAGGGCCAAGACGTTCAAATACGGTCCCATTCCAAGAGTTTTCGTCATGATTTGTAGTAAAAGTCATAACGGAATGGGCAGGATTATAATTTTGCTGTACCGCTAAAAGATGCTTTTCCAAATTTAAAGCCTTTAGTTCTCCCTTTGCTATTTGATTTAAGATTGCGTGTCCAGGCCAATCATATGACAATTGGAAGAGTTCGATTAGTGGATAGCCGCCTTTATGGTTTCCGTCAGACTCGGCGAGCATCACTACGGGCTTGATGCTGTTAAGCCTTTGGATTGCTTTTTTCCAAAAAGGGATGGAAATATTGTATGCTGCATCACAACGATACCCATCGATGTCTGCTTCTGCTACCCAATAGGCCATATCCTCCTCCAATGCTTGTAACATATTCATATTTTCAAAGTTCAACCCTGCAACGTCTGTCCAATCTGGGTTTGGCGGTATAATATTACCTTGGTCATCTTTTAGGTACCATTCTGGATGTGCAGATATCCATGGATGATCCCAAGCTGTATGACCGGCGACTAAATCAATCATCACTAGCATATCTAGTTCATGTGCCGCATTTACCAAAGATTTAAAGTCATCTAGCGTGCCAAATTCTGGATTTACTCCTCTATAATCGCTTATAGAGTAATAGCTTCCTAACTCACCTTTTCGGTTTAATTTTCCAATGGGATGTATAGGCATAAACCAAAGAATATCAACGCCTAATTCTTTGAGCTTGGGCAAATGTGTGGCAAATGCGTTAAAGGTGCCTTCTTCTGTGTACTGTCGCACATTGACTTCATAAATAACCGCTTTTGATAAAAATGCATCAGAAACGACAACTTGGTGATGGCTTTTGCTAGAGTTGTTTTGGCAAGAAGCCAGAAGTACAGGGATAAGAATTATGGTATATAAGAATCGCATTACATTGAGGTTTTAAATGAAATTATGCTGCTACTTTTTGGAGGTATTTTTAATGAATTAGATAAGTTAACACGAGCACCACTAAATACGTCTTTTGCTTCTGTAGCTGAGCCTATACGCTGTTTATAACGACTAAGATCTAAGGTTTGGGCTTCGTCATTTGCGTTGAGAATTACCATAACCGACTTGGTGTCTGTATACCTAAAATACACGTAAACTTCGTTTTGAGGGGCATAGTGCATGGTCTTACCATGGTGAATGACCGGCTCTGATTTTCGCCAATTAAAAAGTTGCGCTGTAAAATCGAAGTATTTGTTTTCGGTAGGTGTTCTTCCTATTGGTGTAAATGCACTTCGTAAATCATCAGGCCATCCTCCTGGAAAATCTTTACGAAGATCTGCATCCCCTTTTTCTTTGGAACCCTTAATAGAAATTTCTGTGCCATAATAGGTTTGTGGCACACCACGGACAGTCGCCAAAAGTGTGGTCATGAGCTTGTAATTTTCAAAATCAACTAGCTCATTGATTCGAGTGGTATCATGATTTTCTAAAAAAACCATCAAATCATTGGGATTTGCATAAACGAAATCATTTTGAAAAACCTTATAAATTTTGTTCATTTTCTGATCCCACCATGGTGTTTTTTCTGTAAACACTTCTTGTACAGCAGCAAACAAAGCGAAGTCTTTCACATGGGTTACTTGAGAGTTAAATCCGCTCATCGCAGCAATTGGACTGTCTTTTTGCCAATAAGACAAGTGGATGGGGTTTATCACCCAGCTTTCAGCTACAATACTAAAGTTTGGGTATTCGTCCATGATGGCCTTTGACCACAAGGTTACCTCATCGCGGCTGTTGTAGGGATATGTATCTACTCTCAAGCCAGATAAGTCGGCATACTCAATCCACCAAATGGCATTTTGGGTAAGGTATTTTAACAATTGAGGTTGCTTTTGGTTAAGGTCGGCCATGCTGTCGACAAACCAACCGTTTACCAATTGCTTTACATCTACTTCAGCTGCGTAGGGATCAGAAAAAATTTCTTTAGCATGGCTCGAGGGTGTAAACTCATCCCATTGGTTAATCCAGTCTTTTGACGGAAGATCTTGAATCATATAGTGCTCTAACCCCCAATGGTTAACAACATAATCTTTAATGAGCTTCATGTTGCGTTTTTTAAGTTCTGCTGAAAGCTGTTTGTATTTTTCGTTGGAACCAAATCTTCTGTCAATTTGGTAAACATCACTTGCTGCATACATATGGTATGAACCTTTTGGGTCATTATCCTCCAAGACTGGTGTGTTCCAAATGGCGGTGACACCTAATTGCGCTATATAATCTAAATGATCAATGATTCCTTGTAAATCCCCGCCGTGTCTTCCCCATGGGTCTTTGCGATTTGATTGCTCATGAAGATCAGGATGTGAGTCATTGGTTGGGTCTCCGTTTGCAAAGCGATCAGGCATGATAAGGTAAATAAAGTCGGAGCTATCATAACCTTTGCGAAGTGCCGAACCTTCACGTCTTTCCATGAGTTCATAAGGGATTTGAATTGACTCCTTTTGGGAATGCTCCAAAACCAATTGATAAGTCCCTGGTTTGGCAGCGGCAAAGTCCAAGTAAACAAACAAATAATTCTTATTTTCTAAACGTACCACATCAGTAATTGTTAGATCATTTGATGCAACCGCATAATCAGCTAAGTTCTCTCCATATAGAGTAACCATTACATTGGTATTGTGCATACCCGACCACCACATAGGGGGTTCAACTTTGCTGACTTGCGCACTAAGATTTAAGCAAACAAAAAGGAGCGCTAATTTTTTCATATAAATACTTAAGATAAGATAGTTTTTGGGTCAAAAGAAACAGCTTGATCGTTCAAAAATACTGAAACCGGATCCCCTTCAATTAAAGATACTTTAGAATTCGTTGATGAAACAGACAGTTCCAAAACACTCCCTCTAAAGTTTATTTTAAACGAAAGGGATTTCCATGCTTTTGGAAGTTGAGGGTTAAAATAAACGGCATCATTTTTTATACGCATACCTCCAAAACCTTCAACAACGCTTAACCAAGTTCCTGCCATAGAAGTGATATGTAATCCGTCTTTGACTTCAGTATTATAGTCATCAAGGTCTAATCGTGAGGTGCGGAGATAAAAGTTATAGGCTTGCTCGATTCTACCTAGTTTGGCAGCAAGCACGGCGTGAATAGATGGTGAAAGAGATGACTCATGAACCGTAAAGGGCTCATAAAAATCAAAATTCTTTTCTAGTTGGTCTTTGGAAAAATCATCCTCAAAAAAGTAAAACCCTTGGAGTACATCGGCTTGTTTGATGTATGGAGAGCGCAAGATCCGGTCCCATGACCAATGTTGATTTATTGGACGTTGTTCATTTGGAATGGAGGATACATCTGTCAATTCTTTATCTAAAAACCCATCTTGCTGTAGGTAAATACCATGCTTGGCACTATACGGCAAATAGACTTTTGTTGCTTTATCTCTCCATTGTTCAAGCTCGTTCTGTGTCAAGGAAAGTCTTTGCAGAATTAGAGAATACTTTTTTGGATTTTTATTGGCTATTTCTGCTAGCCTAGATATTGCATAATCCAAACACCATTTGGCCGCATAGTTAGTGTACCAATTGTTATTAACGTTGTTTTCGTACTCATTTGGTCCAGTGACACCTAAAATAACATACTGGTTTTTGTCTTTAGAAAAGCTCATGCGTTGCGCCCAAAATCGCGCAATTCCAACCAGTACGTCGATTCCTTTATTTTCAACATAATCTTTTTTGCCAGAGTAACACTCATAGCGATAAATGGCGTAGACAATGGCCGCATTTCTATGGATTTCTTCAAATGTAATTTCCCATTCATTATGACATTCTTCGCCATTCATCGTTACCATTGGATATAAGGCTGCGCCTGTATTAAATCCTAATTTGCCAGCATTTTCAATGGCCTTTTCCAAGTGCTTGTACCTGTAATACAATAAGTTTTCAGCTACGGATTCGTTTTTTGTAGCCATGTAAAACGGGAAACAATACGCTTCTGTATCCCAGTATGTGCTTCCACCATACTTTTCGCCGGTGAATCCTTTTGGTCCAATATTGAGTTTGGGGTTATTACCTGTATAGGTTTGGTTTAGCTGAAAAATATTAAACCGTATCCCTTGCTGGGCTTTTATATCCCCCTCAATGGTAATATCTGCCGTTTTCCAAACATCCTCCCAAGAGATTTTTTGTACTTCAAGTAGGGCATCAAATCCTTTGTCCAAGGCGTCTAAACCAATTTTTTGAACATGACTTGATAACTTATCTACAGGCTGCTGAAGCGAAGAGCAATAACCACCCATTTTTTCAACAACCAATTCTTGATTTGGCATCAATTTAGTCTGTAAAACAAATGAAGTATAGCCTTCATTTTGATGGCAGTTATAGTTTTTTGTTGGGACTCCATCAATGCTAAAAGATACTGCCTGATACGTAACAACATCAAATGCTGACTTCAGGGTCCTCGAATGCAGCATAGCAAAATTGGTGTCACATTGTTGATCTCTCAATTCCCAAAAGGGATCGTCCCAATTACTGTCTTTGTTTTTTATATGTCCATCAATATAAGGGCTAACTGTTATTTCAGCGGCTTGATCATGAAGCGTGACAGTATATTTGATGCACCCCAATTCTTCTTGAAAAAGTGCCAAAAATCGTACCGACTTGATGGTTAGTTTTGTGCCCTCGGAGGTTGTCAAGGTGACTTCTCGTGAATACACGCCGCTTTGCATATCAAGTGTTCTGCTAAAGTTATGTATTGTAGCTGTATTAAGGTCTACTGCAACGTTGTTACAATGTACGTCAATCCCTATCCAATTAGGTGCATTAAGGACCTTGGCAAAATACTCTGGATAACCATTTTTCCACCAACCTACTTTAGTCTTATCAGGATAATAAACGCCTGCAACATAGCTACCTTGAAATGTACTGCCACTATATTGCTCTTCAAAATTTGCGCGTTGCCCCATTGCTCCGTTACCGAGGCTAAAAACGCTCTCAGCAGCTTCGACCTTTTCTGAGTCAAAAAAGTTTTCAATGATTTTCCATGGGTCTGCGACAATGTTATTTACTCTCATGCTACTCCCTTAATTTTAATTTGATTTAATTGTACTAACGACAGGTTTATTGTGTTTTTCAGTACCAAGTGGGCTTTTTGAAGTTCAATGGCATCGCCCAGTCCAATTACTTTCATATTGGCAGCTAAAGCAGCTTCTATACCAGCTGGAGCATCTTCTAAAACTACGCAATGCTCTGGCGATACTCCCATACGTTGTGCAGCCTTTAAAAAAACTTCGGGATTGGGTTTTGATTTTGAAACATCATTTCCGTCTACAACGACATCAAAAACATCCAATAGCCCGAGTTTGTCAAGCACAAATCGTGCATTTTTACTGGCAGATCCTAAGGAGATAAACACACCATTAGCTTTTAGTGTATTTATTAGGGTCGAAATTCCAGGTAAAACATGTTGTGGGGTCAATTGGTTGCAAAAACGCAAATAGATTTCATTTTTTCGATGGGCAATATCCAACAATTGTTCTGGTTTTGTTTGAACATTTGCCCATTGGGCTATCTTGTTTACAGAATCCATTCGACTAACCCCCTTGAGCTTTTCGTTGTCTTCTGGAGTTAGCGTGTAGTTCCACTCGGCGGCCAACTCTTTCCACGCAATAAAATGGAATTGTGCAGTGTCCACAATTACACCATCTAAATCAAATATGACAGCTTGAATTTTACCCATGATATCTAATGGCATTTTTATCGGTGATCAATAAATTACAAAGTCCAGAAACGATTAGTGAAATACCCGCTGCTACTAGCGCAAAAATAGACTCTTCACCCATGAGGATCGCAGCAAAGTTGACTCCGTTTAAGGCAGCTACAATTTGTGGGAGTACAATAAACATATTAAATACCCCCATACTAATTCCCATTTTCTCAGGATCTACCACACTTGATAGCATGGCGTATGGCATGGACAAAATACTTCCCCACGCAACACCCACACAGATAAACCAAAATTTGAGTAATTCTGGTGCGGGAAAAAGGTACATAGCAATAAATCCGAATCCTCCTACAAACAGCGAAAACATATGAATTAACTTCCTATTTATGGTCCGTCTAGCTGTGTAAAAACTAAGCAGTAGTGCAAAAGCCATTGAAGACAAGCCATAAACACCCATATTGGAACCAACAAGGTTGGATGCCTTTTGAAAGGCTGTGTTTTGAGTTTGAAATGCGGCTTCTTCGCTAGGGTTTGTAAAGTCAAAGCTTGCCTCCATTGGAGCAGGGGCTTGGTAAACGTGTTCCGTAAGGGCTGGATTAGCCAAACTCCACATGGCAAAAAAAGCAAACCAACTAAAAAACTGAACCACCCCAAGTTTAAGCATGGTTTTGGGCATATTGCGGATGTAATCAAAAACCTCAGCCAATAAATTGCCTTCATCTTTTTTCTTTTTAAAGGCTTCTACATCTTCTGGCGGATATTCTTTTGTAGTTAAAACAGTATAAAGTATGCTAGCAAGAAAGACAAAGGCCCCAATTGAAAAAGCAACTTTAACGCTCATGGGAATAACTCCTGGAGCTGCTGCATCGCTAGCGCCCAATTGAGAAACTAACCATGGCAGGTTACTAGCTATCCAAGTACCAATCCCGATGATAAGGGTTTGAACTACAAATCCATATGAGCGCTGCTGGTCTGGTAGTTTATCAGCAACCAACGCCCTAAAAGGTTCCATGCTAATATTAATGGAAGCATCTAAGATCCAAAGGCACCCCACGGCTACCCAAAGAACAGGGGAGTGCGGTACAAAGAAAAGCGTAAAAGAACTCAACACCGCTCCAATAAGGAAAAAAGGTCTTCTTCGTCCCCAACGAGGATGCCATGTATGGTCACTCAAATAACCCACTATGGGTTGTACAATGAGACCTGTCAACGGAGCTGCTATCCACAAGAGCGGTATGTCGTCTTTTGCAGCACCTAGGGTCTGGAAAATACGCGACATAAATCCACCCTGAAGGGCAAATCCAAATTGAATTCCTAAAAAACCAAAGCTCATGTTCCAGATATCCCAGAACTTCAAGAAAGGCTTCTTCATAATTTTTGATTTAAAAATTATGATAAGCTACGCTTATCAAAACAAAATTTGAAGAAGTGTGTTTGTTTTGATTTGGCTAATATAAAAATTTATGTTGAATCCCGACGAACAATTTCACAAGGCAGTATTTTGGTGATTGAAGTTTCTTCCATATCATCTCGTTCTATCCTGTCAATCAGTAAATTAGCCGCCTCGATACCTATTTGCGTACCATGTTGTCTTACTGTAGTCAATGAAGGTGTAGCGTATTTTGAAATCACACCATCAGTGAAACAAATCAATGCAATATCTTCAGGAACGTTGAGTCCAAGACCTCGAATGACACGCAATGCAGCTGCAGCATAAATTTCATTTACAGCCAAAATGCCGTCTATCTTTGGGTTTTGTTTTAACGCTTCCTTTATTTCTTCTTCCAGTGCCGGCAATATGATGTCTGAACGTCCAGAATCTTTTGTTTTAATAATCAGGTTGTTACTCAATGAAACTCCAGCTTGTTGGAGTGCTTTGACATATCCTTGAGCTCTTAATCGTCCTACACTAATGTAGTCTTCTGTGGTCAGTAACAAAATATGTTTTCTTCCCAGTTCAATAAGGTGTTGCGTAGCCATTTGTGCACCCTGTGCATCATTAATGATTACTTGATCACAGTTTATTTCGGGTACTCCTCTGTCAAAAAGTACTACAGGCATTCCTTCTTCAATGGTTTGGTGAATGTGGTGATAGTCTTGTTTTTTTAGGGTCTCTTTTGAAAGTGAAAGAATAAACCCTCCTATTAAACTATCTGCTAGGGTTTCCATATTAATGACCTCTTTTTCAAAAGATTCATTGGAAAGTGAGATGAGCACATTATAACCTCGCTCTACCGCTACTTGTTCTATGCCACGCACCACCATAGCAAAAAAATGATGTACCACTTCAGGAATTATAACGCCGATGGTCTTTGTCTTTTTGTTCTTTAAACTCAAAGCAATATTATTGGGACGATAATTATAAAGTTTTGCAAATGCCTGAACACGCTCTCGTGTGTCTTGGCTAATTTCTGAGCTGTTATTTAACGACTTGGAAACAGTGGAAACCGATACCCCAAGTTCGGATGCCAGTTGCTTTAAAGTGATCTTTTTTTTCACGAATTGAAAATAATTATTGCTAATTATTGTGAATATAGTACAATTTATGGTTCTTGTAATAACGATTTGAAAGTTATTAACACTACAACGTTTTCGCATTCATTAAAAGAACAATTAACATTAAATTTCTAAAAAAATCATCTATGCGCCTGCTTTTTTGTATTTGTTTTTCATTGATTTCCTATGTTGCTTTCGGACAACAAACGTTTATAAATCCGATTATTCCAGGGGGTTATCCTGACCCTTCAATATGTAGGGTTGGAGATGATTTCTATATCGTTAATTCGTCTTTTGAATATTTCCCTGGCTTACCTATTCATCTTAGTAAAGATTTGGTTAATTGGGAGCTTATTGGTCATGGGATTCACAGCGAAAGTCAAGCTTCTGGAGAGGTTAATCTTATTGATGTTCAAGAAAATGGCGGCATTCATGCACCTACTATCAGATATAACAATGGAATATTTTATATTGTAACGACCAATATGTACGACCAAGCTGATCCAACCAAGTCCAATGGAGTAAGACAAAACACTAATTTTATTATTACTGCAACTAACCCAGCTGGTCCTTGGTCTGCACCTCATATAATCGAGGGTGCTCCTGGTATTGATCCAGATTTGTTTTTTGACGAAGATGGAAAAGTTTACTTTGTTGGAACACACAGCCCTGGCGATGTAACTTCCAGTGGGATTGGTGCAATATGGGCTCAGGAACTTGATTTAAAGCATTGGAAACTCGTTGGTGATCGTTTCAGTCTTTGGGAAGGTGCTTGTGACAAAAACCATACAGAAGGGCCACATATTTACAAAAGGAATGGAAAATATTATTTGCTTGTTGCTGAAGGAGGTACAGGCCATCATCATGCCGTAATGATTGCTGTGAGCGACCATATTTTTGGTCCCTATGAAAGTGGACTTCGAAATCCAATACTAACCTCAAGACACCTATCGAGATTGAATTGGGTGCACAGTACAGGACATGCAGATATGGTAAAGCTTCAAGATGGCCGATGGTTTATGGTTGCTTTAGGTAAAAGAAATGATAGAGACGGACATTCCAATATGGGAAGAGAAACTCATCTGATTCCAGTAGTTTGGGAGCCACAAATTGTACGATGGCAACAAGTGAGCAACGAGAAATGGGAGCCTGTATGGGTAGATTTTCCCGTAGCGGCTCCAGATACCGGAAAAGTCGAGCGCATTAATCCATTGCCGTTCCAAGGAAAAGCACAAGATTACAACACCAATTTTTATGATGATTTTGAAGGATTATCACTAAAAACCGATTGGACCTTTAGAAGGGTTCCCCAGCCTAAGACACTTTCACTAGCCGCAAATAAAGGGAACTTAAGGCTTTACCTAAAACCGCAAACGTTTGGAAGTAGAGCACGATATAGTGCCATAGGGTTTACACAAAAGGAAAGTGAATTTGAGTTTGAGGCAAAAATGCATTTTAGGCCACATAAAAACAATGAAGAAGCGGGGATCAGTATCTATCAAAAAGATTTGAATTTTATTAATTTAACCGTACAAAAGCACCATAATGAACACCTTGTAAAATTAACAGTCCAAGAGAAAGAAAATAATCCTCCTTTTCAATTCGCGCCTACCACAAAAACGAAAATATTACCTGACTATAAGGGAAGGCTTATATTAAAAATCACTTCAAATAATGGCTATTATTCCTATTTCTATGCAACTGATGAAGGAAGTTCTTTTATAAAGCTTTGGGAAACTCCCGACAATATCCTCTTGGGGATGGGTTACACAGGAGCACATGTGGGTGTTTATGCTACCTCAAATGGAGTAAAATCAAAGGCTTTTGCAGACTATGATTGGGTCAAATACAATGGAATTACTACAAAGTAGATTGTCGATGAAACCATTAGTGCCAAAAAAAATACTTGAAATTACATACCGCCTAGCGGTAGTTTTTATGTTTGCTGTTTTTATAACAAGCTGTTCATTGCAAAAAAAATACAAAAACTTTAAAGGAACATTTCTGACAGAAATAGAACAGCTTGAGCGTCTTGATGATATTGGAAACAAAAAAGACTATGTGTTGTTTATTGGTAGTTCTAGTATCAGGCTTTGGGATCGTATAGAAGATGATATGGCACCTTATACAGTTGTAAAACGTGGCTATGGTGGCGCACATTATTATGATTTAATTCACTATATCAGTCGATTGGTTACGGGGCATAACAATGCAAAAGCCATTATCTTATTTGTAGCAAATGATATTACTGGTAAACAAAGTTGGGATACGTTACACCGTGATTTAGCGCCAGCACAAGTAAAAAGACTGTTTAAAGCTGTTTCAAAGGATATACATAAAACTTTAAATAAAAATATTCCCATTTTTGTAA
>Ga0228672_1000447_pt1 | contig 21027 bp, 21 predicted proteins | sample 90DmetaG_FD_182788 | JGI IMG/M metagenome (GOLD analysis project Ga0228672, IMG submission 182788) | Seawater microbial communities from Monterey Bay, California, United States - 90D | ecosystem: Environmental > Aquatic > Marine > Coastal | place: USA: California | collected 2016-11-08 | reverse complement strand
GTCTGTATCGGCATCGGTTACAAATGTAATGTCCATTCCCGAAATCTTATTGACTTTGTCGATATCTATTTCAGGAAAAATAATTTGTTCTGTAACTCCTAAGTTATAGTTGCCTCTACCATCAAATCCGTTTGCTTTGATTCCATTGAAATCTCTAACACGTGGAAGTGCAGATGTAACTAGACGATCCAAAAACTCATACATTTTTTCACCACGTAAAGTTACTTTAACACCAATTGGCATTCCTTTACGTAACTTAAACGTTGCAACATCTTTTTTAGATATTGTTGCGACTGCTTTTTGTCCAGAAATTTTGGTTATCTCGTCTATTGCATAGTCGATTAATTTTTTATCTGAAACAGCAGCACCAACTCCTTTAGAGATAACTATCTTTTGAAGTTTTGGAACTTGCATTACGTTTTTGTATCCGAATTCTTCTGTAAGAGCCGACATTACTCTGTCTTTATACTCTTGTTTTAATCTTGGAATGTATCCCATAATTCTTAAATTACTTCGTTAGATTTTTTTGAAAATCTTACTTTCTTACCGTCTTCCATTTTGTATCCTACTCTTGTTGTTTCACCTTTTGAGGTTAACAATGATATATTTGATATTTGGATTAACGCTTCTTTTTCTACGATACCACCTTGAGGGCTTTGAGCACTAGGCTTCATGTGTTTTTTTACCATGTTTACACCTTCAACGATCGCCTTATTTTTATCTTTCAGTACCTTCATTACTTTGCCTTCTGATCCTTTATGATCTCCAGCAATAACTCTTACGGTATCTCCTGATTTAATTTTTAGCTTTGCCATATTTCTTAAATTAAAGCACTTCAGGTGCTAGTGAAACAATCTTCATGAATGACTTATCACGAAGTTCTCTTGCTACAGGTCCAAAAACACGAGTACCTCTCATTTCGCCAGTAGGGTTCAAAAGAACACAAGCATTGTCATCAAATCTAATATAAGATCCATCAGGACGTCTTACTTCTTTTACTGTTCTTACCACTACAGCAGTTGAAACTGCTCCTTTTTTGATGTTACCGTTTGGTGTAGCATCTTTAATGGTAACAACAATTTTGTCACCAAGGGATGCATATCTACGCTTTGTACCTCCTAGAACACGGATGGTTAACACCTCTTTTGCTCCAGTATTATCAGCTACTTTTAATCTTGATTCTTGTTGTACCATAATTATTTAGCTCTATCAATGATTTCTACTAGTCTCCAACATTTAGATTTACTTAAGGGTCTTGTTTCCATGATCCTTACGGTATCTCCTTCGTTACAGTCGTTTTGTTCGTCATGTGCTACATACTTCTTAGTCTTTAGCACGAACTTTCCATACATAGGATGTTTTACTTTTTTCACTTCAGAAACCACAATGGATTTCATCATTTTGTTACTTGTAACAACGCCTATACGTTCTTTTCTTAAATTTCTTTTTTCCATCTTTAAGCAGAATACAATTATTGCACTTCTCTATTTGTTAACTCCGTTGCCAACCGTGCTACAGAACGTCTAACAGTACGTAACTGGATTGGATTTTCGAGTGGTGATATTGCGTGGGTCATTTTCAGATCCGCGTAAGTCTTTTTCGTATCACTAAGTTTCTCTTGCAACTCAGCTGTCGATAGTTCTTTAATTTCAGATTGTTTCATAATATCAATAAAATTAAGCTTCGTAGTCTCTAGCGATTACAAATTTGGTTTTTACTGGTAATTTTTGAGCTGCTAAACGCAATGCTTCTTTAGCGACGTCTATTGGCACACCACCAACTTCAAATAAAATTCGTCCTGGTTTCACAACAGCTGCCCAATATTCTACGGCACCTTTTCCTTTACCCATCCTTACTTCAAGCGGCTTTTTGGTGATTGGTTTGTCTGGAAATATTTTTATCCATAATTGACCTTCTCTTTTCATATAGCGTGTTGCAGCAATACGAGCAGCTTCAATTTGACGTGAAGTCAAAAAATTTGAATCTAGTGATTTTATACCAAACATTCCGTTAGAAAGTTGGTGACCTCTTTCAGAGTTTCCTTTCATGCGTCCTTTTTGGACTTTACGAAATTTTGTTCTTTTTGGTTGTAACATTTTCTTTTAATTTATAAAAAATTACTTTCTACGGCGACCTTTTGAATTCGATGAGCGACTTCCTTTGTCTTGTCCTTTTGAAAGACCTACTAAAGGAGATAACTCACGTTTTCCATATACTTCACCTTTCATAATCCATACTTTGATACCTAATCTACCATAAGTAGTATGGGCTTCAACTAAAGCATAGTCTATGTCAGCTCTAAAAGTTGATAAAGGAATTCTACCATCTTTAAAGTGTTCGCTTCGTGCCATTTCAGCACCATTTAAACGTCCACTAATTTGAATCTTAATTCCTTCAGAGTTCATTCGCATCGTGGCTTGAATAGCCATTTTGATTGCACGCTTGTATGAAATACGATTTTCAATTTGACGAGCTACACTCGTGGCTACTAAAAACGCATCTAATTCAGGACGCTTAATTTCAAAGATGTTTAACTGAACTTCTTTACTTGTGAGTTTTCTTAATTCTTCTTTTAACTTGTCTACCTCTTGACCACCTTTACCAATAATGATACCAGGACGGGCCGTTGTGATAGTAACGGTTACAAGTTTAAGAGTTCTTTCGATAATCACTCTAGATACACTAGCTTTTGATAAACGAACAAAGATGTACTTTCTGATTTTATCATCCTCAGCAAGCTTGTCTCCGTAATCGTTACCTCCGTACCAGTTAGATTCCCATCCTCTGATAATTCCAAGGCGATTTCCTATTGGATTTGTCTTCTGTCCCATTTATTAATTGCTTTGTGTGTTATTTTTAGCTCCAAGAACGACTGTAACGTGATTGGATCTTTTTCTTATTCTGTGTGCACGACCTTGAGGTGCTGGACGAAGTCTTTTTAACATAGAACCACTATCAACTGTGATTTCTTTTACAAAAAGATCTGCATCTTCAATATTTGCATCTTCGTTTTTTGATTGCCAATTAGCTACTGCCGATAGAACTAATTTTTCTAAACGACGAGACGCTTCTTTTGAACTAAATCTCAAAACGTTAAGTGCCTTTTCTACCTTTTCGCCTCTTACTAAATCAGCTACTAAACGCATTTTTCTTGGTGACGTAGGACAGTTATTAAGCTTTGCAAAAGCAATTTGCTTTTTACCAGCTTTAATAGCGTCTGCCATTTGTTTTTTACGACTTCCCATAGCTCTTATTTTTTACCTTTATTTTTAGCACCTGCATGCCCACGGAATGAACGTGTTGGTGAAAATTCTCCTAGTTTATGACCTACCATGTTTTCAGTAACATATACTGGTACAAATTGACGACCGTTATGTACTGCAATTGTTTGCCCAACAAAATCAGGTGTAATCATACTAGCTCTTGACCAAGTTTTGATAACCGTTTTTTTGTTAGCTTCTACATTAGCCGCAACTTTTTTCTCTAACTTATAATGAACGAAAGGTCCTTTTTTTAATGATCTTGCCATGTTTTATTTCTTTCTACGTTCTATAATATACTTATTACTCGCTTTGGTTTTAGAACGAGTTCTAAATCCTTTGGCAGGGATACCGTTTCTTGAACGTGGGTGTCCACCTGAAGATTTTCCTTCTCCACCACCCATTGGGTGATCGACTGGATTCATCACAACTGGTCTCGTTCTTGGACGTCTTCCTAACCAACGGCTTCTACCTGCTTTACCTGAAACCAATAATTGGTGATCAGAGTTAGATACAACTCCTATAGTAGCATTACAATCCAACAATAATAAACGTGTTTCACCGGAAGGTAATTTTACAGTTGCAAACTTACCATCTCTTGCCATTAGTTGTGCAAATGCACCAGCACTTCTTGCCATAACAGCACCTTGTCCCGGACGAAGTTCGATACAAGAAATAATTGTTCCTAATGGAATTTGACTTAAAGGCATTGAATTCCCAATTTCTGGTGCAGCATCAGTACCAGACACTACTTTTTGTCCAACATGTAGACCATTTTGTGCAATGATATAACGTTTTTCACCATCTTGGTAATTCAGAAGTGCAATAAATGCTGTTCTGTTTGGATCGTACTCAATAGATTTCACTTCGGCTGGAATTCCAGTTTTTTCTCTTTTGAAATCGATAATACGATAGCGTTTCTTATGACCTCCACCAATATAGCGCATGGTCATTTTTCCTTGACTGTTTCTACCACCTGAACGTTTTTTCGGAGCTAATAAACTCTTCTCCGGCTTATCAGTAGTAATGGCGTCATAACCATTTACTACTCTAAATCGCTGTCCTGGGGTGATTGGTTTTAATTTTCTTACTGACATGTTTGTCTAATTAGATATTAGCGTATAAATCAATCGTTTCACCTTCCGCCAGTTGTACAAGTGCTTTTTTAACAGCATTTGTTTTACCATATTGAATCCCCGTTTTTGTAAACTTGGTTTTTCGATCTGGACGGACATTTATTGTACGAACTTTTTCAACAGAAACACCATAAGCAGATTCCACTGCTTTTTTTATTTCTACCTTGTTCGCCTTAGTATTCACCTGAAAGCTGTAGCAGTTTCTCAACTCGCTAGCTAGTGTTGCTTTCTCTGTGATTATTGGTTTAATTAAGATACTCATGGTCTTCTTATTTGCTTAAATTCGTTTCAATATTTTTTAAAGCGCTTTCAAAAAGCACAACTTGATTCGCGTTTAGTATTTTATAAGTGCTTATTTCTGAATTAATTAAGACTTCAGAGCCCTTTAAATTACGCGAGGACAAATATACATTATTATTTGAGCTACCCAAGACGAACAATGACTTTTTGGTATCAAGGTTTAAGGCCTTTAATACTGCTGTAAAGTTTTTTGTTTTTGGAGTATCAAATGTAAAGTCTTCTACAACCGTAATTGATTTTTCAGAAGCTTTAATTGTAAAGGCCGACTTTCTTGCCAAACGCTTTACATTTTTATTTAATTTGAAACTGTAGTTTCTTGGTCTTGGACCGAACATACGACCACCGCCTCTAAAAACACCAGATTTGATACTTCCCGCACGGGCTGTACCAGTTCCTTTTTGCTTTTTAATTTTACGAGTACTTCCCGAAATCTCAGCTCGCTCTTTTGACTTATGCGTTCCTTGACGTTGGTTTGCAAGATATTGCTTGACATCAAGATAAACCGCATGATTATTTGGCTCTATAGCAAATACATCTTTAGAAAGGTCTGCCTTTCTACCTGTATCTTTTCCGTTTAAATCTAAAACTGCTACTTTCATTATTTCTGAATGATTACATAAGCGTTTTTAGGACCAGGAACACATCCTTTGATCACGAGTAGGTTTTTTTCAGCTACTACTTTTAAAACTCTTAAATTTTGAACTTTGACTGTGTCGGTTCCCATACGGCCTGCCATTTTCATTCCTTTGAAAACTCGAGCTGGATACGAAGCTGCACCAATAGATCCTGGAGCACGTAAACGGTTGTGCTGACCATGAGTCGCTTGACCTACACCTGCAAATCCATGACGTTTTACAACCCCTTGAAATCCTTTTCCTTTTGAAGTTCCAGAAACATCAACAAATTCGCCCTCGACAAAATGTTCTACTGTTATGCTGTCTCCTAATTTGTACTCCTCGTCAAATCCTTTAAATTCCGCGACTTTTCTCTTAACAGAAGTACCTGCTTTTTTGGCGTGACCTAAGTCCGCTTTGGTAGCACTTTTCTCTGTCTTGTCATCGAAACCTAGTTGAAGGGCTGAATAGCCATCAACTTCTTCGGTTCTGACTTGGGTAACAACGCATGGTCCGGCTTCTAAAACGGTACATGGTATATTTTTACCATTCGCGTCGAAGATGCTGGTCATTCCGATTTTTTTTCCTATTAACCCAGACATATTATTTAATTATTAATTTATTACTCTTTAATTTATTCCAAAAACAAAGGGTCAAAACACATTTCAACCCTGAATTGTACTTTTTCCGTTTTTCCCTCGCACTAAGCTCAGGACATGTAAATCACTAATTATCAGTGACTATTTCAACAAACACGATGGTGTTCTCTGTTTTTCGAGCTGCAAATTTAGATAAATTTAATCTATCTACCTAAATTATTAGTAATTTATTTTCGATACAACACATGTTTATTGATGATGACACTAGATAGTTTTCAAACATTATAAAATTCTTTAAAAATTAAGGAGCTTATTTGATTAAAATAAGTGAATAAAAAAACCATCAAATAAATATTTGATGGTTTATAATTTAGATATATGTGTAATAATTACACCTTAATTTCTACTTCCACACCACTAGGTAATTCAAGTTTCATCAAAGCATCGATTGTTTTAGATGAAGAGCTGTAAATATCTAATAGTCTTTTGTAAGAGCTCAATTGAAATTGTTCTCTCGATTTTTTGTTAACGTGAGGAGAACGTAATACGGTGAACAATTTTTTGTGCGTTGGTAATGGAATTGGTCCCGTTACGATAGCACCTGTACTTTTTACTGTTTTTACAATCTTATCTGCAGACTTGTCCACTAAGTTATGATCGTAAGACTTTAATTTTATTCTGATTTTTTGACTCATGTTCTTAACTTTTAAGATTGGATTCCTTTAGCTTCTTTAATAACTTCTTCTGAGATGTTTGAAGGCGTTTCAGCATAGTGTGAAAATTCCATAGTGGAAGTTGCACGCCCAGATGATAGCGTTCTTAAGGTTGTTACATAACCAAACATTTCTGAAAGAGGCACTGTAGCTTTTACAGTTTTGGCTCCTGCTCTATCGCCCATGTCACTTACTTGTCCACGACGACGGTTAAGGTCTCCTACAATATCACCCATATTTTCTTCAGGAGTGATAACTTCTAATTTCATAATCGGCTCCATGATTACTGCTTTGGCTGCTTTAGCTGAATTTTTAAATCCTAGCTTCGCTGCTAATTCAAAAGAGAGTTGATCCGAATCCACATCGTGGTAAGATCCATCTTTTAAAGTCACTTTTACTGCATCCACTTCGTAACCAGCAAGAGGTCCATTGACCATTGCCATTTTGAATCCTTTTTCTATAGAAGGAATAAATTCCTTAGGTACATTTCCACCTTTAATAGTTGAAATAAACTGAAGTCCTACAACACCTTCGTCTGCAGGCTCTATTGTAAATACGATATCTGCAAATTTTCCACGTCCACCAGATTGTTTCTTGTAAACCTCTCTATGATCAGCAGTTTGAGTAATTGCTTCTTTGTATTCAACTTGTGGCTGACCTTGATTTACTTCAACTTTGAATTCACGACGTAAACGATCAACAATTACATCTAGGTGAAGCTCACCCATTCCTGAAATAATTGTTTGTCCTGAAGATTCGTCTGAACGTACTGTAAAGGTTGGATCTTCTTCGGCTAGTTTAGCAAGTCCGATTCCTAATTTATCAACATCCGCTTTAGTCTTAGGTTCCACTGCAATACCAATTACGGGATCAGGGAAGTCCATAGATTCTAAAACAATTGGATGCTTTTCAGCTGATAATGTATCTCCTGTTTTGATGGATTTAAATCCAACAGCAGCTCCAATATCTCCAGCTTCTATAAAATCAATTGCATTTTGTTTGTTCGCATGCATTTGGTAAATACGTGAAATACGTTCTTTTTTTCCAGAACGGTTATTCAATACGTATGACCCTGCATCTAAACGACCAGAATAGGCACGGAAAAATGCTAAACGACCCACAAAAGGATCAGTAGCAATTTTAAATGCTAGAGCTGCAAACGGCTCTTTTACGTCTGGCTTACGAAGCTCTTCTTGTTCTGTATCTGGATTCACACCAACAATACCTTCTTTATCTGTTGGTGAAGGCAAATAACGGCATACAGCATCTAAAAGAAACTGAACCCCTTTATTTTTAAATGCAGATCCACAGATCATAGGAATGATAGCCATATCCATAACAGCAGCTCTAAGTGCAGCATGCACTTCTTCTTCTGTTATAGAATCTTCATCTTCCATAAATTTTTCTAAAAGATCCTCATCATAACTTGCCACTTCTTCAATTAAAAGTGCACGATACTTACGAGCTTCTTCTTTCATATCCTCAGGGATTTCGATAATATCGAAAGTTGACCCTTGAGTTTTGTCATGCCATACAATAGCACGGTTCTTTACTAAGTCGATAACACCTTTAAAATCTTCTTCGTCACCAATATTAAGAACGATTGGCACCGCGTTAGATTTTAACATGTCTTTTACTTGTTGACAAACCCCTAAAAAATCTGACCCTTGACGGTCCATTTTGTTAACAAAACCAATTCTTGGTACTTTGTAGTTGTCTGCTAGTCTCCAGTTTGTTTCGGATTGTGGCTCAACACCATCTACCGCACTGAACAAAAATACTAGACCATCAAGAACACGTAACGATCGATTTACCTCAACGGTAAAATCAACGTGACCAGGGGTGTCAATAATATTAAAATGGTATCCTTTGGTTTCTGGAGTTGGCTCGCCATTTTCAAGTGGGAATTTCCACTCACAAGTTGTAGCTGCTGAGGTGATAGTAATACCACGCTCTTGTTCTTGTTCCATCCAGTCCATAGTTGCAGCACCGTCATGAACTTCTCCAATCTTGTGCGAAACTCCCGTGTAATAAAGTACACGCTCTGTAGTTGTGGTTTTTCCAGCATCAATGTGAGCTGCAATACCAATATTTCTTGTAAATTTTAAATCTCTTGCCATGTCGCTTAGAATCTAAAGTGTGAGAATGCTTTATTCGCTTCAGCCATTTTGTGGGTGTCTGTACGTTTTTTGACAGCAGCACCTTCTTCTTTAGCAGCTGCTAAAATTTCGGAGGCTAGCTTTAAAGCCATAGATTTTTCATTACGTTTTCTTGAAAAACTAATCAACCACTTCATGGCAGTTGATATTTTACGATCTGGTCGTATTTGCATTGGAATTTGGAATGTTGCACCTCCAACACGACGGCTACGTACTTCTACGTGAGGCATCACATTTGTTAAGGCATCTTTCCAGATTTCTAGAGCTGTTTTTTCTTCGTCAGTTTTCTTTTCATCAACGATTTCAATCGCATCATAAAAGATTTTGAATGCGGTTGACTTCTTGCCATCCCACATCATCATGTTAACGAAACGTGTTACCAATTGATCATTAAATTTTGGATCTGGTAACAGCGGTCTTTTTTTCGCTTGCTTTTTTCTCATGTCTTCTTTTTAAGTTTTTTTGTTGTTAGTTGTTAATTGTTAGTTGTTTTGATGTTTCCATTTAAAACTCATAACTCATAACTCAAAACTTGTTTTACTTTTTAGGGCGTTTTGCACCATACTTAGATCTACGTTGTGTACGGCCTGAAACACCTGCGGTATCTAAAGCCCCACGTACAATGTGATATCTAACTCCTGGTAAATCTTTTACCCTTCCACCTCTAACTAATACTATCGAGTGCTCTTGTAAATTATGACCTTCACCACCGATGTATGCATTGACTTCGTTTCCATTTGTCAACCGAACTCTTGCAACTTTACGCATTGCTGAATTTGGTTTTTTAGGAGTCGTCGTGTAAACACGAGTACACACACCACGTCGTTGTGGACAAGAATCTAAAGCAGCCGATTTACTCTTCTTAGTTATTTTGGCTCTTCCTTTTCTTACTAATTGTGAAATTGTTGGCATATTATATATACTGTTTTTTAAAATCCTCTTCTTAGAGGGCTGCAAAGGTAAACATTAAAATGAATTATTCAAATCATAACCCTATAATTTTAAAATATTTACGTTTTTTTCATTCAATTAAATATTTAGAGTTCTTTTTACGTTAGTTTTACATGGAAATTATAACTTTGACGGATCAATTGAATTTATTTTTTAAGCTTTTATGCGTCTTTGGAATTTTTAATTTGGGCACTGCACAAGAGCTTCAATTGAAACTCATAAGTAATGATTCGATTGAAACAAACATAATCAATTCTATAGGTTACCCTAAGACCTTTATAGACTTTGACGAATTACAGACCGAAGTTACTCTTTTTAAAGACCAACTATTCCAACGTGGCTATATTGAGGTACAAATTCTTGATATAATTCAAACTCCTCCTTTAGTAACTGTTAAGCTTGCATTGGGTTCAAAATATGATTTTATTCACCTCTATGCTAGTAAATCTATATTTGACCTTTTGGAACTGGATGGCATCAAAACCAACGATAGCAGACCTTATTATGCGGTGGAAATTGCTGCATTGGAACCCTTGCTAAATTCACTGACTGAACTACTAACTACAAAAAGCTATCCCTTTGCATCTATTTCATTAAAAAAAATCGCTGCAATTGACCAGTCTACACTTAGGGCCGATTTAGTTGTTGAAATAAAGAAATCACGACAACTTCAATCTGTTGAACTCAAAGGGTATGAAAAATTTCCACGTTCATTTATTAAGCATTATCTCGGAATAAAACCAAACACCCCTTTTGATCTCAAAGCAATTCAATCAAAAACCGAAGCTATAAACCAACTCTTGTTTGCCAAACAAATTCGACCTGCAGAAGTGCTTTTTACTCAAGACACAACCCGAGTTTATCTCTATTTAGAAAAGATAAAAAGCAATCGATTTGATGGGTTTTTGGGTTTTGGTTCGGATGAAAATTCAGGTGCTTTAGAGCTTAATGGCTACCTCAACCTAAATTTGATCAATAATTTGAATTTTGGCGAATCGTTTCGACTTAACTATAGGACTGATGAAAATGATCTTAAAACATTCCAAACACAACTCACTCTACCCTACTTGTTTAAATCCCCAATTGGAAGTGAGCTAGAACTGAATATTTTCAAAAAAGACAGTACGTTCACTACCGCCGAACATGCCATTAATTTGTTTTATCAAGTCAATCCAAAACAAAAAGTGTTTTTAGGAATTCGATCTACCCAATCGAATGCTCTAGGACAGGAAACGAACAGCAACCTTGTTGACTATAAAACGAATGCCTATGAACTTAAATACACATACCAACAGCGTACGCCCCAAAATTTACTGTTTCCTTTGAGTGGTTATTTAGAACTTCGTTTGTCTAGGTCTAAACGAAAAACCATTAACACAACAACCAATCAAATACTGTATCTATTAAACGCATCCAAGATCTTTAATTTGAATCAAAAAAATAGTTTCTATTTGAATTTACAACTTCAGGGAATTGATTCAGATACCTATTTGTTTAACGAACTCATCCGATTTGGAGGTATTAACTCCATGAGAGGATTTGAAGAAAATAGCATTAATACTTCAGGGTTAGGGATTTTGGTTTCTGAATACCGCTACCAATTAAGCCCTACACTGTATATCCACTCTATTATTGATGCGGGCTATTTTGAAGCCCCTGGTCAATCGGATCAAAAACTTTATGGATTTGGCTTTGGATTTGGTCTCCTTACAGATGCAGGGCTCTTAAAATTCAATTTAGCAAATGGGCAAGTAGAGAATCAAAACTTCAGGTTCTCAGATTCTAAAATACACTTAAGCTTAAGGACCACATTCTAAAGCAAAAACTGAAACATAGCCTTTATAATTTTTTTAACAAAACACTAATACAATTTAGTAAATCCAACTCGAATCAAAGAATTGTTACACTGTTTTCGAGTGTCGATTAAAACTCGTAAGAATGAGATATCTTCAAAATCTGGCCTGCAAACAAGACAAGAATCACTAAATCTATAAATTAAATACTATTTTGTTATATTTTATTAAACTTTTGTTAAACAAAATCTAGGATATTAGAGCTTTTATTAGCACATTTGTAGATATTAACAAACAAAATCAAAATGAAAACAAAATTTAATCTGATACTTACGCTAGTATTTGCGTTTGTAATTCAATTTTCTTTTGCACAACAAAAGAATGTTTCAGGAACAGTTTCTGATGAAAATGGTTTACCGCTTTTAGGCGCCACTGTTGTCATCTCTGGAACAACCTCTGGAACAACAACCGATTTTGATGGAAACTACACAATTAATGCTAACACAGGAGATGTGCTAACTTTTAGTTATGTAGGTTATTCTAGTCAAGACATAACGGTAGGAAGCTCTGATACCATTGATGCATCTCTACAACCTGACAACTCCTTAGATGAGGTGGTGGTGACAGCACAAGGAATTAAAAAAGAGAAAAAAGCACTTGGATATGCGGTTTCTACGCTAAAAGGCAATGCCGTTTCTGAGAGACCTGAAACTGATGTAGCCAGAGCGCTGTCTGGTCAAGTAGCTGGTGTAAACATTCTCGGAGGTAGTGGTATTGCAGGAAGTGGTACTAACATAACCATTAGAGGTTTTTCTAGTATTACTGGAGACAATCAACCTTTAATTATTGTTGATGGTGTACCATTTTCAAATTCAACCAATGAGACAAGTACTTTTTCTACCTCTGAGTCTGGAAATAATTCAGCAAGTAGGCTTTTAGATTTAGATCCAAACAACATTTCCGAGGTTAGTGTCTTAAAAGGCTTAAGTGCTACAACTTTATATGGAGAGCAAGGTAGAAATGGTGTAATATTAATTACCACCAAAAATGGATCTGGTGAGACACAAAAAAAGTTTGAAGTAAGTGTAAATAGTTCTTACTTTGTTGAGAAAATTTCATCTACTCCTGACTATCAGAATAGATATGGAGGAGGATGGCAAAATAGTTTAGGAAAAGCATTTAGTAACTGGGGTGCAGAATTCACTACGCCTTATTCACAAACCACACATGTGTATTCAGGAAATGCATATGCATCTGCTCAAAATGCTGGCGTCACTTTTGATGACACTTTTCCAGATTTTGCTGGTAACACATCTTACGTATATAAACCATACAATAGTGTAGAAGACTTTTTTGAGGCGGGTTATACAAAGTTAAATAACGTAAATATTTCTAAATCTTCTGAAAATTTAAACTTTAATTTAGCTTACACAAACACAGATCAAAAAGGATTTACTCCAAATAACACCTTGAAAAGAAATAACTTTAGTATGGGTGGAACTGCAAAATTATCAAATAGATTCACTTTTAATGGATCTATGATGTATACAAACACAAATAAAGTAAGTCCACCAAATGCTGCAAGTACAGGAGCCAGCAATGTTTCAGTAGGTGGTACCGGTATTTTTGCAAATGTTTTATATACTCCAAGATCAATCAACTTAATGGGCCTTCCTTATAAGGATGGTCAAAATCGCAGTGTTTATTACCGTGGAGGAAATGACATACAAAACCCAAGATGGACTGCAGAAAATGAAATTGACCAAGAGATCACAGACAGGGTTTTCATTTCTATGTCTGGAACATATGAGCTTAACGATTGGATGTCATTAACTTGGCGTACAGGGCTCGATAGCTATAACGAAACTGCTTCTTTTAAAGTAAATAAAGGGGGTATTAACCTTGCTAATGGATTATATTATGAAACACGTGCCACAGAGAAAACTTGGGATCATTCATTTATAACCAATATCGACAAAGACTTAAGTGAAAAAATTAATTTATCTGCTACAGCAGGTTTTAACAGCCGAAGAAATACATATACTTCGTCTAGTGTTCAATACGATAGACAACTCATTTACGGTCTATTTTTTGCGAACAACTTTGAAAACAGAAATGCGACAAGCTTATACCAACAACAACAAAATGTATATGGTTTATATGGCTCTGCAACTTTTGGTTATGATGACTACTTATACCTAAATGTTTCGGGAAGAAATGATTGGGCTTCAACTCACGAAACAGGAAATAACTCGTTATTTTATCCTGGAGCTAGTATTTCATTTATACCAACTTCTGCTTTCCCTAGTCTTAAAAGCAATACTTTAAATTACTTAAAGCTTAGATTTGGATATGGTAGTTCTGCAAGGTTTGCTGGACCCTATGTAACACGAAGTGCTTTAGGTGTTCAAGCAAGAGGATGGTTAGATAGTGATGGAAATCCTGTAAATGTTAATGGAAGTAATGTTAACATAAGTGGGGTTAATAGACTAGGTAATCCAGATTTGACTCCTGAGTTGGTTTCTGAATTAGAATTCGGTTTAGAATTTAAACTTCTCAATAACAATTTAGGATTCGAGACAAGCATTTATAAGAAAGATGCAAAAGATCAAATTTTAGATCAAAGATTAGATCCATCTACAGGGTACACAGTTACAGCAATCAATGCTGGAAACTTGCAAACAAAAGGTATTGAAGTAGGTATTAACGCCGTTCCATACCAAAATGATGATTTCCGATGGGATTTTATTTTAAATTTCGACGCCTATGAAAGTACGGTTACTGAATTACCAGTAGATGGTGCTTTGTTTTTATCCGGTCCGTTTTCTAATTTAGGAAACTTTGCAATTGAAGGACAACCATTCAACACTATGATGGGTCAAGTAATTCAAAGAGATGGCAATGGAAATCCAATTGTTGGAACTGATGGTTTATATTTACTTCAAGACGAAATTGGCGTAATTGGTGATCCTAATCCAGACTGGAATAGCACCTTTATAAATAATATCAGCTACAAAGGGTTTAAATTATCTATGCAATGGGATTATACTCATGGTGGAGATATGTACTCTGCAACTGCGAACACATTACTTATTCGTGGTCTTGCTGGAGAAACAGCTTTTGACAGGTCAATTCCTGTAGTAGCTCCTGGTGTTTTTGCCAATGGAACCCCTAATAACATTCAAATTTCACCGAATGATCACTATTGGGAAAATTTGGGGAATTCAGAATTTAAAGTTTATGATGCAACAAGCATAAGATTAAGAGAAATCTCTTTATCATACTCATTTCCAGAAGAAGTGCTTAGCAAAACACCTTTTGGAGATTTAACGATTTCAGCAATTGGTAATAACTTATGGTTTAAAGCAGTTAATTTTCCTGACTCTATAAACTTTGATCCGTCAGTTAACAGTGAAGGTGTTGGAAACTCTAGAGGTTTTGACTTATTAACTGGTCCTACTGCAAAAAGATACGGGATATCACTAAGAGCTTCATTCTAAAAATAAATTAAAAAATTATGAATACAAAAAATAAAATATCAATCGTATTATTTACATTATTTCTTGTTATTTTCTCTTGTGAAACAACAGATTTAGATGTAAATGAGAACCCTAATAGTGCTACACCAGAATCTGCTGATGTTGACCTATTACTTAATGGAACTTTACTAGATTTTTCTAAGTGGGTTTCAGAAGAAGATGATGACAATCGCTATGGCTTTGAAGCAGGAATGCGTGCTGTAAGAATGTTACATATGTATGGACCTCTATATGAAAATGCTTTTGAACCAGGAGATTTTGATGCTGTATGGCGACAAGCCTACTCAGGAGTTTTAATTGACGTCAAAAACATTAAAGCTCTTGCATCTCAGAATGATTTATTTCATCATATTGGTGTCGCACAAATTCTTGAATCTTACACATTAACAACCTTGGTTGACTACTTTGGAGATGTTCCTTACTCTCAAGGTCTTCAAGGTGACTCTGGAGTGTTCAACCCCAGCGTTGATGATGATCAAGAATTATACAATACTGCACTTAGTTTGTTAGACGAAGCCATCACAAACTTAGAAACTTCTACATCAGCTTCATTAGGCTCTGTAAGTGATCTTTTCTATGATGGTGACACTGCAAAGTGGATTACTTTAGCAAAAACACTTAAACTTAGAATTTACAACAATACTAGACATGTAGATGAAAGTGCTTCATTGGCTGGTATTAATGCACTTCTTTTAGACGGAGATTTAATGACAACGTCTTCAGAAGATTTTAATGTAGTTTTTGGAACTAATAATACCGCTCCAGATGTAAGACATCCTCAATATGTAAACAATTACGAGAATTCTCCAAGTGGAGAATACATGTCGATGTACTTTATGAATTTAATGGTTAGTACTGACGACCCAAGAACTCGTTACTACTTCTACAGACAAGTAGATGAATTTCCGGAAGCAAACGCACAAGGTATTTTTGACCTGCCCTGTCTTGCAGAAAGTTATCCAAGTCATTATACCCCTGGTGTTGATCCTTTTTGTACTTCAATTGGAGATGGGTATTGGGGACGAATTCATGGTGATGCTCAAGGATTACCATCAGATGAAAACAAAATTACTACATGGGGAACATATCCAATAGGTGGTAAATTTGATAATGATTCATTTACAGCCGTTGGTGCTACTTCTGGAATGCAAGGAGCAGGTATTCAGCCAGTAATGTTATCTTCATATGCGTACTTTATGAGAGCTGAAGCAGCGTTAGAATTAGGAACAAACGATAGTGATGTTGAAATGCTAGAAGAAGGTATGAGAGCTTCGTTTAGCAAAGTTGTTAATTTCGATGTAACTACTTTAGATAACTCTTTAGCAGCGTCAGCCACTGATATTGATGATTATGTAGCTGATGTTTTGGCTGCTTATTCAACTGCAACTGATGAGGGAAAATTAAATATTATTATGACGCAAGCTTTTATTGCTTCTTGGGGTAACGGTGTTGAACCTTACAACAATTACAGAAGAACAGGAATGCCTTTGAATATACAACCTACGCAGTCTTCTGCTCCAGGTGCTTTCATACGCAGCTTCAAATACCCTTCTGTCGCAATTGATAATAACACAAATATAAGTTCAAAACCAAATCAAGCTGTCAAAGTTTTTTGGGATTTGAATAGTGCTAATTTAGATTTTTAAAACATAACATTATGAAAAAAATAATTAACATTTTAGTTCTTCCTTGCTTAATCGTATTTAGCTTGAGTTCTTGTGAACAAGAAGAAAAAGATCCATATTATAAATTAAGTTACGATGAAATTGAGACTGGAGCTTATTTTAGATCTATCGTAGCGGGTGGTACCGTTAACTTAAATGACCTAGATAATTCAGTCTACAACATTCAAGGAGAATTAGTTACTCCTGAAAATGGTAATGACGTAGAAAGTATAGAGTTATGGGTTGAATTCAAAGACAGATCTACCGATACCGAAGATGATTCCGTGGCTTCTACATTTGTAACCACTGTAAGTCCGTCAGCGTTAACTGCAAACTCTAATGGCTTACTCGAACATACTTTTAATATGACTATCCCTGAAGCAATGACAGCTTTAGGTCTTAATTCAAGTTTAATTTCTGGTGGAGATCAATTCTTTTTTCAGGTAGTTATAAACATGAACGATGGTAGAGTTTTTGATAAAGACAGTACTGGTGATAGTGTAAAAGGAGAGTTGTACTTTGCATCTCCCTTTGAATACACAGCAGGAGTTGTTTGTTTAGTTGATCCTATTCCTGGAGATTGGACATTAGAAATGACCGATTTATATGGTGATGGATGGAATGGTGGAAACATCGTTGTAAGTTTAGACGGAGAACAAACCACTTATTTTGCTAATGGTGTTGGCCAAACTGACATCATAACTGTTGCAGCAGGAACTTCAGAATTTACTTTCACATATACCGCAGGAAGTTGGGAAGGTGAAAACCTTTATATACTTACAGACCCTAACGGAGTTGTAGTATTGGATGAAGGTGTAGGTGACTGGAGCTTTGAGAACGGTCCTAGAGAAGGAGAATTATTAAATGTATGTGATTAGCAGCATATAATAGTCTCTTACAGCTAGTAATCAATCCTACTTTATATAGGATTTAAATTGCAAAATCTCAGAACAAGCCATTTGTTTGTTCTGAGATTTTTTTTGAATAGTTTTTAATGCTATTTTTCTAAAAAAAGAGGTCATCTGCAGATGACCTCTTTTTTTGTACTACTTTGAATAACTTTCATCTGTTTTTATTCCTTAAACCCACTTGAACAAAAAACTAAAATATTAAAGAAATGTTAAAATATAAGAAGTTTGTTTTTTTGTATTAACTTTTTATTAAGACTTTTGAAGAAAACTAATTCAAAAAAATCAAAGTATGAAAACCAAATCTACACTGATCTTAACGCTATTTATGGCGTTAATTGTGCAATTATCCTTTGCATAACAAAACACAATTTCAGGGACGGTTTCTGATGAAAATGGCTTACCGCTTTTAGGAGCCACCATTGTCATCTGAGGAACAACCTCTGGAACAACAACCGATTTTGATGGGAACTACAAAATTAATGCTAACACAGGTGATGTGTTAACTTTTAGTTATGTAGGCTATCAAAATCAAAACATAACTGTAAGAAATTCCAACAATGTAAACGTAACCCTACAGCTCGACAATACACTAGATGAGGTGGTGGTGACAGCACAAGGAATTAAACGAGAGAAAAAAGCTTTAGGATATTCCGTGTCAACTTTAAAATCTAGTGAGGTAGAAAGCAGACCAGAAGGCGACATTGCTAGAGTTTTAAATGGTAAAATTGCTGGAGTTGATATTGTAGGCACAGGTGGTTTAGCAGGTAGTGGAACAAATATTAACATTAGAGGACCTGTAATGTACTTCATATTGAAATTTAGTTTAATATAAAAAAAGTATTACTAAACATAATTCATTAATATTACAGATTTTATCTTATAATGTTTAATAAATACTAGATTTTTATAAACAAAAAGTTGCTTATTTGAGTTATAATCGTCACATTTGCGATGACTAATTTAAATAAATAACAAAAATGAAAACAAAGTTTAGTGGAATGCTAATGCTAATGCTAGCATTGGTTGTGCAAATTTCATTTGCACAAGAAAAAAAAGTTTCAGGAAATGTTTCTGACAATAACGGACTGCCATTACCTGGTGCTACTGTTGTTATTGAAGGAACAACATCTGGAGTTTCAACTGATTTTGATGGTAATTATTCTATTAACGCTAAAGTCGGTGACGTACTAGCTTTTAGTTACATTGGATATGCTACACAATCACTAACTGTTGGAGTAAGCAACACGATTAATGTAGTTTTAGCTACAGATACTAATCTAGACGAGGTTGTAGTACAAGCTTTTAGAACAACTTCAAAAGCAACTTCTAACATTGCTTCAACTACAGTAACTGCTCAAACCATTGAGTCCAGACCAAATGCTTCTTTTGTCCAAACACTTCAAGGACAAGTTGCAGGTCTTAACATTACAACTAGTAATGGACAACCTGGTGGAAACAGTTTAATTAACTTAAGAGGGGTCTCTTCTATTTCTGGTAACACAGAACCATTATTTATTATTGATGGTGTACCAGTAGATGAAGATAACTTTAGAAGTTTAAATCCAAACGACATTGCTTCACTATCTGTTCTTAAAGATGCCGGTGCAACAGCAATTTACGGTAACAGAGGAGCAAATGGTGTAATCATCATTGAAACCAAAGTTGGAGCCTATGATACAGGTTTACAAGTAACTTACAGTGGACTAACAAGTTTCTCTAACTTACAAGGTAACGATTACAACCTAATGAACTCTAGAGAGCAACTGCAACTAGAAAAAGATTTCGGTGCTGGATTTGGAGCTACGCTTTCTGATGTTGAATTAGAACAGCGCGCATCTCAAGTCAACACTGACTGGCTCGATGTATTTTTTGGAACTGCACTTACGCAGAGCCACAACATCAGCTTATCATCAGGTGGTAAAAACCTGAACTCATTTACCTCTTTAGGATTTCAAGATCAAGAAGGAATCTTAAAAGGTGCAAGTACATTAAAACGTTTCAACTTTAGAAACAACATTAACGGAAAATCAAATAGCGGGAAATTCAGATACAGCACTGCTTTATCTCTCAACTATTCTGAAAATGACGAAGCAAACTCTATTGGTTCTGGAGCTATTAACAGAAACTTTGCGATTGGTGCAAACATGAGTGTACCATATATTTCACCTAACTCTTATATCCCTGGTGAAGGAAGCAATATTCCTGTAAATTTCGCAAATACACCTCTAATGTTATTAGATCGACGTGATACATACACTAGAAGCGAAGACGAAATCAAAGTCATTGCAAGTCTTAAAGCGAGCTATGACATTACAGACAATATTACATTTAGCAGCAGATTTGGTGCGGATTTTACAGACGAACAACTCTTAAGAGTAGAGGCTCCAACCTCTTTCAACGCTCAATTGTTTGCTGAAGCAGGAAATGAAACTCCTGGATTTTCAGATCAAAATTCAGACCGATCTATATTCATAAACTTCAACAACTCATTAAGCTATACAAATACATTTGCTGAAAAACACAGCTTAGAAGTATCGCTTTTCACGGAGTACTTCAAAGCACACTGGAAAAGCTTTGGTGTAAGGCAAGAAGGATTTGATCCAGCAACATTTTACCCTGGTGATGGTGCTGCTTTCGTAGATGACAACGCTGCAAATGACAACTTTGTAGATACTGCGAATGCAACTATTCGAAATGCAGGTTTATTTTCATACTTCGCTTACGCGGACTATGACTACGACAAAACTTACGGCGTTTCTGCAACCTTCAGACGTGATGCTTCTTACCGATTTGCAGACTCTAACAAATGGGGTACATTCTGGTCTGTTTCAGGTCGATGGAATATATCTAACGAGAGTTTTATGCAAAATGTAGACTTTATAAACAGTCTAAAACTTAGAGCTTCTTACGGTACTACTGGTAACCAGCGTATTATCGACTCTGGCGGAACATTTGCGCCATTTGGAGGACCTGATTTAACCAGAGATTTATTCGCAACTGGTGGGCAGTACGGTGGTGTAAACGGACTTTCATTTGGACAAATTGGAAACAATAATTTAAAATGGGAAACAGTTGTACAAGCCAACGTAGGTATTGATTTTGCGTTTTTTGATAGACTTCGTGGAAGTTTTGATGTGTACAAAAAAAATACAGAAGATTTATTCTTCCCTACTCCGATCTCACCAGCACTTAATGGAGCTCAAACTTCTATTAGTGCCAATGTCGGAGAAATTCAAAACTCCGGTTATGATTTAGAATTACGCTATGACGTTATAAAAGCTGCAAAGCAAAACGGTCTTAATGTAACCCTTAACTTTGTCGGAAGTTACAACAAACAAGAAGTAATTAGCCTAGGTTCTGGTGGAGATATTCCTTACGGATTAAGAGT
>Ga0228672_1000445_pt1 | contig 21057 bp, 25 predicted proteins | sample 90DmetaG_FD_182788 | JGI IMG/M metagenome (GOLD analysis project Ga0228672, IMG submission 182788) | Seawater microbial communities from Monterey Bay, California, United States - 90D | ecosystem: Environmental > Aquatic > Marine > Coastal | place: USA: California | collected 2016-11-08 | reverse complement strand
TATCAATGTTTGGCTCAGGCAATACAACCAGATCAGACCTCATCACGCATTAAACATGCGCCCACCCGTCCCAGAAACCTTATTAGAGAAACCAAAACTCAATGGGCGAGTATAGGGGGCTAGACAATTTCCACAGCGTGCAGAGCCGTATGGCTTACTCCTGATGTAGTTGTACCATTCAACTACCACTTCTGCGCATTTATACACATCCATGTTGTCAAGCATTCTTCGCTTATATAACTTTTGCGATCGTTGAAGATATTGAGAGTAGTCTTTAATGAACTTCCAATCTTTAGAAACTTTTATATTTTCTAGAGGGCTACTTATATCCGTCCAGTCTTCCGGCACGTAGTAACTTGTCCTGATTCCGTTTCTAAATTTTTGTCTTTTTTCTGCAAAGCTGCCTGGCCGTATCCGTGCTCCATTAATGACATAGTTTTCGACAGTACTTACATCTTGAGTTGTTGGAAATGGGCCTACCTTAATACCTGATAAATTTGAAAATTCGTCGTGCAATTTTTTAAGTCATTTTGATCTAAATTACCGTCAAAAGACCGACCAATGTCATAATAAAAACGCTCTAAAGCCTTTCGTGTCTTGGCACCATACGCTCCGTCTACAGGACCTGCATTATACCCTAGTCTATTTAACAGCGTTTGAGCCTCGTCTATTTGAGCAGACAAAGCGATGCCGGAAAATAAAATAGAAAACAACAAATTACAGACAACCAAGCGATACACAATAGAACTCCTCTTTAAATTTGAAACGTGGGAACTTCACTAGTAGGCGTTTTAAAATATCACTATTAAATAAATTTAACATCAGAAATATTTTAAACTTAATTGCTTTTCTACGAGCGCTTTTACGGGACCTTGCGAAAAGAAGTTCTCAACGCTGAATGGTTCCACAACACACGACAAGCCCAAGTCGCTATCAATGTTTGGCTTAGGCAATACAACCAGATCAGACCTCACCATGCCCTGACCATGAAACCACCCGTCCCAGAAACCTTATTAGAGAATACAAAAATGAATGGACGAATATAGGCGGCCGGACAACAGTTTTAGGGGGCTAAGACACGTGAAGGTATAGGGCAGGGGTGAGGTTCAGGCTATCCGCTACGTGTTGTGCTGTATGAGCGGATAAAAACTGCGCTGGTAGGCTTGGATTAACGATCGTTATCTTTCCATGTGATTGGGGTGACATACACGATGCTATCATCAACGCTGACCATTAAATCACCCTCTTGAATATTAACCTGCAACTTCATTGAGCGCTTTGCTTGTTGGGCGAGTCCATTCGTTTCTGCCTCAGCCAAATTTATGACCTTAAGGTTTTCAAAGCGTGAGGTGCTGTTTTTGATCTTATCCCACCAAATTTCTGCGGTTCTGCCGCCATATGAATAGATAATAACCTCTTTGGCTTTACCGCAGGATTGCCGCACGATCTTCTCGCTTGGAAGGCCTAAAGTCACCCATAACTCAATCTCACCGCTGAGGCTCTTTTCCCAAAGGTCTGGTTCATCATCTGTCGACAGGCCTCTGGAGAATTCCAACTGTTCACGGGCATTCAGTGCAAAAGCAATAAGGCGTACCATTAAACGTTCATCTGTTTCGGATGGATGTTTTGCCATGGTTAGTTTGTGGATTTCATAATAGTGGCGATCCATATCAGAAACGGAAAGTTCAACTTTATAAATGGTGGCTTTTTGCGCCATGATTTGTTCCTGTTTGAAGATGCTAGATGTGCTTAGTGTGTCTGGCGGTTATGTGAAAGCAGATAAAAAGACTGCTGAGCAACGGGCGACACTGCATTTTGGTCAGCACTCAGATGCGGCAGGATGCGCGCCATGTTAAAAAGCTGAGTATTATCTGATGCTTAACTGGGGGCCGGCCCTGTTGATCTAGGGCAAGGTGGCGGAGACGACGTGAATTGTGTTGATACCACATCCGCCAGCATTCAGCTAACACTCTGATTTCATCGAGAGCAGCAGTTTTTAGTGCACCGCATAAGGTGCATAATGGTCAGCGCTAAGGTTGCCCTAGATTGGTCCCAGAATGGCGCCCTTAGAGTATAATATTTGATCCTGATTTGAGATTTACTTTCTACAATTCCCAACAGGCTTTTCCTGATGCGATACTCGGGCTTGATGGTTTTACATTATCAACTTTGGAGGTGATTGTGCCTTCTGCTTACAGGAGGGAGATTGGTTAATAAAATACGAACCCCTCCTTAGTGAAAGAAAACGCTAAGCGTCTAAGCATTCTAGGCAAATCCGAAAAGTTCCGAAAGAATTTCTCCAGATAAGTTTACCAAAATGACTAGATAAACCGTAAAGATTGGATAGCCTGCCGCTATATGCCTTTGAGGTCGGAATACGAGTAAACGTTTGTGATTTCTCACGCCTTTTAAATGCAAGATGGGATAACCGCGGGTCAAGCCATAATTATTGTAAGCTCGGAAAAGCCTGACGCCACGATGATTCATTTGTCCAGCGTTAAATGGTAGCGCAATAAGTTGATCAATCAAGTTAATGGATGCAGCGCAATTTATAGGTATGAAATATCGCTTTGATCAAGCAGTAAAAGTTGCACAATTAGACTTTTATGTGTAATTTCCGACTCTCAAACTGATTATACTTTCTTTGAGGAGTACAAAATGAAACGAACGGCCCTCGTTCTCTCTCTTTTATTCATATGCGGTTGTAATGGCAGCGACTCAACAACAACCTCAAACAACTCAGGGTTAAGCACGCCTGCAAAAGTATCACTGGTACCGGCGAATTAAATGAAAGGATTACCTATGAATACGTTGAAATTCAGCCTCGCAACTGGTGCGTTGTCACTAATGGCGAGCAGCGCGGTGGCGTTAGATTGTACGGCTGCTGCAAATTCAAGCAGCGATTATTGCTTGGCCGTGGCTTCGCAAGAAAGCTGGACCGAGGATAGCTCAAATGATTTCATCAGAATGGCGAATAGCTTTGCCTGCGTTATTGCAAACTCCGCCCCTGGATCGAATGCAAATAGAAGCTATCTTGCGCTGATCTCGGAAGAGGCCTGTGGGTTGAATATGCCCGATCCTGAGTCTGAGTCTACGGCCACAGTTTATACGCCCGGATACATGGTATCCAGTTGGGCTGGTGAAGGGTTAACTCAGGAAATCGAAAGTTATTTCGATTCGAAAATGAGCGGCAACCAATATGTTGTAAATGTGAACCTGCGCAAAACAAAAGAACAATTAGAACCGTTCGGGTCATGGTATTTTTCATTCTACAAGGCGGGTGAAGTGGTCGATGAAGACGCTGACGAATGGGTTTATGAGTATAACACAGCGGCAGACGCTGCAGATTATGGCATTGTTGATATCGTGGAAGAAGGCAACGATGTAACAATTACTTCCTTTGATTATTTCGATGACAGCGAAGACTGCGGAGATGGCTCATCCAGCGCAATAGCGTCAAAGACCAAGTACGTAGACGGCTCGGCTGATAACACAATGTTCATTGGCAAGTTTAGAGAAAAATGTGTTGACGATGGTATTGACGAAACCATTTTTACAGCTGGTCAAACCACAGAAAAGCTATTCTTTAAATTAACCGTTGATAGCGAAGGAGCGGCTAAGGGTGAACAGTGTCTTGATCGCGAATCACAGTGGTCAAACGCGCATGATTTAGCTTTGTACGACGCTACATCAGGTGAAAGAATAGAGCTGTCGGGTGCATTTGGCTTCAAACTTACTGACGGCACGCGCGGCTATATGGGCAATTGGGGGGCTTGGTTTGATACTACTGCTCCACAGTTTTCACCAGATGCAAGTAGTATCGTCATAACAGCCGAAACCGGCGAGGCTAGCTCTTTAATCTGGGCTCCGGGCAGTCTTCGGTCGCAAAAATCAGAGATGGCTACTTTGGCAAACGGAGACATATTCAATACATGGATCAATGAAAAGCAAGATAGCTACTACATTCAGTGGGACTCAGAGAACGAGACGTTCGTTTATGACGACGATGGAACTGCAAAGCCGTATATGCCGACAGGTGAAATTTGGATGTGGTCTTCCGCTAAGCGCGCATCCGTTGTCTATACACCCGCTGATGTCGGTGAAGACACAAGCAAAACGATTAAAGTAATGGTCGAAAACGATTTAACGTTTGAATCAACGTATTCGGATAAAAAGAGTACGAAATTTGAAGGAAGATGGCGTGGTTACCATGGTGATTTAGATAGCTTGCCCTACACATACGCAGACTGGAGCGAAGCAAATAAGCACTATGATGGTTCGAATACAAGAAGCACGTATCACTACACCGGGAAAGAGCCTGATGTAGGTTTTGAACCCTACACGCTTTACCTAGATGATGGCGATGACCTTCTAAGTGCTGCCGACCAGCCAGTTCGTTTTGATTTCGCGGTAAGCGAGAACGGATCAAAATATCACGATTTTGACACAGACGAACTGAAGCCATATTCAGAGGATGAAAAGGACTGGCCCGCTGCTAGTCTAAACTTGGTATTGGCTTCTGAAGATGGCGTGAAAGACAATTGCGATACGTCTCAAAATGAAGTGTCAGGCTGTACCAGACATCTTTGGAATTTCGGGGCTTTTCCTTGGGATAACAATACAGCGGCGTTGACGGCGGATGGCAGCTTTATGACCATTGAAGAACCAATTGGTTTGACCATGACTTTTGATGCAACAGCAGATCGCAATAATGACCAAACGATGACGTTTTCTACGAAGGATCTTTCCAATACATCCTTGCCAGGATGCGAGCGTGAGGACGGCAAAGACTACAGCACATGTGAGGATATCGATGTGTCGGTTATGGATGGCGAAAAGATTTTTCTAGAATTTGATGGTAGCCAAGTTCATGGACGTCCTGGGGTACATGTATGTGCTGAAGCGAATTGCTCTTCTGGATCAGGCTTCTGGACCTTTGCGGTTAATCCAAAGGATGGCACGAAAGTAACCGACAGTGAAGGTACAACGTATCTATTGGCAGCACGTGGGGTTTCAAAGGCCTACGCGCCAGCAGCTGCAGGTGCATGCGATACCGCAGGGATCAGCTTTGATGCCATAGCTGATGATAATTTCAAGTTGTCGATTACTGACATTCCCGTAGTAAGCAACGAGTCTACGGATTATCCGCTTCCAAGCCAATCTTGGAGCGATAAACCTGCAGATTCAGCTTTGGAATGCACCGTAACCATGGGCGATGCGACGAATTGCGACGCCTTGGATGAAAGCTAAGCAAAAGGCTGGGTTTATCACTAAGCCCGGTTTTAAGGTTTTACGTTAAGTTATGTGAGCGGCGGCAATCTATTTGCCGCCGTTTTCTTTTGATGTTGGGCTGTTCACGTTTCAGGGGTTGATTTAACGCCGGCCCCTAAAACAAAGGCTCGCGCAGCAAATCCTTTTATGTTCGACACGTGGGCAGTAGAAAACATGAAATTTGAAATACCTTTCATCGAAACTGTGATGAGGTGAAAATATCCGAATGCCTAATGACAAATGATCAATTCAAATGTAATGTCACAAGCAAGAAATATGATCGGATCCAGCGTCCTCTATGCTCTTTAGAGTTATTCCAAAATTAATATTAGCACTGCTCTGCGCAGCTTGTGCGCCGACGTTTGATGATTTTTCTCAAAGAAATGATTGTGGGATTGATCAGGCTTTTAACGTGCAAACCGCCGAAATTCACCCACATTTTATAAAATTTAGGGATTTAAAAAAAGGTTTTAAGTTTTTCAACTTAGATAATAACTCTTTTGAATGCTCTGTTGTAAAACCAGAGCAACCCTTGCACATGTTTGAGGCAGCAGACGCGGAAGCGATATATCAGGAATCGAAGATACTATCTGATGGCGTTAAAGAAATTGAGTTTTTTAACGAGATTAGCCAAGAACAAACCTTTTCCGAAACGGTTGAGAACCTGTGCGAGACGATGCAATTTTCCTTTATGTTTGGATTAGAAACCGCTTCGGGGCCGGTAATTGGCTGCCAATTAACAGCGCAGACACAAAGCGCAGTTATGTTTCGAAAAAATAACGAATTATCAGATGCTATATCGATTGCCGCAATCAAAATTTACAGCCCGTTGATTAAGAAGAGCCTGCGCTAGAGATTGCGAAGGTTAACGCCCAGCCTGCCAGCATAAAGGGTATGAGCGGGATTTGTGCAGTTTTATTATTTTGTTTTACCGCATGCAAAATTCCCAAAAGGGAAAAGAATATTAACCAATACCCCAATAGATTACTTTTTAAAGTAGATATAAACGCAAACGCGGCGATGTAATCTGCCCCCCCAATGAGTTGTTTACCGAACAATGTTTCAAAAACAGCCACACAGATGCGTAAAGCTAACAAAATAGAAGACCAAATTAACATGTAGGATAGCGTATTTTCTTGAAAAACAAAAACAGTAGCAATAGTAGCAGTGGTTGCGATCAATAGCGCCTGCAATGAAACGCTTTTCGTAAAATAATCCTCAAAAGCAAGCGGGAGCCAAAAAAGGTTGACCAAAAAGAAAAACGCAAAATTTCTTTCATCTTGTATCAGCGTAGCGCTTCCACAGATGAACAAACCAAGAAATATAAACGGTGAAACACTATCCTGGCCTTTTGTTTTGAAGCGCAAGTAAAGCCCGCATATAATAAACCCCAAGGCAACGTTCGCAGCGATCAAATTAAAGTTGTGCATAGACAAGAATGAGTTCGAACGAGTTTTTTTGATTGCCGGGTATAATGTCGATGCTGTGCAATCTCAAATTTTCTACTTTTTGCGCTAAGTTTAAAATTATATTTGTATCTTTTTCATTTAATGGCCCCAGCTCTGCCCGTATCAAATTTGGGTCAAGTTGCGACACGGCGACTTCAAATTGAAAAAAAATTGTAAAGGCTTGTGCAATATCTGTTGAAGTGGTGTCGATCGTGTGTCGAGCCTTTGAAAACTCGTTAGATTTTGTATTTTCACTGGTATGCCACATATTCAATAACAGGGATGAAATTGTGATCATGATGACGAAGACGTATTTAATCATCACATACCCTCGCCTTTAAATCCCATTGAAAACCCTTGTTCGGTTTCCTCGAGGATGCAACCATTTTCAGTACAATATGTTTTCAATTTTTCCCAGGTTTCATCTTCTAAAGGAACCTGAGTCTTGATGAAAACTTTATTGAGCGAGTTATTAAACTTGAGTTCGGCCAGCCGCGGTAAACGTATTTTGCCTGATACTTGTGAAAAGCGGGATATTATCTCGACATTATTATCAAAAAGCTGTTGGACTGGTTTTGAGCTCTGGTGAACACTTATTATCCATGGAGCCAAAGCCAGACAGAAGCATAACAGAGAAAATAGCATAAAAATATACGAATATTTGTTTTGCTTTTGTATCTCAAATCTTTGGGTTTTGGTTTGAAAAATTGCATTATTTAAATTCCGTTGATCTTGCGGATCGCCAATTAGTCCCGTGCATTCTGGATACAGTACTTCAACGGATGGAAATTTTAGCTTGATTTGTGCAAGTTTGGCTTTGGACGCCCAAATTTGTTGCCACTGATTGGAACCCGCAATTCGGGTAGGTGGCAGGCAGTAAACATCGTCTGCGGTTAAAAGAGACTTGTCAGAAAACAGAAATTGGGATGGTTCTGGCGTAAAGCTGAGTTGAGTTTCTGGAATAAAGGCTTTTGCATAATTGCCTTGCGATAAGATGATCGCATCATATTTAACATTCACGGTAGCGGCATTCGAAAGGCTTTCAATGAATAAAAGTTTACCGCTTTTTAATCGATAAATTTCTGCAGATGTTTCGTCTATGTATCTGATAATGTGTTTTTTCATTAACTTAGCTCCGGGCGCCATAAAACTATTTTGGAGATAAATACCCAGCCTCGCGGGATTTCAAATTTCTGCTCAAAATATGCAAAGGTTTCTTTCTCATAGGTCCAATAGGCAGCGGCGTGCACCCAATTCGTAGATACGCTTAAGTGCCTATATTTTTTCTTTAAATCTGGGATCTGTTCTACATTTCCCAAATATGCAATTAGGTCGGCTTTGTTAATTATTTTTCCGTTGTCTATCAATTGTTTTATTTCTGTTGCTTTGGTTTTTGGTACATCTAATAAGATTTGAACATGATCTACTGTTGCAAAGCGCAAATTGATTTTGTGAAGGGGAGACGAAATCCGAAAGCATGTAAACGCTTTTGTTGTTTCGGTAGCAGGAAGCTGAAGGAATGCAACCAGATCAATAAGTGAAAAACTATGATGCGGAGTGGGGCCACTTTGCATGAAATCAGCCAATTTATCTGCATATGCTTGATCTAAACCACAGCTGTCCAATATTTTTTTAAAGTTTTTTAACTGGTCTTGATTTATAATACGCTTCTGAACCGCTGTGGTTTCCACAATATGATTGACATTAAACAATCCATCGAGGCTCACTGTATTTTTATCCACATTTTGCCAAGGGTTATCACGCCCGATCATAGAAACATCTGTCAATAACTGTAGCGCTTCTCGTCGGCTTTTTTCGACCGAATACAGAGGTATATTTTCTATAAAAAGATTTTGTTGCTTGAAAATATGGATTGAAGTTGATGCGATTGCAATAATCACAAACAAGACTAAGGGAAGAACAAATCCGTTTTGTTTCAATGTTCACCTCACCTCACATCTAAGATTTGAGACAACCCATAATTTCGAGTTTGGAGTGTAAAGTAGAAAATATTATTATCTATCTTTTTAACATCGTATGCGCCGCTCAACAAATCAACTTTTAGGGGTGCTTTGCTATTGTCCAAGTTTCGCAACACTGCTTTATCAGTGAATTTCCAAACCACATCTACGACCTTAATTCCGCCAGAGCTTGGGCTGATCACAGGCTTTGACAATAAAATTTCAACGCTCCCATTCTTGTTCTCCGTTAAATAAATTCTTTTTTGGCCGGTTGGTTTTTTTGTTGCTGCTGAAATATCCGCACGAAGTGTCTTAAACAGTAGCTCAACCTTTAACCGGTCTTGCGCTGCATGCGAAAGTGATTTCCACTGTGAGAGGTTGGACAACATATCCGAAGAAAGCAATGTGATCAAAGAAATGATCAAAAGTGCCACAAGTATTTCTAGCAATGAGAAGCCGGAAAGTTTGTTCATTCGAAATCTAGACCAATCCTATTTGTTTTGATGCGTTTGATTTGCAACTCGATCTGCTTAACACTCGCATCTTTTAAAGGCGAATACCCGGGCATATAGATTTGATCGTATAAATTTAGCTCTGCTAAGATTTTCAGATCATGTTCAAAGCGTTCCGCTGCGTAACGTTCTAAGATATTTGAGTGGAAATGGTTTTCAGCGGCTCTGCTTTGCCAAAAAAGTCCAATGGCGATACCAAGAATTGAAAGTGATATTAAAACTTCAAGAAGAATGAAGGCTTTCGGCCTTAATTTGGAGTCAATCATAAAAGCGACCCGCCGTAGATACTGAATATTCTTTTCCGTTACATCGAATTTTAGTTTCTTCTACTACGCCACCAGCCCCGACATAAATCGCTTGATCATCGCACAACCCTTTTAAATCTAATAATTTTAAAGGTTGAGCGGGGTTGCTGGCTTGATCGGTAAGGTGAAGTAAAATCTTAAGTTGAACTGCTTCTTCAAGGCGTTTGCGTTTTTCGGATGTGTTTCCTAGCAAAGTTGACCAATCCGCAAACGTTAACAAAACTCCAACAATAACTAAAGCGATTAGGATTTCAAATAAACTGAAGGCCCGCATTTACATTACTTTATGACATCGCTGCGAAGGTCATCACTTTCAGAGCCACTGGTAAATTTTCCATCTGGCCCGGCGGATAGAATGACGAAGTTACCAGTATCTGGCAGAGCTTTTAAAGCATAAGATGTTCCCCATGGATCAGTTGGAATTTTTGGCAAATAGCCCGTTCCTTGGTCTGAGCCCGCGATCAAGTCATTTAAACCATTTTGAACCTTGGGGTATGATCCGGTATCTAATTTATATAGGTTTAGAGCTGTTGAAATTGCCAAAAAGTCATTCTGCACTTTAAGTTTGCGGGCTTGATCAGGCCGATCAAAAACATAGGGCGCCACAAATGTCAGCAACACACCGATAATCGTAAGCGCCACTAAGATTTCTATAAGGGTAAAAGCTTTAATTTTTCGCGGATGACTCATTCTCTACCCAATTGAATTTTGAAGGGACATCATAGGTGTTATAATCACAAAGGCCACTAGAAAAATTATCACTCCAAGCAATAGAATTGCCAGGGGACTGATGATTTGCGTGATAAGAGCAACACGCTGTAGTTTCTTTTTAGAACTTTCATCGGCCAAAATCCTCATCGTGATTTCTAGCCCTTGGGATCTTTCTGCAATCTCTATCGTTGCAAGGTCCATATCTGCAAAAATATCAGTTTCTCTTAGCGAAGTTGAAAAAGTGACGCCTTGCTGAAGACGCTCGGTCACTTGCGATAACCTTCGTCTGTGTATTGGATTTTTAACTGAGTTCGAAGCGAGACGCACCGCCTCTGATAATTCACATTTTAAATTAAGCGCCAGCGACACAGCATTCATAAACTGACTAGCGGTAATATTTCGGATAGACCTTTTAACAAGGGGCATTGCTTCGAGAAAGCGATATATACTGCGCTCAATGGAATGAGAACGCTTTCCAAAAGCAAACAAAATCAAGCCAATAATAACGCTCCAAAACGCTATTAGAAACGTTTGATATCCTTTGCCCGCGCCAGCAAAAATAAACTTTTGCAAGGGACTTGAAACGCTTGGGTCAATCATAGTTTGAAATTCGGGTAAAACAGTATCAAAAACCACGATCAATGCTAAAAGTGCAAAGAAGGTCACAAATATAGGGTAAGCAAGAGCCTTTTGAGTTTCATTTTTCAGATGATCTCGTGCTTCTTTTTGTGCGATTAAAATTTTTATCGCATTGTGCAAGCCGTTCTTCTGACTCCCAATCCGCAAAACCCCAAGCGTGCTTTTATCAACATCGGGGAACACCGCGGCGAGTAATGTGTGAAATTCATTGCCTTCTTTTAGTCCGGCCAAAAGCTTTTCGCATACCACAACGATTTTCTTGTTGCTTTGAAAAGAGGCTATTTGAAGAGAATCAACCAATGAAAGCTTTTGTTCTAAAGAAATTTGCAAAAGCCCTATAACGCGCCAGAATATTTTTTCGCTTACCGGTGCTTGCTTTTTTATGCGCGTGATTTTGATACCTTTTATGCTCAGTATTTGTTTGGCTGATGTAATATTATCAGCCGGCACAGAGCCGAGGACTTTGCCCGCAAGCGATATTCCTACATACTCATAAACCGGCATCTACAAGCTTTCTAATTTGATGACTTCTGACAAAGGAATCCGATTCTGTTGATGTAATGTCTGAGCCTCGTCTGTCATTGAATCTTGAAAGTCTAAGTCACTTATAGCTCCCTCTAAAAGCCGTTTATTAGACGTATCAATCAATATGTGCGACATCACCGGTTTTCTCGATTGAAAGCCGGTGTTAAAACAGTGATCACAGCCCTTTAAAGTGGCTTGAGCTTTAGACGTATGCGCCGCAGACATGACGGATTGAGAGCCACATTTTTCGCAATATAATCGCACTAATCTTTGGCTGAAGACGCCGAGCAAGCAATCCGAAAGCAAAGTGGCGTCCACGTTCAAATTGAGTAGCCGTTTCAACGACCCAATAGGGTTATTTGCATGGACTGTGGTAATTACCAAATGCCCCGTCATCGCCGCTCTTACCGCAATTTGGGCGGTTTCTTCGTCACGTATCTCTCCAACCAAAATTACGTCTGGGTCATTGCGCATAAGCGATTTGAGACCGTTTGCAAAATCAAACGCAACCGTTTCATCAACTTGGGTTTGAACAATATCGTCAAAATCGATCTCTACCGGATCTTCGATAGTCATAACATTTAGGCCGCGGCCTTTAAGCTCATTTAATAAGCTATAAATCGTCGTGGTTTTGCCTGACCCGGTTGGACCGCAGACCATAATCAAGCCATTCTGTTTTAAAATAACTTTTCTTAGTGCCTTTATATGACCCTCTGAAAGCCCTGTATTTTCTAAAGTAAATACGTTTGGATCTTGATTAAATATTCGTAATGCAATGCGTTCTCCAGCTTGAACTGGCATTGAGGCGCTGCGGATATCAACGGACTTACCTTTGTGAATTACGGTGAAGCGACCATCTTGCGGCTTTCGTCGTTCGGTTATGTCCATGCCGCTCAGCAATTTAATTCGGGCGGCGAGCATTTTGGAAATTCGTTTATCTAACTCTGCGTAATTCATTAAAATTCCATCGAATCGCATTTTAATTAAAAGCGATTGCGACGTTGGATCGATATGAATATCAGAAGCTCCGCGAGCAATAGCAACAGATATCAGATTGTTAAAAAGCCTTATCGCAGGGGTGTCAGCATCCGGTGCCGCGTTCAACGCGATTTTTGCGGATCGTTGAAATTCCTCATCGGTCACAAATTGATCAATTTGTAAGTTGATCGATTTTGTTTGCTCTTTGGCGTTTATGAAGTTCTGATGCTCCGCTTGGTCAGCAACCTCAAATGACGTTTTATCCCCTAAAATATATCGTAATTCTGATTTTGTAGCAGAGTCCAGATCTTCAGCTGAGAAAACGGTTATAGGGTCGATATTGAAATCGATATGAACTCCCAAAAGGTCTGCACGCTCTTTATCAATCATTATTTTGTGACGCCGCGCTTGCGGGTTCTTTTATCGCGCTCGGGAGGCGTTTTCCAATCGCGTCAACGTCAAAGTAATTTGATTTTTCTGTAGGGCTTTTATAAAGTTCCGTCCCCAATGTTTTTTGCCATGTATTATAAATTTTCTTGCGGTCCTTTTTCGTATTGACCAGCGTCGGTCGCAGGAAAATAGCCAAATTGCGGCTAACTGAATTGGTGACCTCTTGTCTGAAAGCGCTTCCTATCACGGGCAGATCCCCCAGAAATGGTACTTTCGTTATCCCAACTTCTTGCTGCTCAACTTTTAGCCCACCTAATGCTACGGTCTCACCCTCATTGGCTGAAATCACCGTAGAAATCTGCCGCTTTACCGTCACAACATCGCTTAGCCCAGGTGCCGATCGATCGATCCTAGATTCTTCCTGCCAAATTTCCATTACTATATTTTTGTTTATGCCAATTTTTGGTTTAAGCTTTAAGAGGGTTCCAAGGTCTTCGCGCTTTATTGTCTGAAATGGTGCGGTATTGTCACCGCCTTGATTGGTATATTGCCCGGTAATAAACGGTACATTCTGACCCACAAGAATAATAGATTCTTTATTTTCGGTCGCCATCAGGCTGGGTGTGGCGAGAATTCGATTGTCCGTATCCCCCTGTAGCGCCGTGAGCATCAACCCGATGTCAGGAACGACATTTGCACCCCGCCCCGCGGCGAAGATTCCACCAGTTGCACCGGCAAGAAAGGGATCTCCGGCTGCCGCCCCTATGTTCACCCCTGAAACGCCGGTTACAACAGAGGCGGCCAAGTTATCACTATTGACTGAAAACTGTAGGCCGAGTTTTGCAGCTGTTTCTTCTGAGACCTCGGCAATGATCACATCGACATACACTTGCCTTGGTGCTCGATCGAGCTGTTTGATTATTGTTGAAATATTTTCAACCTCCCACCGATCTCCACTTGCTATTATTTGGTTCGCGCTTGGATGGGGCGCCACACTTATATCTTTCGTCTCTCCGGCTAGAATAGTTTGTAGGTTTTCAACGATCTCTTTGGCATCAGCATAATTCAAATCAATTACTATTGTGGCTGTTTTTGGCAGGTCATTTTTAATTATATTATCTGCCTCATTAATCTCCGTTTCGGATGATGTTTTTTCCGTTACGGGGGTTTGATAAGGAAGCTGGGTCAGTAGATCTTTCAGAAATACTAGATTAACATTATCCCCCAAAAGCAGAACTGATTTGGAATCGAGCGATTCCTCAATAACTTGCAATTCTTGAAGTCCTTCGTCTGATTTAATGAGGGTTTTCAAGCCTGAAAACGATATTTTGTCATTCAACACGACCCGTTTTAAAAGGCGTTTTGGTTTAGGTTCTTCCGGCTTCATGGGTGCGGTGATTGTCTTGCTTGAGATTTTATAAGACCGATCGGCCAGTTTGCTAACCGTGCCACCGGCCCCTTCAACAAGTTCAACCAATAGAGAATGAATTTCCTCATTTCCATTTAAGTTTTCGCGAGAAATAGAAAAGGTTTTTTGTGTTTCAAATTCCAAAATGTAGGTGTTGTCAGTGAGGCTAGAGAAATATGCAACTACTTCATTTAATTTGCTGTCCAATAATTTAAGCGATGCACTATGCGCAGGTATTGACCCAAAAACTGGAAGCCAAAAAATTGAGAAGATAATTCTGAAAAAAATCTGTTTCATTTCATATACACTTTTATCAGCTTCAACTTTGCGTTGCGTTGAATTTCAACATTGAAAGTTCCAAACTTTCCTTTTTTGTTAATGTGTTCCAGCAGTGTTTCGACGTTATGCGCTGGAATCCCATCGACGCTTAAGACCAAATCGTTTTTTTTGAAGGGTGTTAACTGAAAGAACATTAATGGGAAGTCTTCAGAAAGTAACCATCCATTTCGACCTCCCCGGCTCCGTGAGGCCACCGGATGAATATTAAAGTTCTCAATAAGAATATTTGGAAGCCCAAGCGCCTTGGCAACGCTTTTGGCTCTTAAAAGCTCGTCTACGGTTGCGGTTAATTGGCGCTTTGTTTGGCTTTGAAGTTTTGCCACGGCTTCCGTATTTTGATTTAGCACATCTGAAGGTTTATCTTGGCCATCAAGGTTTAATATATATTCATTTCCATTTCTCGAGATAAAAACCAACTTCTGTTCTTTAATCTCGGACAATAGCAGTTCCTTACCATCGAAGTAAAATTCTTTACCGGGTTCGACAAGCAGCAGGGTTTTATCTTCCAGCTTATTGAAAAGGTAAGAGGCATAGTCAGCGTCCTCAAAGCTCGCAATAAGCTCAAGCCCATTAATATTTTGCTGCTCGTGTTCGGGCCAGAATAAACGCTTTAAGTTCACCTCTGCCAAGGCCCTTAGGGGCATCAAGGCGACGAGTGCCGCAACAACGACGAATATGGGTATTCTTATTGACATGTTGTTAAAGCTTGAGACGCTCCGTAATTTAGAATTGATTTTGACCTTATTAAAGATCTTCTTGTAATCAAACCACTTCTATAGCGCTATGCATAAACTTATCGGTTCAAATCAAGCCTTCACATAGCTGGAGGTTTCAGACAAGTTTTATTATCGTGCAAGAAGTTTCGGCGAACGTTCTTTTTCGCCAGGGTCTGACGTGAAGGTATTTGTGCTGCTGAATATCCCGGTCAGATGAATGATCATGACCGCCTAAAGTATAGAAGTAAATGAAATCAACATTTAATATATTTCAAACAACTTTTTTCGCATGATTGAAGTATAGTATTTTCATTGAAATGCAGATGCCCGCGATGCCGATACGTTCAATTTAACGTATAAGTACCTACCTGCGGACCCGACTTCAGGGATAACCGCCAAAGATAAGCTGAATTATATATTAATGGCAGTAGATTGCTCGGATAGGGCAGTCTCACAAGAAGCTGGTTTGCTCGCAAAAGGCTTGGTAATTAGCCATGCTGATATCTCTAATACAGTTTCAGATCGCTAATTCAAAACCAACCCTAGATCGATGCAGCTTACATGAATTATTTATATAGAATGTCACTTTATCTGAAAAATTATTATATCTGCTTACCAAGAGGCGAGTGGAAGTAAGATTTAGAAACTATTGGATGATGGTGGCATAGGTTTGGCTTTAAGGGCGCTTGTAAGACTCAAAAGTGATGGGCAGGGGGCATCAAGTTTTGCAGCTTAATGGGGACCTATGATAAAGTTTTGTAAAGACAAACGGAAAAACAGTATTTCCTTTGGTCTGCATTTTATCATGAGCGCGAAGTTTAGAAAACTATGCTCGGGAGAAAAGCGAAGCGCCGGTATGGATCGCCGAATGAGATCGTTAAAGATAGGCTTTTATTTTGAGGTCCAGCAGCCAAAGAGCTAGGCTTTGCGGATAAACAAGTTGCACAGCAATGGCTGAATAACAGAGCTGAGAATTCACACTTAACCTCTCGAGGATGAGAACGGGCGATGAAGCGTTTCCGGCGCATGCACAGTCTACAAAGGGGCCTAAATTCCGGCCTTATTTCAAAATAACTTCAATTTCCAAAGTTCCCTAGCAACGTGTATCAACACCAAGCTAAACCGCGAAGTTGCTCTGATCGAGTGGTACCGCCTCATTATTCCGTAAATTGGATGCTTCCGTCACTTGTGATACTTGAGCCGTTCGGTTTCATGGCATTTTTTGCTATCGCTGGGTATGTTGATTAAAATCGAAGCATAAGGTCAGCTACGTTCATCACGAGCAGCGTCCGTTAACGTGTTTGAATTCTGCTTTTGAACGCGTTCATACTCTTCTAATCCCTGCTCCATCATTGCCTGATGCCCTTTAGCTTGCCGGATCAAAGCCAATCCTAAGATCCAACCGATCGCCAAAGAACCTATGCCAAAAAGTATCATATTGCGCACAATCCAAAAAGGCTGCCCATTGATGTGATCTGCATAGGCCCCAAAGAAAAATAGCGAAGAAGTTAGCGACAAACCAATTATAAGTAACACCCCATAACCAATCTTAAATTTTGGAAACATGGCGGCTAATGCAACTATCGATAGGCGAATTATTAGCTTAATCATTATACGTTCCTTTAAGGGGTGGCATTATCCTGCTTCTTTGGGCGCAGGGTCGTTTATTTTTAATTGGTATTGTACTTATTTGGACTTTTCTTATTCAAAGGCCTCACCCTCGGCGATATAGTTTGGCGCAGGAATACATGCAAAATTTCCCGTAATTCCCACAGTTCCGACCTCTTCCATTTGAGCAGCTGCGTTTAAACATTCTTCTTTTGTATCCATTTCACCAACGGTAAGCAGGCCATTTATCGCTGTGAAAACTAATATCCAGGAATATTGAAACAATCTAATTTTCCTTCTAAGGGGTCAACGTCCTGCCGCTTTTGGCAGTCCCGACTATTGATTAGGTACAACTATGTCTTGAACCTGCGAAACCTAAGCGCAGCCAACGAGGACAGGCATATCCTACACAAACAAAGAACAATAGAAATGACAAATATATTTAATTAAATGTTGCATAGATAAACATTATTCTCCGACCGCCATATTGTGGTTATACGATAAAGCAGAGTCTCCCTGTATCAAACTGGTTCTGGTTCGGCGGTGGATCTCTTAGGTTCAACACCAGCGGCTCAAACGCTTAAGGGCCTTACCTGGAACTTTTGTTACCCTTTAAACACTCAACTTGCTCGGCCCAACATCTCCGGCTTTCTTATTAACGCCATCACCCCGTAAACCTTTGCATAACCAAGCGTATCTGAGCGGCGGTATAGCTAGGCTTTCTACCCTTGCAGCTTTCCGGTTTGTTAGCTTTAGCATGCGCAATACCTTCTAACGGGGCTTTCTTCATCGCTAACTCTTATGGCTTTGCGATTGGTGACATAAAGGTAAGCATTGCATCGCGTGAGGTTGTGGCCAGCGCATCAGATGGCTTGGTCTCAAACGCTAGAAGGTTGAAGATCGCCTTAATGGTAACGCTATAATCCAAGAATAACCGGATATTCTTTTTGGTGTCATCGTCGCTACGACCAAACTGGTCTGCTTTTTCTGGTCATAAAAGCGTCTTCCTCTCGGGGCGAATAAGAGAGATGCCATTGGTTTGGGCGTTCAGCTTGGAAAGTGTAAAAAAACTGACATTCGCGCATCTGCAATAACCTCTTTTTTTATCAAACCTGACTGTTTTTATTGAGGTGGCTAATGCTTGATGGATTGCGTTGATATGCTGGCTCTCAGATGTAAAAACGTCTAACTCATCTGTTAGATCAAATTAATGAATGGGGTGTCCTGTGCGTTTTGTAGCCTTTGGTGTCCAGTCAATCCCAATTCTAGGGGGTGTTCGTGAGTTGGCTTACCATAATCGGGTATAGCTTTTAGCCACAAATTACTCGCATTCAGCGATGGCTGCAGCCATGCCCATGCCAGTTGCTACATTCACCAACGGCAAAGAAGCCGCTGCAGCCGTACACTCAACTTCACCCCGTATGAGAGGTTTATCGTCTGGCGCTTTCAAGTTGTAATACGCCATAGAGCCGCCGAGCGCTGCTATGATCACGACCAGTGTTATGATTTGGCTAGTGTTCATTAAGTTTATTTTTTCTGCTGCTTTTTCTGCTCTTTGGGTTTTTTACGCTTAGAGTCCCGTAGTTTTTCTTTGGCTTCCGTACTTAGCATAATGGCTACTGCCCGCAGATCTGTTTGCTCTAAGCGTTGCGTTTGCGTGTCACTATTCGTTCGAACTTGCTGTAGTGGATCGTTTCCTGACTTCTGCTTCAGCATCAAGGCATCATTGAAGGCTTTTAGCATTTGGCCCGAGTTTTTATTCAGTTTGGCATCCATACAATAATGATAGCAGAAGAAGTCTGGCTGGTTAAGCAAAGCTTTCATTCGGGTCAGTTGACGCCTGCGCAAAAAAAACATTGATCTGATAGTCTCTGAAGGACGTATCTCTTCCATGATTAAAAATAATAACCGCCCCGCTAAAACCCCGATCAGGGCAAAGGCCGCCAAATTTGCTTTTACGGTAAGCCAATCTGATCGATTGATGTTTGGCATAACGATATACGCGGCTTTGGCGTTTTTACTGATCACGCACAGCTGATTAAGTGTTTTCCTCGCTAATCAGCCAGAGCAAGCAATGATTACAATGCCCCCTGAGCTAAAGATACTCTTGATATATTGCTTGCTGGTAATGCTGATGCTGGTGGTACAATCAATCTTGGCGGTACACCAGCATGGGCTAAGGTCATTGGTTGGTTCAAGAGATGGCATAGAATATACGGGCTTAGCTGACCGAGCCATACGAGCGTTAAACAACACGCTCATCTCGCTTGTATTGATTATTCCCCCGGTTTTCACACTTGCTCTGCTGTCTGTTTCTACCAATATAACCACAGCCGTTTTGCAGGCATTCGTTGTGGTGAGAGTAGGGCACTTTATTGTGTATCTACTTGGGATTTCTTGGATAAGAAGCTGCCTGTGGTGGACAGGTCTTTTATGCACCGTTTATTTGTATGTGATCTGTTTAGGTCTTTAGCGAGACGTAAGGTTATATCTTTTGCCATGGAAACGGCTTCTCTTCACTCGCGCCAAGCAGAAATGCGAAGGCCTTATCATACCAACTCCTAAAGTTTGAGGCCAGTTCGGTGATAAAGACGTTTTTCTCCTTCGAGATAACAATCCACAGAAATTGCACGAATGCCAAAAATCCGATGATTGTTATGCCAATGTTCATCATTATGCCGATGACAAGCATCTGAAAGCCTCTCATGACAATCTGTTTACGCTCTGATGTTACAAGTTGTGACACTCTGCCCTCCTTTACCAAGGGTGTATATAAGAAGACCATGCTGCGGCTTCAACACCAAGCATCCCCCCCCTTAGCGGGGGCCTGTGAGGGATGCTCAATAGTGGCGTTTTTGCGCTTAAATATGCGGGGGTGTAGGCATGCAGCCTATCGCGTTTAACTTTTGGTCGTGATCTTGATTAAGATTCGCACGCGCAGTGGCTTTTCTCCAAAATCAGCGTTGAACAGCCCATCCTTGAGCCCGAAACGCATAAGATAAAACTTTCTGCAGAGAATTCTGGTGCCTTCATCGCAGCCCGCAGTATTTACTATTCTATCTGTTCTTGGGCTACTCAGGTTGCGATCTAGTCGTTGTCCCACCTATGCCCATTGTTGTATTTACGACATAAGCAGTTGAGGGGGTAGCAGAGCCATTGAATTTTTGGCGCACTTTTTGCTCTTTAGGAAGATAAAGCAATAAAGGATCGAAAAAATGTCAGGCTCCCTAATAAGTGCAGATTTAATTATTGAAGGTGACATAAAGAGTGATGGAAACTTGACTGTCGATGGAAGAGTGGTCGGGAATGTCAGCTGCATAAATGTGACGATAAATTCGGGTGGGTTTATTCAAGGAAACATAAAAGCACATCATCTTGTCAGCCTTGGAAGTATTTCAGGGGATATTCACGCCAAAAGCGTTGATCTGAAAGAAGGCTCGACAACTAAGACCAATTTGGAAAGCGATAATCTGCAAGTCAGCTCTGGGGCAGTTCTTCAAGGACAAGTAAATATCAGCGGAGCATCGACTTAACCCTGAAGGGCATAAAATAAAATTACACCTCAAGTCAAAGCGCATATCAGGCGTGGTTTCTATCACAGAGACACCGCTTGCAGATGGTTTGGTTGCCGGGGCGGGTTTGAATTTGGCCTGATGTTTTGTGGTCCGGATCTAGCGTTTGAGAGCAAATATTTTTTAAAGGAACCTTATGGTCCACTATTGGGGGCTAAGCTGCTTACCTCTGATAAACGCCACTGGCGCGAGATAGCGGCTCACGGACCTTTACCTGCTATTATTGGTATCTGTTCTTGATCAAGCGCCTTGGCTAATCTGCCCAACAACAAAGAGCCGTCAGAATAAAACCTTTCCAATATTGGGTTTTAAGAAGTCTGGCTATTTTAAGGTGAGCCTTCTCTATGCGCTTATCTATGCGTGTCTGATTTTTTTCACCTTCTACATAGCCGATGAAACCGCCCAATTTCACGCCGTTAGAGTTTGCAGCAGCTAATGAAGCATTCGCTCTTGAACTGATTGCTTGGGCTTCTTTTGGGCTCTAAGGCCGTGTGGTTCCACGGGCATAATCAACCACGGCACGATGAAGGATATATGAAACTTTTGGCGCCGGTAATCTGATCAAAACTCTTCTAAGCCTGATCTCGTGAGGGGCTATTTACAGTAATTTTATCAGTAAGTTATCTATCGGTAGGCTGCTTTAGTCTGGTGATATCTGGAGCGGGTAGCGGGAA
>Ga0228672_1000443_pt1 | contig 21123 bp, 19 predicted proteins | sample 90DmetaG_FD_182788 | JGI IMG/M metagenome (GOLD analysis project Ga0228672, IMG submission 182788) | Seawater microbial communities from Monterey Bay, California, United States - 90D | ecosystem: Environmental > Aquatic > Marine > Coastal | place: USA: California | collected 2016-11-08 | reverse complement strand
CTGCGACCAGTTTGGAGGTGGGTGGGTTTACGCTGTTTTATGCGTCAAACAGCGCGCTAATGGATTCTTCGTTACTGACTCGTCGTATTGATTCAGCCAGCAGGTCAGCGATGGTTAACTGGCGTATTTTCGAAATGCTTCTAGCTTCGGCGCTCAGTGGAATGGTGTCCGTCACCACAAGCTCATCGAGCTGGGAGTTGCGAACGTTTTCAAGCGCCTTACCTGACAAGACTGCGTGCGTACAGTAGGCCACAACTTTCTTCGCACCGCGCTCTTTGAGGGCATTCGCGGCTGAACAGAGCGTGCCAGCAGTGTCGACCATGTCATCGACCATGATGGCAGTCCGACCTTCAACATCACCAATTAAATTCATTACCTCGGACTCGTTAGCACGAGGCCGGCGTTTATCGATAATCGCCAGATCGGCGTCATCGAGTTGCTTAGCAATGGCACGTGCTCTGACAACGCCACCGATATCGGGCGAGACGACAACCACGTCTTTAAATTTACTCGCGGTGATGTCGTCATTGAGTACGGGTGATGCGTAAACGTTGTCCACTGGGCAGGTAAAAAAGCCCTGAATCTGCTCCGCGTGCAAATCGACCGTCAGCACGCGATCCACTCCGACGCTCACCATCATATCGGCAACAACCTTGGCGGAGATCGGTACACGCGATGATCTTACACGTCGATCCTGGCGCGCGTAGCCGAAGTACGGTACGACGGCCGTGATCCGGCTCGCCGAAGCCCGGCGCAGTGCGTCAATAGTGAGCAAGAGCTCCATCAAATTGTCGTTCGTTGGTTCACAGGTGCTTTGAAGGACAAAAACGTCTTTACCGCGAACGTTCTCGTTCAATTCTACAGTGACTTCGCCATCTGAGAATTTATCAACTTTAGCGCCACCCAACTCAAGATAAAGGCGGCTTGCCACCTTTTTGGCTAGGTCGGGGTTTGAGTTGCCCGTAAAGACCATCATTTTCGAAGACATGCGGGGCATCCTGCGACTGGAAAATGGCTGGGGCGGGAGGATTCGAACCTCCGAATGGCGGGATCAAAACCCGCTGCCTTGCCGCTTGGCGACGCCCCAATAAAATGTTCATGCTACTCAATTGAGTAGCGGTTAATTCCCTCTGCGACGAAGGCTTGAAAACAGCCCTTAGCCTCCTCGGCAACGCGCTCGGCCGATTCGCGCTCGTCATAAGCGGCAAATACACAGGCGCCGCTTCCGGTCATCATGACGGAGCCTCGTGCTGACAACCACTCTATGGCTGCTCTCACGGGTTCATACCGCGCCTCCACCACAGCTTGGAGATCGTTATGAACTGCCCCGTCGAAAAAGGCCGACACTGTAATTGGCGGAGTATTGCGTGTCAATTCTGCAGCGGTGAAGATTTCCTGTGTTGACACATGACAATTGGGGTAAATAATCACAAACCAGCGATTTGGCAGGTCAATAGGAGAGAGTTCCTCACCAATGCCCTCGCCCCATGCTGAGTGCCCACGAACAAAAACGGGTACATCAGCACCGAGTGATGCACCCATCAACGCCATTTCGTCAATGCTGTAACCCAGTGTGAGCAATTTGTTTAGCGCAAGCATTGTGACGGCTGCATTCGAACTGCCTCCGCCTAAACCACCCCCCATTGGGATGATTTTGTTAACCGTTATTGCGACGCCCATCTGATCGGGTAAGGCCAACAGATTGGCAGCCCGAGTAATCAGATTCTCGGACTGATCTATCCCTTTAAGATTGCCTGCTAACTGAATGCCTGGCGTCTCACTCAACTCAAATCTTAGCGTGTCGCCCCAATTGAGAAGCTGGAAAACAGTTTGCAGCTCGTGATAGCCATTGGGCCGTTGCCCGGTGACGTGTAAAAAAAGATTGAGCTTGGCGGGGCTCAGCACTTCGAGCACGTTATTTAGCATTGTTTCCGAGTTCCCAATGACTGACCACGACTCTTACCGCGATATCGGCGCTGCGTAGAAGGATCGCTTTCGGTGCGTCGAGCCCCCTAACAGACTGCCAGCTTGTGACTTCAGAGGAAATGTCCGATCCCGACAATGCTTCACCGGTTAATGTGCGCGCAAAGTCCTGAGACGCCATCGATGCGAAGGCTCTGAGGTCTTTGTTAAGTTGATGAGTTTGCAATTTTGAGAGCGATTGATCGGGCTGTCGCTCATAAAGTATCCCATCGCGCTGGTGCAAAACGAGGGCCTTTATGCCCAACGTGTCGCTCAGGGTGATGACATCCTCGCCTTCCACTTGATGTCTCCATGTAAAGCGCAGCGATTGGCTCGTGCTCTGGGCGGTCACCAGCAGTTTACCCTTAGCCGTCCAAGGCTGTGTTATCGATATTTGCGTTCGCCCTATCTCATCATAAGGGGCTGGCGTGTCGATTTTGTGAGCGCACCCGTTTGTGAGTAACACGAGTGTCAACACGATGATGATTGATCGGGTGGACATCATTTAGGGAGTGGTATCGCTAATCGAATGGCCGTGTTGATAAGCATTGGATTATTGGGTGACGATTTTAAGTGTGCCACCATCAAATCGCGTGCTTCGACTTCGCGACCAACGGACCACAGTAGTTCAATTAAGTGAGCTGCGACCTCCGGGTCCGGGTATTGCTGGTAGGCTTCTTTAAGCAAAGCCTCGGCTTGTCGATTCTTACCTAACTTAAAATAGACCCAGCCTAGACTGTCGATAATGGCCGGGTTGCGCGGATCTTTTGAAATAGCCTCCTCTAATAGTGTGGCCGCCTCAGAAAAACGCTCAGTGTTATTGGTAAGTGCGTACCCGAGTGCGTTTAGCGCTCCGGCATCACCCGGTGTTAATGCGAGTACACTCCGATAGTCACTCTCGGCGGCCTCAAAGCGCCCTGCACGCTCCAGTAAGTTGGCTCGAGCAAACAGCAATCGAGTCGAGTCCGAGAGCGTTGCAACGCCTTCAGAGAGAATGTCGACCGCTCGAGTTGAGCCCACTGCGTTGAGGGCGTCAGCGTGGAAGATAAAGTTGACCTCCCGACCGCTCGGATGTGCTGTCCGATGGGCTTCGAAAAACGTGTCGATGGCGGCTTCTCGGCCATCAGCTAGCAAAAGCTTTGTGGCTTCGCGCAGCGCGGCGGTCAGGTTTTGGGAGGGGCCAACCTTTGCTAGGGCATCCAATGCGCCGGTATGGTCACCCAGTCGAGCCAAAGCGATTCCTCGATACAAATACGCGTCATCGAGGCGCTGCTTCAGCGAAATGACCCGATCTAGAGTAACGAGTGCAGCGGCAGGTTGATCAAGCTCTAAATCCAGCAAGGCGGCACCCATAGCGTAATCGATGTTTTCAGGTGCAATCTCAATCAACACATCAAATTGCTGTTTTGCCTCGGTTAATCGCTGTTTTCCTGTCAGAAACCGCGCGTATTGATAACGAAGAAGTGGACTATTCGTGGCCTCAATCGCCTCAAGCAGGTAGTCAAATGCCGTTTCCTCATCAGAGCGCGATCGAATTTCGGTGAGTAGCAGTGTGCCGCGTTCGTGATAAGGCTCAATCAAGAGCAGCGTCATTAAAAATCCTTCAGACTCCGCCGCCTGGCCCTCTCGCCAAGCCAGTAGTGCCTTTGCGAATAAGGTCCGCGGTTCATTAGGGTAGGATTCACTCAACTCGATTATCAGGTCTTTGATGAGCCGCTGGGTTTGGACTGGCTGACCTTTAAAGCCATTTAATAGTGCCGCTGGATTAATGTCCGATGACGACGCAAACGCTCTTTTGGAGTAGGGAAGGGCCGTTACTATGTCGCCTCGCTCGATCAACAAAGCCGCCGCGAATGTGGCGGCTTCTGCGTCCTCGGGAGCGAGATCAGAGACGCGTTGTGCCATGCTGAGTATCGCGTCGCGATTGCGGAGAAATTGGGCTAGCTGGAGTGCGCGTCGAGCAACGGCGGGATCCGGCAGTGCAAGACTTGCCGCGAGCAGCTTTTCTAATCCCAACTCCAAATCTCTCGCTCGGATGGCAAATTCGGCTTCGAGTAGCTGGCGGAGCTGCTCATGCGGTATGTCAGCGTAAGGGAGTTGACTGTCGTCGACTTCGAGTAGCGGTGCTGCCGAAGCGGGTGTTGCGGAGCTGCTCGCAACGGCTGTAGGCGCCTCGGGCCCAGTCGCGCATCCAGCCAAAGTTAAGAGGGTCGTGATGGAAAAAAGTTTAATCGCTCGCATGAGTGTAATAATGACATACCCGACGAATTCGGCACATGCCCGCATGTAGGGTAAATTGTCTGGTATAGTTTGCGGAAATGTACTTAATACTTTACAGGTATGACGTCTAAGGTAATTGTCATTGGTGTTAATCACGACTCGGCACCCGTCGCCGTGCGTGAGCGCGTGGCGTTCGCGCCCGAGGTGGTCCCAGAGGCAATTTCGGACTTGATCTCGTCCACACAGCTTGAAGAGGGAGTTATCCTCAGCACCTGTAACCGAACAGAAATCTACGGCTGGTACTCGCAAGACGAGCAAGGTGTTGCTGCCGGTGATGACATCGTTACTTGGTTGGCGAAGTTTCATGGTCTATCTTCCGACGACCTGGCAACGTGCACCTACCGGAACTATGGTCTCGCTGGCTTAACACACTTGGTAAGAGTGGCGGCGGGTCTTAACTCAATGGTTTTAGGTGAGCCTCAGATTTTCGGTCAAATTAAGTCTGCGTTCGCTGTGGCGCAGGAAAGTGGCGGCATTGGCGACTCGCTTAGTAAGCTATTCCCTGAGGCCTTCCGATTGGCGAAGCGTGTGCGCACTGACACGGCGATAGGTGAAAATCCGGTGTCGGTTGCGTATGCGGCAGTCGATTTGGCGGGAAGAATTTTTTCGGACCTGGGTAACCGAACCGCGTTGCTTTTAGGTGCAGGTGAAACGATAGAGCTTGTCGCTCGACATCTCAACGAAGCGGGTCTCGGTAAGCTTATCGTTGCCAATCGAACGTTGAAGCGCGCTGAAACACTGGCTGAGCAATTTAGCGCTGAGGCGATACTGCTCGCTGATGTCACCGAGCGGCTGCCCAGTGCAGATATCGTTATTAGTTCCACTGCAAGCCAATTGCCCATTCTGGGCAAAGGCGCGGTTGAAGAGGCGATAAAAGCACGTCGCTTTAGACCTGCTTTACTGATTGATCTTGCTGTTCCGCGAGATATTGAGCCACAGGTGGCCTCACTCTCGGACGTTTACCTCTACACCGTGGATGATTTACGCGGTGTCGTTGAAGAAAATGTTCGTATAAGGAGTCATGAGGCGAGCAAGGCGGACAAAATTGTAGAGGAGGGTGTTGTTGAGGTTGAGGCCTCTTGGCATCTGCGGGCGTCTTCTGATGTCGTTCGCAATTATCGCGAATCCGCGATGGCGATTCAGCAAGCTGAGTTAGAGCGCGCGTTGAAGGCCCTTGAGAGCGGTAGGCCTGCAGAGGAGGTGATCACGCGATTATCACGTGATCTGACAAATAAACTTATCCACGCGCCGACAGCAGGACTAAAACAGATCGCAAAAGAGGGTGATCGTGTTAATGTCTCGCGTGCAGCAGAGTTGCTTGGTGTGTCCTCATCGGTACCCTCAGACGGTTCGTCGACACTCCAATAATTCGACACCCCCGTAGCGTATTTCGATAAAGGCCGTTAATTGTGAAATCATCGCTTGTTACCAAGCTTGAGTCCCTTTCTGATCGTCATGAAGAAGTCTCGGCGCTGTTGTCAGATGCAGAAACGGCGTCTGATCCCAATAAGTTCAGATTACTTTCCCAAGAATACGCACAGCTTGATGAGGTGGTGAAGGTTTACGACGGTTACCGGCGTGCACAGGAGGATCTCGCTGAGGCAAAGGTGATGTTGAATGACACGGATGCGGACGTCAGGGAAATGGCGCAAGAAGAAGTGGCAACCGCTGAAACCTTTATGGCAACTGCTGAGGGTGAACTGCAGCTTTTGATGTTACCCAAGGATCCCAAGGACAAAAGCAATGTGTTCTTGGAGATTCGGGCTGGGACGGGTGGCGATGAAGCCGCAATTTTTTCGGGCGACTTGTTTCGCATGTATTCTCGGTATGCGGAGAGTAAGCGCTGGGCAATCGAAATTATCTCTGAGCGCTCTGGCGATCACGGCGGCTATAAAGAAATCATTACGCGTGTTGCCGGTGAGGCGGTATATGCACATCTGAAATTCGAATCGGGTGCTCATCGAGTGCAGCGTGTGCCCGAGACCGAGTCTCAGGGTCGAATTCATACCTCAGCTTGCACGGTGGCGGTAATGGCCGAGCCTGACGAAGTCGAGGAAATCGAAATTCGCAAAGAAGATTTGCGCGTTGATACCTACCGTTCGTCTGGTGCCGGTGGTCAGCATGTCAACACAACCGACTCAGCCGTGCGGTTGACTCACATACCGACCGGGATTGTGGTTGAGTGTCAAGATGAGCGCTCGCAGCATAAGAATCGTGCGAGAGCGATGTCTTTACTCCAGGCAAAGCTTGTTTCGGCCTCAGAGCAGCAGCTGGCGGCAGAGCAGGCAGAAGAGCGGCGAAACCTTGTTGGTACCGGCGATCGATCTGACCGGATTCGAACCTACAACTACCCTCAGGGTCGCGTTACGGATCATCGCATTAATTTGACACTTTATAAGCTCGATGAGGTCGTTCAAGGCGACTTAGATGCAGTCGTTCAGCCTCTTCGACAGGAGCATCAAGCCGACCTCCTTGCGGCCCTGGGCGATGAATGATTGTTAAAGATGCACTTGCGGCGCATTCGGCCTTTAGGCGTGATGCAGAGAGGCTGCTTTTGCATTGTTTAGGCTTAGGTCACGAGGACCGCGCCTGGCTGATAGCGCATGACACAGACGAGCTTCCAAATAAGGTGCTGTCAGTGTTTGAAGAACTTTGTCAGCAGCGCCAAACGGGATTCCCTCTTGCTTATCTTTTGGGTTATCGCGAGTTTTGGTCGCTCAGATTACGCGTTACTCAGGATGTTCTCATCCCGCGCCCAGAGACCGAGTGCCTAGTAGAGTGGGCGGTCGAGTTGGTTGGCGAACACAGGCTCAGTAGCTTTCTCGATTTGGGGACGGGCAGTGGTGCCATCGCTATGGCAGTAAAATCGGCGTGCCCGGAGCTAAGCGTTACGGCGAGTGATGCAAGCGCTCGTGCCTTAGCCATTGCGGCAGAAAATGCGGCGACACTAGGCTTGCCTGTCGAGCTGACTAAATCCAATTGGCTCTCGGACCTGGTCGGTCGCAAATGGCCACTGATCGTATCCAATCCGCCTTACGTTGCGGCAAATGACCCTCACCTTGTAGCGGGCGACCTCCGCTTTGAGCCGATCAATGCGCTAACCGACGGAGACGACGGTCTCGGAGCGATCCGCACGATAGTCGATGAGTCGCCAGCGCACCTAGAATCTGGTGGTTGGTTACTTTTGGAGCACGGCTATGATCAGGCGGCAGACGTGGCCAAGTTAATGGCATTGCGTGGTTTCAATTGTATTACCCTAAGACACGACCTGGCAGGACGACCACGGGCAACAGGTGGATGTTGGACCTCATGAATGACGAATGGCTGGAGCGCTACTCGCGGCAAATACTGCTACCCGAAGTGGATTTTTCGGGGCAAGAAGCGCTCGCGGCATCTTCGGTAGCCATTATTGGCTGCGGTGGGCTCGGGTCCTTGATAGGTCTCTATCTTGCAGGTGCGGGCGTAGGCGGCATTACTTTAATCGACGACGATGTAGTTGAAATCAGCAATTTGCATAGGCAATTGGCTTTTCGTGAGAGCGACCTAGGGGAGTCAAAATCACTGGCCTTGTGTCACCAACTGCAGCGCCTTAACAGCGACATTGCGATTTCAGCGCATAACTATCGTCTCGGGCAAGACAATGCGCTTGATGAGACCTACTTAACGGGGGTCGATTTGGTGCTCGATGCAACCGACAATCTCGCCGCAAGACACACATTAGAATCGGTCACTCGCCGATTAAACTTGCCTTGGATTATGGGTGCAGCCACACGGTTTCACGGTCAGGTTGCGGCCTTTAGTCGCACACGAGCGGAGGGGTGCTATCAGTGTATTGCACCGGCTGAAGACGCTGAGCGGAGCGCAGATTGTCGTAATGAAGGCGTACTAGGGACGGTGGTTGGCGTGATAGCCGCCTGGCAGGCGCAAGATGCGCTAATGATACTTACCGGACGTAGCTCACCTCAATGGGGGGTATTGCGCGTTTACGATGCCAGTGAGCAGCGCATAGACAAATTAACCCTTACACCAGTGACGGGGTGTGGGCACCACTAGGGTCCGCGCTCTCCCGTACCGCAGCTGTCTTACTCTGTTACCAGATCGCTTGGAATGGGCTGCTGAAGAAGCGCCACGAGCTTGATTGCAATCATTCCAGACGCAACGCCTACACCCACGATTATGCCCACCCAAAATCCCGCTGCACCGTCTGAGGCGTTGTTGGCTGTCATGATTCCAAGGTAATAGCCCAGGGGGAGGGCTATTAGCCAATAGGCGACCATCGATGCGATAAAAGGGAAAGTTGTTTTCTTATAGGCTCGCATTGAGAAAGAGCCCACGATTTGGACGGCATCGATCATCACAAAGAGAGCCGCGAAGCTCAGCAAGCGGACCGCTAGCAGCGACATATCGGACGATTGTGTGTAAAGAGACACAATGACATGAGGCAGTGAGAGCAGAACTATCATTGTTGCTGCGCTGACCGCACCCGAGTAAATCATGCCCGCTTTCAGGGCCCGGAAGACTCCGGCCTTGTCTTGAGCCCCGATAGCATGGCCCATTCGGGTAGCCATTGCGCCGCCGATGGCGAGCATCGGTATATAGAACATATCCCACACATTGAAGGCTATCTGATGTGCACCAATAGCCACATCGCCAAGCGATGATATGAGTAGTGCGATTCCCGTGAAAACGGCGGTTTCAAGGAACATCGTGGCGCCAACGGGAAACCCCAATACGAGTATATTTTTTATCGCGGGTAAATCGGGTGCGACCGGTGTCCACGGCGGCATGTAGGGTTTCAAGGAGTCTTTATTCAAAACATATACGGTGATGATCAGTGCGGAAAGCCACATCGAAATGGCTGTTGCAATGCCACAGCCTTTGGCGCCCATCGCGGGAATGTCTCCAAAGCCAAATATGAGTACGTAATTCAACGGTATATTCGCAAAGAACCCAATGACCGCGGCGACAGCAAATGGTGAGGTTATTCCGAGACCCTGTGTGTGGTAGCGAAGCGCCATGAAGATGCCGATAGCGGGCAGGCCAAAGGCCACCATACGAATGTAGTCGCCCGATTTTTGGACCGTTAACGCATCGATTCCCAGCCAGGGAAGGCCACCGGGGCTCAGGTAGCACAGGGGCGCCACCAACAAACTCAGGAGAACCGCGACCCACAGCGATTGAGGTAATTGATCCTTGATTCGTTGAAGACGACCCGCACCGAAGTCCTGCGCAACAATGGACGATGACGCGAACATGACCCCTAGGACAATGAGGTACAGCGGTAGCCATATATGAAAACCAATGGCGATCGCAGCGAGATCTTTATCACCAAACCGTGCGGCCATGATCGTATCGACAACCCCGGTCCCCATCTGAGCGGCTTGCGCGAGGAGCAACGGCCAGCCAATGCGCCAGAGATGCTTGAGCTCGGACGTTACTGAAGTGGATGTATTTACCATGGGGGTTCTCTTGCCTTATAGCCTATTTTACCACGGCAGGTGTTTTTACCGCGATGGGCGTTTCTAACACGACGGGGGTTGAAAAAGCGCAGGCCCGTAAATAAGGACAGTGTTGAGTAGTCAGTGTGCTATGCTCCGGCCTCTTTTGACAGGACCCTATTGCAATTGTCTGAAAACACTGCACAAACGCCCGAGACTGCGGCATCTGCCGCGCAGGACATTTTATTCGAATCGCTAGATCTCGATGACTCACTCATGCGTGGCATCGACGCGCTGGGCTTCGAGAAATGCTCGCCAATTCAGGCAAAGATCCTGCCCTATACTCTCGAAGGGCACGATGCCATCGGCAAGGCACAGACAGGCACCGGCAAAACAGCGGCGTTTCTGATTACGTTATTCAACGACCTGTTGAACAATCCTATTGAGGGGGAGCGTTACCTTGCAGAGCCACGGGCCGTCGTGCTGGCACCCACTCGCGAGTTGGTGATGCAGATAGGCGATGATGCACGGGAGCTGGGCAAGTTCACCGGACTCAGCACTGTGACCCTGATTGGTGGTGCAGATTATGCAAAGCAACTGGCCAAGGTGAATGATCGCGTGACCGACATTGTCGTCGCAACGCCGGGTCGTCTGATCGATTTTATCCAGCGTGGTGATATGTTCCTTGACCGCGTTGAGTCTTTGGTTTTGGATGAAGCGGATCGTATGCTTGATATGGGGTTCATCCCCCAAGTAAAGCGCATTGTGAGGTCAACGCCTAGAAAGGAAGACCGACAGACATTGCTGTTTTCCGCGACCTTCAGCCCGGATATTATGAACCTTGCACGCCAGTGGACGTTTGATCCAATTACGGTGGAAATTGAGCCCGAGCGCGTTGCTACAGAAAATGTTGAGCAACGCGTGTACCTTTTGGAGAGTCGAGACCGACTCAATGTTTTGAAACGTATTCTTGCTGAGCCTGATGCAACATCCGTTATCGTTTTTGCAAATCGGCGAGACCAGGTGCGGCGTGTTTACGAACGGCTGAATAAGCAGGGCCTAGAGTGCGGCATTTTATCTGGAGAGGTCGCGCAGGTAAAACGCACGAAGACGCTGGAGCGTTTTAAAACAGGCCGTATTCGCGTGTTGATTGCGACAGACGTGGCTGGGCGGGGGATTCACGTGGATGGTGTCAGTCATGTTATCAACTACGATCTACCCGAGGACCCTGAGGACTACGTGCACCGCATAGGCCGAACTGGCCGCGCGGGTGAAAAGGGCATTTCTATTAGTTTTGCGAGCGAGGACGACGCGTTCTTACTGCCTGAAATAGAGGCGCTTCTGGGTGAGCCACTAAAATGCTCACAAGTCCCTGAGGAATTGCTCGCAGACTAAACAAGTGTGCTGTATCCGCTGCGACTAGCGGAGATGTCTCAGCTCTTCACACCACAACAACGTCGCACCTGCGACGGCAGCTGGAATCAAGATTAGATTGAGAATGGGCAGGCCTGAGACAAAGGCCACCACGGCCCCAAAGGTAATGGACGTCGACCGTCGTGCACTACACGCGGCACGGACCTCGCCAAAGGACAGCCGGTGGTTGTCCATCGGATAGTCAACAAACTGCAATGACATCATCCATGCGCCGAGCAAAATCCACAAAAGCGGTGCTATGACATTTAGGCCTGGAATCAGGGTAATGATGAGCACTAATAATGCCATCGGCACGTAGTGCACCATCTTTTGGATTTCCCTCAGAAAGCCTCTGGGTATGGCTAGCACCATTTGAAGCGCTGAGCCCTCATTAACGATAGCCTCTCCGGTCACATATTCCTCCACTCGCTCCGCCAGTAAGCCGTGAAAAGGCGAGGTCAGAAAGAGGACGATGAATATCGAGATATAGCCCGATAGCAACGTTCCAAATAGCCAGATAAGCGGGGTGACTATCCACGCAAGAAACTCCCAGTCCCCGATGAAATTACTGGTGTATTCGATATAAAGACCGGACATGGCCTGGTAAATAGCGCCTGCCATTAGCGCGAAAACCGCTATGTTTGCCAGGAGTGGAATGACCACAAAGCGACGGAGTCCGGGGCGCGTAAGAAGGCCCATCCCCCGGAAAAAGTACCCGAACCCTGAAAGTGTATTCGCCATTAGTTTTAGTCTCGACCACATTTTTTGGGCGCGAGCGCGCGCCGCTTGTCAGAGGTGTGACTATACTACGAAGGAGGTTGAGTAGAATGTCTTTGGATATTAATGCGGCAAAAGGTTAGTCGCACTGAAAGGAATCTCAGACGTGCAGGACGATGATTTATTTACCAGTGAAATGAGTGGCGTTGAGCCACTTAAGCGTGATCCAAGGGAGCGCCTGGTAAAAACTGACCGAACTGACAGCGCTGTCAGACGACAGGCCGCTGTAACTGCGCCTGCTCGCTCCGATAATAGTCTGACAGACGACGGCATCCCACCTCTAGATGCTTGGTATGCACTCGAGTTTAAGCGACCCGGCATTCAGAATGGTGTATACCGGAAATTGCGGCTCGGACACTATGACATAGAGGCGCGCCTCGACTTGCACAGAATGACCGTGGCCCAGGCGAGAATTGAAGTATGGTCTTTTTTTAAAGAGGCGCGGCGTCTGGGTTTGAGGACGCTTTTGATTACGCATGGCAAGGGTTTGGGCAATAAAGAAAAGTCCGGTTCGGGTGTTCTAAAGGGCTACGTCAACCATTGGTTAAAGGACATCGACGACGTCCAAGCGTTCCATTCGGCGCTGCCACAGCACGGGGGCACCGGAGCGGTGTACGTGCTGTTGCGTAAAAGCGAAGAGAAAAAGCGCGAAAATCGAGAGCGGTTTTTAAAAGGTCGGGTGCAGGACGTCTAGCCGAGCTTTTCTTTCAACAGCTGATTGAGCATTTGAGGATTAGCCTGGCCTTTTGAGGCTTTCATGGCCTGGCCCACGAAAAAACCGATCAGCTTTTTTTGTTTTCCCTCATCGGCAGCGCGATATTGCTCAACTTGTGCCGGGTTTGTCGCAATGAGATCACTGACAATAGTTTCCAGGGCGCCGGTATCGCTAACTTGTTTAAGACCGTTTTGCTCTATGATCTGGTCTACATTGGTTTCACCATCCCATAAGGCGTCAAAGACGGTTTTAGCCATCTTACTTGAGAGGGTGCCGTCATCGATCCGCAGAATGAGGTCAGCCAGTTCGGAGGCGAGTAATTTGCTCTCTGTAAGCTGAATACCCGCCTTGTTAAGGCTGGCGCTTACGTCGCCAAGTAGCCAGTTTGCCGCAGACTTAGGGTTATTACATTTCGTTGCCACCGCTTCAAAAAACTCTGCCGTAGGGCGATCTTGGGTGAGCAGTGATGCGTCATACTGGCTCAACCCCAGCTGTTCGGAAAACCGCGCCCGCTTGGTGGTGGGAAGTTCTGGTAGCTCAGCCCGAATCTTCTCGATGGTTTCATCATCGATAACGACTGGTAGGAGGTCAGGGTCAGGGAAATAGCGATAGTCATTGGCGACTTCTTTCGACCGCATCGAGCGAGTCTCATCAGCATCGGGGTCAAACAGCCGTGTTTCTTGAGTAACGGCTCGCCCGCTCTCTAGAATATCTTGCTGACGCTCTGCTTCGACATAAATGGCGCGTTCTATGAAACGAAATGAATTGATGTTTTTGAGCTCGGTGCGTGTCCCGTATTCTTGCTCGCCCTCCAGTCGAAGCGATAAATTAACGTCGCACCGCATTGAACCTTCCGCCATGTTGCCATCTGATATGCCGAGATAGGTGACTAGGGCGTGCAGGGCTTTTAAATAGGCAACGACTTGGTCTGCCGTTCGAAAGTCGGGTTCAGTAACGACCTCTAGTAGCGGTGTCCCCGCGCGATTGAGATCAATGGCGGTTTGGCCGGGAATCGCGTCATGGACTGATTTTCCCGCATCCTCCTCAAGATGTGCTCGCAGTATTCGAACAGGGAAGATGGAACCATCGGGCATAGGTACGTCAAACACGCCTTCTTTTACGATGGGCTCGAAAAATTGAGAAATTTGATACCCCTTGGGAAGGTCAGGGTAGAAATAGTTTTTTCGGTCGAAACGCGAGACCTTGCCAATCTCAGCGCCAACGCCCAAGCCAAAGACAATAGCCTTGGTCACGGCCTCATGATTGAGCACGGGGAGCGTCCCAGGAAGGGCCGTATCCAGTGGGTTAGTGTGGCTGTTGGGCTCTGCGCCAAACACGGTGGACGATGACGAAAAAATTTTCGACTTTGTCGCAAGCTGAAGGTGAACCTCCAGGCCCATCACTTTTTCCCAGCGCATCAGTGACGCTCCTCCATCGTTGGCGTCAAGGTGTGCCACGTTGTCCGTTGCTGAAATTGGTGTGCAAGCCTCAAAAGATCAACTTCGCCAAATCTCCGACCAATTAGCTGCATACCCACAGGAAGACCCTCTACGATACCGGCGGGAACACTCATTGCGGGTAAGCCTGCTAGATTGGCGCCAATGGTAAAAACATCCTCCATGTACATATCCGTAATAGACTTTGATGAGTCATTTAGCGCAAACGCTGTGTTGGGTGCTGAGGGGCCTGCAATTACATCTACCTTTGAGAGTACGTCCTCGTACTCCTGAGAAATTAATCGTCGGACTTGTTGGGCTTTCATAAAATATTGGTCGTAGGATGCGGCGGACAGGGTGAATGCGCCTATTAGTATGCGCCGCTTTACCTCTTCACCAAACCCTTCTGTTCGAGACCGAAGGTATAAGTCTTGAAGATTGCTGGGGTTGTCGCAGCGGTATCCGTACCGGACACCATCGTAGCGCGAGAGATTAGCTGAAGCTTCGGCAGGTGCAATAACGTAATAAGTAGAGACGCCCAGGGACGTTGAGGGCAAGGACACGTCCACCAATTTCGCGCCCAGTTTTTCAAGTTCCTTCAAGCTTGCTTCGATCGTTTCAGCAACGGCGCTGTTCAAGTCGTTGGCGAAAAATTCTTTGGGTACACCCACCCGCATTCCTTGGACGCAATCGCCTAAGTGCGACGAATAGGCAGGCACCACTTGGTCAGAACACGTTGAGTCAAGTGGGTCTGCACCGGCCATGGCTTCTAGTACCAGCGCGCAATCCTCGGCGGTTCTTGCCATGGGGCCCGCTTGGTCCATGGACGACGCGAAAGCGATCATCCCGTATCGTGAAACACGTCCGTAGGTCGGTTTTAAGCCCGTGATGCCGCATAAGGCTGCAGGTTGTCGTATCGAGCCGCCGGTATCGGTACCTGTCGCAAGTGGCGCTAGCCCGGCAGCTACGGCTGATGCCGATCCACCGGAGGAGCCGCCGGGCACCCTGGCGGTATCCCACGGATTTTTACAGGCGCCAAAATGGCTGGTTTCGTTGGAAGAGCCCATGGCGAACTCATCCATATTGCATTTTCCCAACGTGATCATGCCTGCACTGTTAAGGCGTTTAACAACAGTTGCATCGTAGGGCGCAACGAAGCCTTCGAGCATCTTTGAAGCGCAAGTTGTCGGCATGTTCTGAGTGCAAAAGATGTCTTTATGCAGCATAGGTATGCCCAAAAGCGGGCTACTATTACCCTCACGTCGTGCCACGTCTGCCTTGGCGGCCGCGTCCAGGGCACGTTCCTCATTCACAGTGATCACGGCATTGAGAGAGGGGTTGAGGTCGGTGATGCGGTCTATCGACTCACGGGTCAGTTCGACACTGGAGATGGCTCCCGAGGCGAGTTTGCCGCGCATACCCTCAATTGTTTCGTAGCAAAATGTCATCAGTCGATTACCCTCGGAACAAGAAAGTAATGTTGCTCTGAGGCCGGCGCATTTTGCATGAGCGCCTCTCGATTCACGAGGGTTTTCACCTCATCAGGCCGCAGGGGTTGCGATTCAGCACAGGGATTCACCATGGGAGCGATCCCGTCTGTGTCTACGGTGGTGAGGGCGTCAAATAATGCTAACGTCTGATTGAATTCCTGAGTGACCTTGTCTACGTCGTCGTCAGCGATAGTGAGACGTGCTAATTCGGCCACGTCTCTGACTGTCGTTGTCTGAGTCACGGTGATACCTTACTTGATGTGGGTTAAACGTAGAAACTACCACAATCCAGCTTGCTCAAAAACTGTCCGATTGTTACATTCCACACGTAGATCGCATTACGCTGGCGAAGGCCAGTTTTCGGGAGAGGTCACGCCCGGGTAGCTGATGAGGGGGCTCATTGACTACGATGTAAATAACGCACCAATCCATGGGCAAAAAACAATGCTAAAGCGCTTACGAGGGATGTTCTCAACCGATCTATCGATCGACCTCGGTACGGCTAACACACTTATTTACGTCAAGGACAGGGGTATCATTCTAGATGAACCTTCTGTTGTTGCGATTCGCGTGCACAACGGTCAAAAGTCGATTGAGGCAGTGGGTACCGAAGCGAAGCGTATGCTGGGGCGAACACCTGGCAATATTACGGCGATTCGCCCTCTCAAAGACGGTGTCATCGCTGATTTTCAGGTCACTGAAAAGATGCTTCAACACTTTATTCTCAAGGTGCATGACACACACTCTTCGTGGTTGAGACCCAGCCCTCGAGTCCTTATTTGCGTCCCTTGCCTCTCTACCCAGGTTGAGCGGGAGGCAATTCGTCGTTCAGCAGAGGGTGCAGGAGCGCGAGACGTTAGGTTAATTGAAGAGCCTATGGCAGCTGCGATTGGCGCAGGCCTTAAGGTGGAAGAAGCCATCGGATGCATGGTTGTTGATATAGGTGGTGGCACGACAGAAATAGCCCTGATTTCGCTTAGTGGTGTGGTGTACCGAGACTCGATCCGGGTCGGTGGTGACCGCTTTGATGAAGCGATTGTTGCGCATGTGCGTCGGCGATTTGGCTGCCTCATTGGTGATGCGACTGCCGAGCGCATAAAGCAGGAAGTGGGTTGCGTATGGGTGAACAGCGAGCAGCGCGAGATCGATGTCAGAGGTCGCCATCTTGCTGAGGGTGTTCCCCGGACGTTCACTCTCAACAGTACGGATGTCATGACGGCGCTCGAAGAACCCGTAGACGCGATCATCCGTGCGGTGAGAATGGCTCTAGAGCAATCGCCACCGGAGTTGGCGGCTGATATTGCCGAACAAGGGATCGTATTGACGGGCGGTGGTGCTTTGCTGCGAGATCTCGATGCGCGGATCGCAGAGGAAACGGGGTTGCCCGTACTCATCGCCGAAGACCCTCTCACCTGCGTGGTAAGGGGCGGTGGTATGGCGCTGGAGTTGATGGACAACTACTCATTGGACCTCATGTCGACCGAGTAAAACTCCGAGGTCGACGTCACCTTAGGAGCTTGCTATCGCCACTCTTTTTTCACGCCCTAAATACCTAACACTGAGATTGCTCACACTTGTCTTGATAGGCTGGTGCCTCGTCGCGTTATTTCGCGACACAGGCGTTATGAAACGTGTGAACGGCTGGGGCGCTGACGTGAACGCGCTCTCTCTTTCCGTTGTTGAAGTCCCTAAAAGTCTTATTCAGTCCGTAAGCAATTACACCCAGTCGCGTGCCCACATGCGAACACGCATTCAAGAGCTCGAGGATCGCAACCTCATTCTGAGTGCAAGGGCACAGCGCATGGAGGCATTGGCAGCCGAGAACATGCGTTATCGTGCGCTGCTTAACTCGCCGGTGGCTGACGATGCAACGATGACGGTAGCACGAGTTATTGCTGTCTCTCCCGATCCAAACCGTCATTTATTAACCATTGATCGGGGTGAGCGGCACGGTATCTTTGAAGGGGCGCCTTTGTTGAATGCGGAGGGCGTTATGGGCCAGGTGGTCCAGGTTGGTGTGTCTGCGAGTCGAGCGCTTCTCGTTACCGATAGTCAACACGGTTTGCCGGTTCTTAACAATCGCACAGGTCAGCGCGGAATAGCTGAGGGTGTAGGTCAGTTCAATCGCTTGGTGGTTAGAAACTTGGCGAGCACGTCTGAGGTCAGCGAGGGCGACTTGTGGGTAACCTCGGGTTTGGGGGGGCGGTTCCCCGCCGGCTACCCCGTGGGTTTAACTGCAGAGACAGCAACCTCAGCGGACGCGGCTTACCTCACGGTGTCGATAGAGCCGCTAGCCAAGTTGGATGTTGAAAGTCATGTCCTTATTCTTACGGACCTCGAGTCAGAGTAAGGGAGCGTAAGCATGATGGACCAGCGGAATGTCTATGGCTCGATGCTTTGCTCCATGGTTGTTGTCGTTGTGCTGTTACAAGCGTTTTATTATCCAGCCGTTGGCGCATGGCTCCCGCGTATTATTGAGCTTTGTGCCTGTTATTGGATTGTGGCCTCACCCGCAAGATTTGGGATGGTGTTTGCCTTCTTCATCGGGGCCCTTGTGAGCTTGGTTGAGGGTAGTTTTATCGGAAGTGCATCGATCGGTATGTCACTTGTTGCTTACGTATTGCTGGGAAATATCCATACGATTAGGCAGCTCGATGGGATATCGCAGTCACTACTAATTTTCCTTCTCATCGGGATTTATTTGGCACTCCATCGGTTGACCTTGTCGCTCATAGGGGTGTCTACCAGTGGGCTGTCTTATCTGATTTCTGCGGGCGTCTCGGCACTGCTTTGGAGACCGTTTTGCAATGGTTTAGACCTCATTAGATTCAGGCTTGGGCGTCTTTTGTGAGACTTACACTTGCAAGCGCGAGTCCAAGGCGACGGGAGCTACTCTCGGTGCTTGTCCGAGACTTTGATTGTCTTGCTGCCGATATTGATGAAACCCCTTTTTCAGGTGAAGTACCTGAAGACTATGTGTTACGGATGGCGATAGAAAAAGCGCGCGCAGTAAGGGGGCATGAGAGAGCGGTAATTGGATCTGACACGATTGTGGTTTTGTCAGACAAAATTTTGCAAAAACCGGTATCCATTGACGATGCGCGGGGAATGTTACGGGCGTTGAGCGGTCAGACTCATAATGTGATGACAGCGGTAGCGATCATGGTTGATGGAAATCTGGAAACAAGACTGTCCAATACGCGAGTAATCTTTACCAAGCTAGAGGACTCCCTCATTGAGGCCTACCTTGCGACTGATGAGCCTTGGGACAAAGCCGGCGCCTACGCTATTCAAGGACTCGCCGGTGCCTTTGTTCGGCGTCTTGAGGGGAGCTACAGCGCTGTAGTCGGTTTACCGCTATCTGAAACAAAAGAGCTTCTGGATGTCGCAGGTGTTCAGACACGTTTGAGTATTTTGGATGATTGAGCGGATCTATCATTTTATCAGTGGGCTTCTTTGGCGCACGCTGCTGACGCTTCTGGTGGGCCTCGCGATTGCAGTCAGTACGACAACAGTTCTCCTATCGATGCTGCCCTCGGTAAACGATGTCCTGACACAGGAGGTAGAGGCCCGAACGGGCTTTCGCGCTGATATTGGGTCTTTGGAAGGCGAGATGTCAGGTTTTCGGCCCAAGCTGAAAATTACTGATGTGGTTGTTTACGAAGGCGTCTCCCAAGCGCTGCCCGCCTTTCAGGCTGAAGAGCTTCAGATCACGGTGAACCCATGGCGAAGCCTATTGCAGCGCCAGTTGATTTTGTCCGAGTGGAAAGCGCGAGACGTTGTTATTCCAGCTAGGCTAGAAAACTCAGCGGGGAGTATCGTGATCCCTATCGATCCGGGTGTTTTCGCCAGCGAAATCGAGAGGCTTACCTTACAAAACACACAAGTCCTGCTGCTGCGGGATCAGGGTGAGGAGGCGGACAGGCTTTTACTCGAGGTGGATCTGGATCTAAGGCGAGACGGAAGCTCGCGTGAATTACAGCTCAGTGCGAGAGGGGATGGTGATCTGAGGATCAATGCCAGCGGATCGGGTGTGGGTGACCCGTTTGATCTGAGGGGCTTTGTGGGTGGCATAAACGGTCGAATCACGGCAGCCAATATCGCTGCGATGGCCTCGTTTTTCGATATGCCAATATCCGGTCGCGGCGATATTCTCTTTTGGACTGATACCGCAAACGGTGTGTTTTCCTCTACGTTTCAGGCTGATGGTGAAGTCTCGATAGAGGTCGGAGCCAATTCTACAAATGAGATTGCATTGTCGGTACTGGGCGTTGCCGAATCTGAGGGGGCAGGGGCCTGGTTGAATTTCGATGCGCTCTCGCTTGCACTAGATGAAACGCAGTTGTCGCTTGATAACCTTCATCTGGGGGTTTTCGATGACGAGTGGGCGCTGGTGATGAATGACGTTGACGTAGCCACGGCGGCCGCAACCCTTCTCAGCACCGGCTTACTGCCCCCCGATGTAGTCGAAAAAATCCAAGTGATGCGACCCACAGGACAGATTGCGGCGCTAAGTCTGGCTGGAGATTATCGGCAAATTGCTGTCAAGCGAGCCGGTATCGACATTCGCAATTTTGGGATCATTGAAAATACGCCGCTGCCAGGGATCACTAATTTATCCGCGACAGTGGACTATGAGAATGGTGCGGGCTCCATCCAAGTTCAAAGCGAGGACTTCTCTTTTTCGATACCCACTCAATTTAAGGAGCCATTGGCGCTTGGGAGTGTTTCAGCGTTGGCCGACTTCTTGATCAGCGCGGATCGCATCGTGATCAAAGACGGCCGCGTGTTCAGTGATGCCGGAGACTTTGTCGCTCAGGGTCTGATCTCTGCCAGTTTGCCCCTGAGTGCAAATAGCTCAATCGTTCCTGAGTTAAATGTTGTACTTGGCGCTGAAAGCGCGCCATCGGATCGGGTGCTCAAGTTCACGCCCTATAAAATTGACCCAGAGGCGTATCGATGGATGCAGACGTCGATTGGCGCGGGTGCTGCCAAGAGCGTGGGGTTTGTCATGCGAGGAGGCTTACGCAGGGAGGATTACCCTTTTAGGGCCGTTCAACTTTCTGCCCTCGCAGACCTCGATACCGTGCAGCTGATGCCGGGCTTACCGCAAGCGAGAAACTTAAAAGGCCACGTTGCCGTAGACAATGCGCTGGTGACCTTTGATCTCGATTCAGCGGAGGTCGGTACGCTCAATGTGCCCTCTGCACTCGTACAAGTGGGGCGTGTAGGCGGCATTCAATTACTTACAACACAGGCGGACGTCGCAGGCTCAGTGCCCAACGCCATTCGAGAAATAGCATCGATACCCTATGTACCTGACAACGTGGGTGATGCATTGCGTCGTCTTGAAACCCAAGGCGCTATGACGGCGCAATTTGAACTCTCGTTACCGATTAAGGGCGCGCCTCGAATACCGAGTATTACAACGCGTGGGGAGGTCACAGGTGCGAGATTTTCATACACAGGCCTGCCCCTAACTGTCACCCAACTCGATGGGGATATCGTTTATCAATACCCCGAGGGGATCTCCGGTGGAACGCTGTCGGGAGCGGTTTTCGGTGATGAAATCACCTTCGATCTAAATCCTCATGCTGTGGATCTGGGCTTGA
>Ga0228672_1000435_pt1 | contig 21246 bp, 13 predicted proteins | sample 90DmetaG_FD_182788 | JGI IMG/M metagenome (GOLD analysis project Ga0228672, IMG submission 182788) | Seawater microbial communities from Monterey Bay, California, United States - 90D | ecosystem: Environmental > Aquatic > Marine > Coastal | place: USA: California | collected 2016-11-08 | reverse complement strand
ATGGTACTGCATTTATGTGGGAGAGTAGGTCGCCGCCTTTCTTTATACTGAACAAATTCAGTAAATATAAACCTCATATCATAGATATGAGGTTTTTTTATAAACGTTATTTTACCTTTATTGTAATTGTAGAGACACTCTTGTCAGTATCTGTAATTTTGTAAATACTTCCTGATACGCTTACAAGAGTCCTCTGTTTTTTTAAAACAAAGATCATAAATAGAGACTCCAGATTTTAATCATATAGCGTTTCTTTAAGAATAGCCTTTATAGCATTAATCCAAAACAAAAAACTCCTTAACAATCAATGATCGTTAAGGAGTTTTTTAGTGGTGACAATGTATTACATGGCAACTAGATCGCCAGTGATATCTTTTGAAGGTAGTTCTGATTTACCCATTAAGTAAAGATCTACTTGTCTGGCAGCTTCTCTTCCTTCGGAAATTGCCCAAACAATTAATGATTGTCCACGGCGCATGTCTCCAGCAGTAAAGATGTTTGGAATATTTGTTTGGTATTTTCCATAAGCTGCTTTATAATTAGATCGGGCATCTTTTTCTATCCCTAATTGATCTGCTAAGCTACTTTCTGGACCTGTAAATCCAAGTGCCAATAAGGCCAAATCACAAGGCCAAGTTTTTTCGGTACCTGCGATTTCTATTAATTGAGGTCTTTCTCCTGGAATCATTTTCCATTCAACATTTACCGTTTTTAAAGCTATTAATTTACCATTTTCATCCTTTACAAATTCTTTGGTATTGATCAACCAATTACGTTCAACCCCTTCTTTGTGCGACGAGGATGTCTTTAATTTTAGGGGCCAAAATGGCCATGGTGTAGTTGGAGAACGTTCTCCTGGAGGTTTTGGCATGATCTCAAAGTTTACCACAGATTTTGCTCCATGTCTGTTTGAGGTTCCAATACAATCTGAACCCGTATCTCCTCCACCAATTACAATGACGTCTTTATCGGTAGCTTTTATTTGGTCTTTTACCTCCTTGTCAAATAGAACTTTCGTTTGTTGTGTTAGAAAATCCATTGCTTGAACAACCCCATCAGCATCAATTCCAGGAGTTGGAAGGCTTCTTCTTTCTGTAGCCCCTCCACATAGTACAATACTATCGAAATTTTTGAGTTCCTCTACACTATAATTGACACCTACATTGATGTTTGTTTTGAAAGTGATTCCCTCTGCTTTTAAAATCGCAATCCTTCGATCAATGATTCCTTTTTCCATTTTAAAATTTGGAATTCCATAGCGTAATAATCCACCAACTTCATCATCTCTTTCAAACACAGTTACGTTATGACCAGCTCTGTTTAATTGTTGTGCAGCAGCCAATCCTGCAGGGCCAGATCCGACTACAGCAATGGTCTTATCAGTTCTGTTTTTTGGTGGTTGTGGCTTAATCCAACCTTCCTTGAAAGCACGTTCTACAATATTTTTTTCAATATTTTCAATAGATACAGGATCCTCAATAATTCCTAACACACATGCTTGTTCACATGGAGCAGGGCATAAACGTCCTGTAAATTCTGGAAAATTATTGGTAGAATGCAATATCCAGGAAGCTTTTTTCCATTCTCCTTGATGCACCATGTGATTGAAATCTGGAATTAAATTTCCTAAGGGACAACCACTGTGACAGAAAGGAATTCCACAATCCATACATCGGGATCCTTGCTTTGTAATTTCTTTGTTCGATAGAGGAACTGTAAATTCTTTATAGTTTTTTACACGGTCTTTTACAGAAGTGTAGGTCTCATCTTGTCTTTCAAATTCTTTAAATCCTGTTACTTTTCCCATGACATTATGCTATTGTTAATTCTTCAAACATTGGTTCTTCTGTAGCTATTCGTTCTAAAGCTTTTTTGTATTCTGTTGGCATCACTCTTACAAAGTTGTTTAAACTTGTAGACCAATCCGATAACAATGCAGCTCCTTTTTTACTGTCGGTATAGAGCACGTGTTCTTCTATGATCGCTTTTAAATCCGCAGCATCTTCTGTATTGATTTCTTCAAAATCAATGGTTTCTGTATTGCAAAGACCCTTTGTAAATTTATTTTCTGGATCATATACATAGGCGATTCCTCCACTCATTCCAGCAGCAAAATTTCGACCTGTTTTTCCTAATACAATTACTTTCCCTCCAGTCATGTATTCACAACAGTGATCTCCTACACCTTCTACAACTGCCACAGCTCCAGAGTTACGAACGGCAAACCGTTCTCCTGCAATTCCATTAATATAGGCTTGCCCATTGACGGCTCCGAATAAACAGACATTTCCAACAATTATATTGTCTTCTGCAATGAAATCTGCTTTTGAAGGTTTCTTGACAATTAATTTTGCTCCAGACAATCCTTTCCCCAAATAATCATTGGTATTTCCTTCTAAGTTAAAAGTAACACCAGGGGCTCCAAAGGCTCCAAAACTTTGACCAGCAGAACCGGTGAAATTAAGTTTTAAAGTGTCTTCAGGCAATCCTATGTGTTCGTGAATTTTTGAAATCTCATTACTTAGAATTGCTCCTACCGAACGATTTAAGTTACTGATAGGGTAGTTTAAAATGCTTGCTTTTTTATCAGTAATAGCTGCCTTGGCATCCTCAATTAGTGTCATGTCAAGTACATTTTCTATACCATGTTCTTGTTTTTCTGTATTTTTTACAGTCTTAGAAAGATACCCTTTTGGAGTGTGTAAAATAGAGGATAAGTCTAATCCTTTTGCTTTGTAATGTTTGATGGCTTTATTTGCATTGATTTTATGCGTCTGACCAATCATTTCATCCATAGAACGGAATCCTAATTGCGCCATGATACTTCTTAACTCATTTGCAATATAGTAGAAGAAGTTAATGACATGCTCTGGAGTTCCTTTAAAGTTTTTACGCAATTCTTTGTCTTGTGTAGCAATTCCAACTGGGCAGGTGTTCAGATGACATTTACGCATCATGATACAACCTGAGGCTACTAGAGGAGCGGTAGCAAAACCAAATTCTTCAGCACCTAGTAAAGCCGCAATTGCAACATCTCTACCTGTTTTTAATTGACCGTCACATTCTACAACAATTCGACTTCGCAAACTATTCATTACCAATGTTTGTTGTGCTTCAGCCAACCCAAGTTCCCACGGCAAACCTGCGTGTTTCAGAGAGGTTAGTGGAGAAGCACCTGTACCTCCGTCATAACCAGAGATTAAGACAACATCTGCTTTTGCTTTTGCTACACCAGCAGCAATAGTACCGACACCTACTTCAGAAACTAATTTTACATTAATTCTTGCTTCACGATTTGCATTCTTTAAATCGTATATTAATTGTGCTAAATCTTCAATCGAATAGATATCATGATGCGGAGGAGGAGAAATCAATCCAACAAAAGGAGTTGAATTTCTTGCAGCAGCAATCCAAGGTAATACTTTAAACCCTGGTAATTGACCACCCTCTCCAGGTTTCGCACCCTGTGCCATTTTTATTTGAATTTCTTTCGCATTTGTTAAATAATGAGAAGTGACTCCAAACCTTCCTGAGGCAACTTGTTTAATTGAAGAGTTTCTGCTATCTCCATTGGCATCTGGAATGAAACGGTTTCTGTCTTCACCTCCTTCACCCGAATTAGATTTCCCTCCAATTCGATTCATGGCGATTGCTAAGTTTTCATGAGCCTCTCTTGAGATAGACCCATAAGACATTGCACCGGTCTTGAAACGTTTTACAATTTCTGTCCAAGGTTCTACTTCGTCTATGTGAATTGGATTTAAGTTGTCAAACTCGAACAATCCTCGAATCGTCATTAAGTTTTCTGACTGCTCGTTAATTGCTTTGGCATATACGTCATAACTTGCTTGATCACTTAAACGAACTGCCTGTTGTAATTTTGAAATCGTTGTTGGATTGAACATGTGGCGTTCTCCATTCCTTCTCCAGCGATAGTCTCCACCAATATTCAACCCTAAACGTTTGTTTATTTTAGCATCTGGATAAGCATATTTATATCGTTGGTTAATTTCTTTTTCAATTTCATACAACCCAATACCTTCTATTCTAGAGGCTGTGTATGGGAAATATTTTTCTACAAATTGAGAATTAAATCCAACAATTTCAAAGATTTGAGAGCCTCTATATGAGTGTAGTGTAGAGATTCCAATTTTGTTCATTATTTTTAAAAGACCTTTTCCGATTGCTTTATTGAAATTATCTACGGCCTGTTGTTCGTTCAAGTCGGTAATAAAACCTTCTTTTACTTGCATTCTGATAATCTCATTTACCATATAAGGATTCACTGCACTTGCCCCATAACCAAATAAGGTTGCAAAATGATGTGGTTCACGAGGTTCTGCAGATTCAATGATGATATCAAAATAAGAACGTTTTCGCAATCGGTTCATTTGATGATTTACAAAAGAACAGGCTAATAATGCAGGAATAGGTGCAAACTCTTGGTTGACTCCTCTGTCTGATAAAATGATAATATTTGTTCCTCTGTCTATCGCTTTTTCTATTTTAACAATAATTGCCTCCAGAGCATCTTCCAAACCATTGAGTCCTTTCGATTTAGGATATAACATTTCAATGGTTTCTGCTTTGAAACTTTCTACAGAAATATTTCTTATTTTTTCTAAATCATTGTTTGAAATAACAGGATTTTGAATTTTTAATTTTCGACACTGTCTTTCTGTAATGCTAAAAATATTTCGATCTTTTCCTAAAGACAAGCTAATGTCTGTAACAATTTCTTCACGAATACCATCCAAAGGAGGGTTGGTAACCTGTGCAAATAATTGTTTGAAGTAATTGGAAATTAATTGAGGTCTGTCCGACAATACCGCCAAAGGAGTATCGATACCCATAGAGGCAAGCGCTTCTTTACCGACAATTGCCATAGGAGTAATAACCTCCTGAATGTCCTCCAATGTATAGTTAAATAAACGTTGTCTGGTTTTAACATCGATGGTTTCAATAGGACAGGTTTCTCCCGAATACGGAATGTCTTTTAAATGGAGTCTTGTTTTGTCTAACCATTCTTGATAAGGTCGTTGAGAAACAATATTACTTTTTATTTCTTCATCCTCAATAATTCGTCCTTTGTTCATATCTACCAAGAACATTTTTCCTGGCTCTAATCGACCATGCTCTTTGACATCTTCTGGAGCCACATCTACGACACCAATTTCTGAAGACATGATTAATTTACCACTTTTGGTAACGGTATATCTTGAGGGTCTTAAACCATTTCTATCCAATAAGGCACCGATATAATCCCCATCTGTAAATGGTACAGAAGCGGGTCCATCCCATGGTTCCATTAAACATGAGTTATACTCGTAAAATGCTTTTCTTTCTTTCGGCATGGTTTTGTGTTTTTCCCATGCTTCAGGGATCATCATCATCATTACTTCGGGTAATGAACGTCCGGTATGTGTTAATAATTCCACCACCATATCCATAGAAGCCGAATCGGATTTCCCCGGTAAAATAATAGGGAATAATTTGTCTATTTGCGGTCCAAAGACATCACTTTTCATGATTTCTTCTCGAACTCTCATTCTACTTACATTTCCACGTAAGGTGTTGATTTCACCATTTTGACACATGTGTCTGAAGGGTTGTGCCAACTCCCAAGTAGGCATTGTATTGGTAGAAAAACGTTGATGAACCAATGCCAAACGAGTTACCAAATCAACTTCTTGTAAGTCTTTATAGTAGGGACCAATATCTTCAGGCATGATAATACCCTTGTAGATAATAGTCGTTATTGAAAAACTTGGAATATAAAAGGATTTGCTTTCAGAAATTTTAGATTTCCTTATGGTATGCTCGGCTATTTTTCTAGCTGCATATAATTTGGCTTTGAAAGTTGCTTCTGAAATTGCTTCCGTTTTTCCAACAAACAATTGTTCTATGTTCGGTTCAGAATCTAAAGCAATTTGACCAAGCTGAGACGAGTCTACAGGAACGATTCTCCATCCTAAAATAGCAAGTCCTTGGTTTTTTATTTCGTTTTCAAAGGTTGTTTTACAAAAATCATACTGATTCGAAACTTTAGGAAGAAAGACCATTCCTACAGCATACTCTCTCTGATCAGGGATTGGAAAATCGCAGACACGTTTGAAATACGCATGAGGGATGTCTATCAATAATCCAGCACCATCTCCTGTTTTTCCATCGGCACTTACACCTCCTCTGTGTTCTAGTTTTACTAGTATTTCTAGAGCATCATGTATAATTTGATTTGTCTTTTCTCCATTTAGGTTACAAATAAAACCAGCGCCACAATTTTCATGTTCATACTCTGGTAAGTATAATCCTTGTTTCTTCATATTTTGTTCAATTATATTTACAAATTTATGGATTTTATTGAAAAGGATTTAAAGAACAACTTCTTTTAATATGATTTTTGCGATGAAATCAAAAAAGCAATCTTAAAAGTTTTTTTTTGATAATTAAAACCTATTTAATTGTCAAATTCATAAAACAAAAAAAAGTCTGTAAATAATCTATTTACAGACTTTTTAAAGGGGATGATATATGGTTAATGCTCGTTTAGACGGAAGTCTGGGTAAGCATCCATACCGTGTTCATGAGCATCTAAGCCTTCTAGCTCTTCTTTTTCCGAGACTCTTATTCCAACCGTTTTCTTTAAGGTGTAAAATATTAAAAACGAAGAAACAATACATAACACGGCATAACAAGCTACTCCTGTTAATTGAATTAAGAAGGTGTGTTCTGGATTTGTCGAAAATAGACCTACAGCCAATGTTCCCCAGATACCACAGATCAAGTGAACAGCAATGGCTCCTACAGGGTCGTCTAATTTGACAGCATCTATAAAGCTAACAGCAAATACAATGAGTACACCAGCAACAGCACCAATAATAATGGCACTTTCTGGGGTCATTACATCTGCTCCGGCCGTAATACCTACCAATCCTCCCAGAATACCATTTAAGAACATGGTTAAATCTAAGTTTTTGTATTTGATAAAAGAAACCAACGCAGCGACAACTCCACCAGCTGCTGCAGCCAAACAAGTTGTTACTAGGGTTAATGAAGTTAATTCAGGGTCTGCAGATAAAACAGAACCTCCATTAAATCCAAACCATCCTAACCATAAAATTAATACACCTGCTGTGGCTAAAGGAATATTATGTCCGGGTATGGCTTGTGTTTTTCCATTTTTAAATTTTCCAATTCGAGCCCCTAGTAACCAAACAGCCACCAATGCAGCCCATCCTCCTACAGAGTGAACCAATGTAGATCCTGCAAAATCATAAAAACCTAATTGATCTAAAAATCCTCCACCCCATTTCCAAGAACCTGCAATTGGGTATACTAAACCTACATAAATGATAGTGAATATCATAAATGGTCCAATTTTCATACGTTCTGCAACTGCACCCGAAACAATCGTTGCAGCTGTAGCAGCAAACATTCCTTGGAATAGGAAGTCTGTCCACCAAGTATATCCACCACTTGCGTATTCTGGAGTCATTCCGTTTTCTGGAGGGGTGATTCCGGGAACAATACTTCCAAGATATCCGTTAAATTCGCCTGGATACATTAAGTTAAAGCCAATGATATAATACAATAAAAGACCTACTGTAATGATAAAAATATTTTTAAATAAAATATTGATGGTGTTTTTCTGTCTTGTCAATCCGATTTCTAAGAATGCAAAACCTGTATGCATGAAGAAAACGAGTGCGGTACAGATCATCATCCATACATTATTTGTTGTTAATAATTCCATAATAAAAATGTTGTAATAATTTAGTTTAGTGTTTCTCCTCCTTTTTCTCCGGTTCTTATTCTGTAAGCGTCTTTAATCTCGCTTACAAAAATTTTCCCGTCACCCACTTCGCCAGTAGAGGCAGCTTTAATAATTGTTTTTACGGTGATTTCTTCAAAATCATCATTGACTACAATTGAAAGATGTCTTCTTTGAATGTCACTGGTGCTGTAGCTGACTCCTCTGTAGACATGTCCTTCTTTTTCATTTCCCAAACCGGTTACATCCCAGTAAGAGAAAAAGTTGACGCCAATTTCATGCAGTGCCTCCTTTACGACTCTAAATTTTGATTTTCTAATAATTGCTTCAATTTTTTTCATGATAGAATTAAATTTGTTATTAATAATTAGTTGATTGCTTTTAAAGTTTGCGAAATTAATAAAATAAATTATAACACAAAATCACACAACTTAAATAATTAAGTTGTGTGATTTAGATACTAATAATTAATAAAATTAATAGATATTATTCTTCTTCATAATCTCTTTGTCTTTTTCCTGGGTAGGCGATAGATCCGTGTTCTGAAATATCCAATCCTTCGATTTCTACTTCTTTAGTTACACGTAATCCCATTGTTGCTTTTAAGATTCCAAGAACAACAAAAGATAATCCAACAGACCATGCAGCATATGCCAATACTCCAGTTGCTTGTGCTAATAATTGAGAAGCACCACCACCATTGAATAATCCAATTCCAGTATCACCATCAACTCCCCAAAGACCAATTACTAAAGTACCCCATGCTCCAACGACACCATGTACAGAAGCCGCACCAATTGCATCGTCAATTTTTAATTTCTTTTCGATAAATTCTATTGAGAATACCACAATGATACCTCCAATTAAACCGGCAACTACAGCGCCTTCAGCAGTCATGTTTCCACAACCAGCAGTAATACTCACTAAACCTGCTAAAGCACCGTTTAAAGTTTGTGCCAAGTTTGGTTTACCGTACCAGATCCAAGTTGTAATCAAGGCTCCAAGCCCACCAGCTGCAGCAGCTAAATTTGTAATTAATACTACGTTAGAAGCACCAATTGCATCAGCACCACCCCAAGCTAATTGAGATCCACCGTTAAATCCAAACCATCCCAACCATAGGATGAATACCCCTAAAGTTGCTAATACTTGGTTGTGACCAGGGATCGGTAATACTTTACCATCTACAAATTTTCCAATTCTAGGACCAACCATAAAAGCAGCAACCAAAGCAGCCCATCCTCCTACAGAGTGTACGATAGAAGAACCTGCGAAATCGATGAACCCTAAATTGGTTAACCATCCACTTCCTTGCCATTGCCATCCTCCAGAAATTGGGTAAATGATCGCAGTCATTACGATAGAGAAAATGATGTAGGTTGTATATTTTGTTCTTCCTGCGATTGCTCCAGATACAATAGTTGCAGCTGTTGCAGCAAACATTGTTTGGAAGAATAAATCAGCTCCTTCTCCTTGGAATAAACCACTCCAGAAAAACCATCCGTTTGAAGTATCTCCATACATTAATGAATACCCTACTAACCAGAAACTTAAAGATCCTACACAGATGTCTAGTAAATTTTTCATGGCAATGTTCACAGCATTTTTAGATCTGGTCATTCCAGATTCTACCAATGTAAATCCTGCTTGCATGAAGAATACTAAAATACCTGATAAAAGCATCCAAAGCATTCCCATATCTCCATTTATTTGTTCTACAGCTTTTGAAACTTCTGTTGCTGCAGTATCTTGAAATAGTGTTAAAAATAAACTCATATTTATATTGTTTTAATTAATTTTTTGAGAACCTACGAAGCGCGAACCTCGTAGGTTAATTTTATGTTATTCTCTTCGTTGAAATTTTTCTTAGAAAGAATATACAGCTGCTAAAGCAAAAGAGCTCAACGCTTTATCTCCTACAAAAGCTTCGTCAGATGCAGAGTCTAATCTTAATTCAGGAATGATTGTTAAAGAACCAATAGAGTAATTACCTGTTAAGGTAGTTGCAAATACGCTAGAGTCCGCAACACCTGTTCCGATAGCTCCAAAGTCACCATCTTCTACAAAGTATTCAGTTCTTAAACCAATTTTAAATGAATCTGAAGTAGCAATTTGTGGGTATAATGCTGCACCATAGAATCCTGGAGCATCGTCTCCTGAGAAGTAAGCTGCATTTACACCTAAAAAGAAAGTATCTGATACATCAAATCCACCAGTAAAGTCTATTTCGTAAGCTCCTGAATCATACAAGAAGTTAAAGTACTGACCTGAAAGACCTAATTGAGCACCAAATGCATAACTTCCTGTTGGGTTGTATTCAGTTGCGTCTGTAGGATTCATAATCGCTAACATTAAAGAAGTATTTTCTGATAATGTGAAATCTGCTTTTAATCCAGTATGGCTAAATGGTCCATAAGAGAATAAGTACGAAGTACTGTAGTTAAAGTTTGCAGCCGGAGAGATTACTTCATATCCTAAAAAAGTATTGAAGTTACCAATCGTAAGCTTTACTTTGTCGCTTACATTCCAATAAGCATATAGTTGATTTACAATTGATGAGTTTCCTACCGAGTTAAAAACGGCATCAACTCCTCTTGGTCCGTATACCATGTCTGCAACAAAACCAACTTTTTCTCCTTCGTAAGCAGCAACTAAGTTAATCATACCCAAAGCAAAACCTGGCTGATTAGCAAAAGAGCTACCTGGAGCAGTATCATATTCACCTCCGCTGATGTTTCCTCTGAAGTAAGTGTCAACAGTTCCGCTTAAAGAGAATGTTTTTTCTTCTTTTTCTTGAGCTGTTCCAACAAAACTAGCTGCTAATAATAAAGTAAAAATAATTTTTTTCATAATGTGTGTTCTTTTAGTGTTAAATAATTTTTTATTAATTGAACTGGGCCAAAAGTATATATTTATTTTATATTGACAAGGGGGTTAATTTTTAAAAACATTGTTTTTTAGGATTATACCCATAAAAAAATAGGGGTTAAATTGTGATAAACGTATTTTTTAGTTTTTGAAGGGGGTAAAATGATATGTTTTAAAAAAAGTATAGTATAATTTTAAGATATTCATAAAAATGCACTTTTTGTAAAAAAAAGTGCATTTATTGTATATTTGCCTCCATGAAATACTCCTTTTCATATCTAATTAAGATGCAATTTTTAGGGTTTCGGTTTTCAGGTTGGCAAAAGCAAACCAATGCCAAGACCTTACATGATATGGTGGATAAAACCCTTTCTTTTGTTTTTGAAAACACTCATTATAAAACGATTGGTATTGGGAGAACCGATGCGAAGGTGTCAGCAAATACCTATTATATTCAGTTATTTGTAAATGATTTAGTTGAAGAAAATTCATTTCTGAATTCGTTAAATTCCAATTTTTCTCCAGATTTTAGGGCTCTTTCTATTCAGCAGGTCGATCGGAATTTTACGATTATTAATTCACCAAAAGTAAAGACCTATCATTATTATTTTTCTTTTGGAGAGAAAAATCATCCTTTCTCTGCTCCATTTCTAGTCAATATTGAAGAATATCTTGATATTGAGTTAATGAAGAAAGGAGCTACTTTATTTCAGGGCGAGCACTATTTTCACAAATACTGTACAAAGCCATCAGCAAATACTATTTTTAAAAGAACCATAGCTTCGTGTGAGCTTGTTGAAAATCAAATTTTAACAGCGAACTTTTTTCCTGAACAGTCCTATATATTAAAGGTCTCTGGAAAAGGATTTTTAAGATATCAAATTAGATTGATGATGGCAAGTCTTTTTGAGTTGGGTAAAGGAGCTCTCTCTTTAAAGGATATAGAAAACTCATTAAAAGAAGATAATGACAGACACTTCTTGCGAAATATTGCCCCTGCTTCAGGGTTGCAGTTGTATGATGTAGACTTCAAATGATCTTTAGGAGCCATTTTTCAAAAAAAAATCCACCCTTAACTTAGGTGGATGAAGCTTCTTTGTAAAAGAAAAGTTTTTATCCCTTAATGAGACTCCGTGAAATTACAATTTTTTGAATTTCTGAAGTTCCCTCATAAATTTGAGTAATTTTTGCATCACGCATGAGTCGTTCTACATGATAGTCTTTTACAAAACCATTCCCTCCATGAATTTGAACTGCTTCAACTGTTTGTTCCATGGCTACTTTAGAGGCATACAGTTTGGCCATTGCAGAGGACAGGTCGTAATCTTTGCCTTGGTCCTTGTCCCAGGCGGCTTTCATCACAAGCATTCTTGCAGCTTCAATTTCTGTGTACATATCGGCCAATTTGAAAGCAATCGCTTGATGATTGCAAATTTCAGTGCCAAAAGCTTTGCGTTCTTTGGAGTATTTTAAGGCCAATTCATAGGCGCCACTGGCAATTCCCAGCGCTTGTGCAGCAATTCCAATTCTACCACCAGAGAGGGTTTTCATTGCAAACTTGAATCCAAAACCATCTTCACCAATTCTATTTTCTTTAGGGACCTTGACGTTGTTAAATTGTAAGGTATGGGTATCTGATCCTCGAATGCCTAGTTTGTCTTCTTTGGGGCCAATATGGAAGCCCTCTGTTCCTTTCTCCACAATAAAAGCATTGATTCCTCGATGTCCTTTCTCTCGATCGGTTTGTGCGATGACCAGATATACATCTGCGCGACCGCCATTAGTGATCCAATTTTTGGTTCCATTTATAAGGTAATGATCTCCTTTGTCTTCTGCGGTTGTTGCCTGAGAGGTGGCATCTGAACCGGCTTCAGGTTCACTCAAGCAAAAGGCTCCCACATATTCTCCCGTTGCTAACTTGGTCAAATATTGTTGTTTTTGAGCTTCGCTTCCATAAGCTTCCAAGCCATAGCAAACCAGTGAATTATTGACCGATACAATTACTGAGGCAGAGGCATCAATTTTAGAAAGTTCTTCCATAACCAATACATAAGAAAGGGCGTCCATTCCACTTCCTCCGTATGTTGGGTCTACCATAATCCCCATAAAACCAAGGTCTCCCATTTTTTTTACCAATTCTTGAGGAAATTCTTGCTTGTGATCTCGTTCAATGACCTCAGGCAGTAATTCTGCATGTGCAAAATCTCTTGCGGCATCTCTGATCATGATATGTTCTTCCGATAAACTAAAATCCATAGACAGTTATTTTATAGTATTCGCAATTTTACAACCCAAAGATATTAATTTCATAACATATATTCAATTAACTTTTATTATTTTTACAGATATGAATAGAAAAGAGGTTTTTGCAATAGGAGTCATGTCTGGAACTTCATTGGATGGAATTGATTTGGTCTATGTGAAGTTTCTGGAAAATAATGTTCAGTATTTTGAAATTTTACATGCTGAAACAGTTTCATATTCAGAAAAGTGGAAGTCAACCTTGCAAAAAGCGATTCACTTTTCTTCTGAGGATTTAGCGCTTTTGAATACCCAATATGGTCATTTATTAGGAGAGCTAATTGCGGATTTCATAAAAAAAAATCAATTACAGCATATTCATTTTATAGCCTCACATGGGCATACCATTTTGCACCAGCCAAATGAAGGAATTACTCTTCAAATAGGATCGGGGCAAATGATTGCGAATGTTACCAAGCAGCAAGTTGTATGTGATTTTAGAACCCAAGATGTTCTTTATGGAGGACAGGGAGCTCCATTGGTTCCAATCGGAGATGAATTGCTGTTCTCAAAGTATGATTTTTGCCTCAACTTAGGAGGTTTTTCTAATGTTTCATATCTTGAGAAAGGGACTCGAATTGCTTTTGATATTTGCCCTGTAAATATTGTTTTAAACGCCTATGCGCAACGATTAGGAGTTGATTTTGACGATGCTGGAGTTTTGTCATCTCAGGGAAGCGTAAATTTGTTGCTTTTGGAAAAGCTCAATTCTTTGAGTTATTACAAAGAAAAGCCACCAAAATCTTTAGGATTGGAATGGGTGCAAGCCTATGTTTTCCCTTTAATTGATCGTTTAGAAACAGATGTTGTATCTGTGTTAAGAACTTTTGTAGAGCATATAGCAATGCAAATTAGCCAGGTTATTTATCAAAATAATTCTGTGTTAATTACAGGGGGAGGGGTGTTTAATTCGTTTCTACTCAAAAGGATTGAAGCAATTTCAGAAATTAAAATTGCAGTACCTCAAAAAGAACTGATCAATTATAAAGAAGCCTTGATTTTTGCTTTTTTAGGATTGCTGAAAGTACAGGGTCAGGTCAATTGCCTGTCTAGTGTCACGGGAGCCAAAAAAGACCATTCGTCTGGGGTGATTTTTTTACCCGAAAAACATCGATCAATTATCTAATTTTATAAAATGAACCAACGTTAGCTTTTCCCCAGAAGAGGATTAAAATACACAAGACCATTGTTTGAAAAAGTAAGCAAGAAGTTAATTTATACAATTGTAAGCATGAAAGAATTATTAAAAATATACGAAAATAAACAGCCGGAAATTGTTTTTCATTGGAAAGACCAAGAAACAGAAGCCGAAGGATGGACGGTAATCAATTCGCTCAGAGGTGGAGCTGCTGGAGGGGGTACGAGAATGAGAAAAGGCTTGGATAAAAATGAAGTATTGTCTTTGGCCAAAACAATGGAGGTCAAGTTTACGGTTTCTGGTCCTGCCATTGGTGGCGCCAAATCTGGGATTAATTTTGATCCAACTGATCCAAGGAAAAAAGCAGTTTTAGAGCGATGGTACAAGGCGGTAACTCCCTTGTTAAAACACTATTATGGTACAGGAGGAGATCTAAATGTAGATGCAGACAAGGAAGTCATTCCTATTACAGAAGATTGCGGAGTATGGCACCCGCAGGAAGGAATTTTTAACGGACATTTTAAACCTTCCGAAGCAGATAAAATTAATAGAATAGGTCAGTTGCGAATGGGGGTTATTAAGGTTATTGAAGATCCTCAATTTTCTCCAGATATAACTAAAAAATATACCGTAGCAGACATGTTAACAGGGTTTGGTGTGGCCGAGGCAGTAAAGCACTATTATGATATTTACGGAGGAGTGATGGTCGGAAAAAGAGCCATCGTTCAAGGGTTTGGGAATGTGGGGGCCGCTGCGGCCTACTATTTGACGCAACTTGGAGTTCAAGTGGTTGGAATCATGGATAAAGAGGGGGGTCTAATCAGAGAGGAGGGATTCTCAATGGAGGAAATGAAAGCGCTGTTTTTAGCGAAAGATGGAAATACACTGGTGTCTGAACATAGGATGCCTTTTGAAGAAATCAACCAAAAAATATGGAGCATCCCTGCCGAAATTTTTGTTCCAGCGGCTGCTTCGAGATTGGTTTCCAAAGAGCAGGTTCAACAAATGATTAATTCTGGTTTAGAAGTGATTTCTCCCGGAGCAAATGTTCCTTTTGCAGACAAAGAAATTTTCTTTGGATCTATTATGGAATATACCGATAATTACTTAAGTTTGCTACCGGATTTTATTTCGAATTGCGGAATTGCGAGGGTGTTTGCCTATTTAATGGAGAGAAGAGTAAGCTTGCCGATGCTAGACAAAGCGATTTTTGAAGATACTTCCCAGACCATAAAAAAAGCATTACAGCGAACTTTTGAAGCCAATGCTTCCAAAACAAACATCTGTTCAACAGCATTTGAAATTGCGCTTAAGCAATTGATATAAAAAAAAATAAAAATGGAAATAGTAATTATTAGTGTATTTGTAATGGGGTATTTGGCCATTACTCTAGAACATAGTTTAAAGTTAGATAAATTAATCCCAGCCCTCATAATGATGGCAGTTTGTTGGGCATTGGTGGCCTTGGGTGTTGATCATTTTACCAATTGGTTTGATGCAAGTAAGCATGGATTGGTCGATGGTTTTGCAGGAATGGTCCATGAAGATAAATTACACTTAGTTGAGGAAACCCTACTTCATCATTTAGGAAAAACAGCAGAAATTTTAGTGTTCCTTTTAGGGGCGATGACCATTGTTGAAATCATTGATTATTTTAATGGTTTTTCTACCATCAAAGGGTATGTGAATTTTAAAAGTAAAAAGAAGCTTTTGTGGATGTTTTCAATACTAGCCTTTATCTTATCTGCGATTATAGATAATTTAACAGCGACCATTGTCTTGATTTCTATCTTACAGAAAATCATTAAGAAAAGAGACGACAGAATTTGGTTTGCAGGGTTGATCATTATTGCTGCAAATGCGGGTGGAGCCTTTTCTCCAATTGGAGATGTAACCACAACCATGCTCTGGATTGGTGACAAAGTGAGTACTGGAATGCTATTTGTATATTTATTCATACCCTCACTTTTATGCATGCTGGTTCCTACTTTTATTGCAACCTTCTTACCTTCCTTTAAAGGAGACATTGATTACGATGATCATGAGGTTGAAGAAAATAACAATCCGCACAGTGCAAGAATGTTGTATTTAGGATTGGGGTCGATTTTGTTTGTGCCGATTTTTAAAACAGTCACCCATTTACCACCTTATGTGGGGATGATGTTGTCTTTAGCGATTGTTGCTACCTTTGCCGAAATTTATAGTCGTGCAAAGTTTTCGATGACAGATGTAGACAGTTCAGAATCAGATGCCCATGCGCATCACAGTCCAGTGCATCATTCTTTGTCTAAAATTGAAATGCCAAGTATTTTATTTTTCTTGGGTATTTTAATGGCAGTTGCTGCCCTAGAATCTTTGGGAATCTTATTCAATTTTGCAGACAGCTTAAAACAAGGAATTCCACTAGTCGGTTCAGAATTAGACGGAACTTTGGTTTCTGATTTGGTAGTACTTCTATTAGGTGTAGGTTCTGCAGTCATTGATAATGTACCTCTGGTTGCGGCAAGTTTAGGAATGTTTTCTGAACCCATAGACAATCCTTTATGGCACTTCATAGCCTTTTCTGCTGGAACAGGAGGATCCATGTTAATCATCGGTTCTGCGGCAGGAGTTGTTGCCATGGGAATGGAAAAAATAGACTTCTTTTGGTATTTGAAAAAAATATCTTGGTTGGCACTCATTGGATTTTTAATCGGTTCTGCAGCATTTTTAGTTTTAAGAGCCTTCATATAACCCTTCAATAAAATCTAATAAAGAATGGTCCTTTTGTAAGTTTTACAAAAGGACCATTTTTTTGATACATACAGTCCTTTTAAAAGAGGTCGGTACTGGAAGGAAATAGATTCATTGGAACTTTTTTGTTGTTTTGGGCGCGCTTTGTGTATTTATTTAAATGATTTCATTGGCATAAGTCCTTTGATAATCTAACGATGTAGTAATTCTGCAACTCCATCAAAATAACTAGGAAGCTTTTATTAATCACTTTTCTTTCATCAAATAATCTCTTACTTTTGCCCTATGAATTACGAACAAACCCTGGATTGGATGTTTGCCCAATTGCCCATGTATCAGAGAGAAGGTAAAACGGCATTTAAAAAAGAGCTGACCAATATATTAGCTTTTTCAAAGGAATTGAATTTTCCAGAAAAAAAGTTCTTATCGATTCATGTTGGGGGTACTAATGGGAAGGGGTCTACTAGCCATTTAATCGCTTCTATTTTTCAAGAGGCAGGGTATAAAGTAGGTTTGTATACTTCCCCTCATTTAAAGAATTTTACCGAAAGAATTCGAATCAATGGTCAAGAAATTCCACAAGAAAAAGTATGCTCCTTTATCAAAGAGCACAAGCATTTTTTAGAGCGCCAACAATTGTCTTTTTTTGAGATGACTGTAGGAATGGCTTTTGATTATTTTGCATCGGAAAAAGTAGCGATTGCTATTGTTGAAGTTGGTTTAGGAGGGAGATTGGATTCGACCAATATCATTCGTCCAGTAGTTTCAGTCATTACAAATATAGGATTGGATCACACACAATTTTTAGGAGAAACCCTGCCAGAAATTGCCACTGAAAAAGCAGGAATTATCAAAGAAAATGTTCCTGTTGTCATTGGAGAAAGACAGGTTGAAGTGGCAGACGTATTTATTTCCAAGGCCGAGGAGCAAAAAGCACCTATTTACTTTGCTTCAGACAATGATGCCGCCTATGCTACTGACTTATTGGGAGAGTATCAAAAGAAAAATTCAAAAACAGCGGTTCTAGCGGTCAAAAAAGCAAAAGGATTTCAGATTTCAGAAGAACATATTCGCAATGGATTGTTGCATGTGGTAAAAAACACCTCTTTAAAAGGGAGATGGCAGCTCTTACAGGAAACCCCCAAAGTTATTTGTGACACCGCCCATAATAAAGAAGGATTAAGTTTGGTCTTGCAACAGTTAAAAAAAGAATCCTTTCAAAAACTTCATATTGTTTTTGGAGTGGTCGCGGACAAAGATTTGGAACAAATTTTACCACTTTTCCCAACCCAAGCCCTTTATTATTTTTGTAAGCCAGCAATTCCAAGAGGTCTTTCGGAAAAGGATTTACAAAAAAAAGCAGCTGAATTTGATCTGATAGGAGCAGCTTATTCTTCTGTATCAAAAGCGATGGAAACCGCCTTATCAAATGCAAATCAACAAGATATCATCTATGTAGGAGGAAGTACCTTTGTCGTCGCTGAAATTATTTAAATAAAAGTTCCTATTTTGTTTGGTAAATTGAAAATCCGGTTTATATTTGCATCCGCTTAGGGCAATTAGCTCAGTTGGTTCAGAGCATCTCGTTTACACCGAGAGGGTCGGGGGTTCGAATCCCTCATTGCCCACATCAATCAAAATCCTGATGAATTTTTTCATCAGGATTTTTTATTTTCAGAAAATGTCAAGCTTGCTTGGTCATTATTTGAAAATAAAAAATGCTATTTGAGCGTAGCTCATCAGGATTTTATTTGCGGTAGCGGTCTTCTAGGGATGCAGGACTGGCTTTTTAGGCAGGAGTGAATCCCTTTTAATTTTTATTGCTTGGTCATTTTATGAAAATAAAAAATGCGATTTGAGCTTAGCTCATCAGGATTTTATTTGCAGTAGTGGTCATCTAGGGATGCAGTACTGGCTTTTTAGGCAGGAGTGAATCCCTTTTGATTTTTACTAGCTTGGTCATTTTTTTAAAATAAAAAAGACGCTAATGAGCCGAGCTCATTAGGATTTTATTAGCAGTAGTGGTCTTCTAGGGACGCAGGACTGCCTTTTTAGGCAGGAGTGAATCCCTTTTAATTTTTATTGCTTGGTCATTTTTTTAAAATAAAAAATGCAATTTGAGCGTAGCTCATCAGGATTTTATTTGCGGTAGCGGTGTTTTGGGAGATGTTTTTTCATTGTTTTTAACAAGTAAATAAATCTTTTACAATATTTGCAGTAATTTATAGTTTACACTAGTATTAGACAGAGAACTCCCTATTCTTTAGTATATTTGTTTTGTTGAAAAAGAGCTAAAAAGTACCTCCAAATGGATGTGAAATTATCAGGAAAAAAAATACTTGTAACCGGTGGTGCAGGATTTATAGGGTCCAATCTATGTGAATCCCTACTTCAGTTGAATAACAAAGTAGTTTGCTTGGATAATTTTGCAACTGGAAAAAGAGAAAATATCACAATGTTTCTAGACAATCCGAACTTCACCTTAATCGAAGGAGATATCAGAAATTTGCAAGATTGTATGTTGGCAACCAACGAGGTCGATTATGTGCTGCATCAAGCGGCTTTGGGTTCGGTTCCTCGTTCTATCAAAGATCCAATCACTTCCAATGAGGTAAATGTTGGTGGGTTTTTAAATATGTTGGTGGCCTCGAGAGATAATCGTGTCAAACGATTTGTATATGCAGCAAGTTCTTCTACTTATGGAGATTCCGAATCCATGCCGAAGGTAGAAGAGATGATTGGAAAACCCTTATCTCCTTATGCTGTAACCAAATATGTGAATGAATTGTATGCCGAGATTTTTAGCACAACCTATGGATTGGAAACGATTGGATTGAGATATTTTAATGTGTTTGGAAAAAAACAAGACCCTAATGGTGCCTATGCAGCTGTGATTCCAAAATTTATAAGTCAATTGATTCAATTGAAATCTCCAGTCATCAACGGTGATGGAAGTTATTCAAGAGATTTTACCTATATTGACAATGTAATTCAGGCCAATTTGTCAAGCATGACGGCCGCTCAAAACGCAGTCAATACCGTATACAATGTAGCTTTTGGAGATCGCAATACCTTGAATGATTTGATGCGATATTTAAAAGAATTGTTGTCTGTATATAACCCAGCCATTGAAGATGTAGCTGTTGTTTACGGGGCGAAGAGAACAGGAGATATTCCGCACTCACATGCGAGTATTGCTAAAGCACAAAAAGCCTTGCAGTACCATCCTCAATATTCATTACAACAAGGATTAAAAGAGGCCATACAGTGGTACTGGGAAGATTTAAAATAGGAAGAAAAAAATAAAAAAGAGCTATGAATATATAAAGAAAAAAATAAAAATGAAAAAAAAGAGTAGTATAGGAATTATAGGTTTGGGATATGTGGGCTTGCCTTTGGCAAGACTTTTTGCGACCCAATATGCAGTTGTAGGATATGATATTGATCAGACAAGAATTGAAGAGTTACAACAAGGGAATGACCTTACAAGAGAAGTTTCTAGCGATCTTCTAAAAGAAGTACTGCTCCCAAAAAACACTCATGAGGTTGGGTTGTTTTGTACTTCAGAGCTGGAGGATTTAAAAGAGTGTACACATTTTATTGTTACGGTTCCTACTCCAGTAGATAAAAACAATCGACCTGTGTTGACTCCCTTAATTAAAGCCAGTGAAACGGTTGGAAGTGTCCTAAAAAAAGGAGGGATTGTTGTGTATGAATCTACGGTATATCCGGGAGCTACAGAAGAAGATTGTGTGCCTGTTTTAGAAAATGTATCAGGACTAAAGTTCAATGAAGATTTTTTTGTAGGCTATTCTCCAGAGAGAATTAATCCAGGAGACAAAGAGCATACGGTAGACAATATCTTAAAAATTACTTCAGGTTCTACCCAAGAAGTTGCTGAAGAAATCGATGCCTTGTATGCGTCGGTTATTTCGGCAGGGACCCATTTAGCTCCTACAATCAAAGTGGCTGAGGCAGCAAAGGTTATTGAAAACTCTCAGAGAGACATCAATATTGCCTTTGTCAATGAATTGGCAAAGATTTTTAATTTGATGGATATCAATACCAAAGATGTATTAACCGCTGCTCAAACTAAATGGAATTTCTTACCTTTCCAGCCAGGTTTGGTCGGTGGGCATTGTATTGGGGTAGACCCTTATTATTTGGCTCAAAAAGCACAGGAGTTTGGCTATCATCCAGAAATTATTTTAGCAGGGAGAAGAGTCAATGATGGAATGGGAACTTATGTGGCCTCCCAAGTGGCGAAGCTAATGATTCAGAGAAGCATTGAGGTAAAGGGAGCTGCGGTGTTGGTTTTAGGGATTACTTTTAAAGAAAACTGTCCGGATGTTCGAAATACCAAAGCCGTTGATTTAGTGCATGAATTGGAAGATTATGGTGCCAATGTGACTATTTTTGATCCGCACGCAAATCC